>Ga0164290_1001470_pt1 | contig 33397 bp, 31 predicted proteins | sample Micstemetagenome_FD_108782 | JGI IMG/M metagenome (GOLD analysis project Ga0164290, IMG submission 108782) | Contaminated culture microbial community from soil near Moab, Utah, USA - Microcoleus steenstrupii SON62 (Illumina Assembly) | ecosystem: Environmental > Terrestrial > Soil > Soil crust...
CTAAGTTTATCCAACTAAATCATCTTTTTAAACATCTGGTTTGTTTAATAATTCATCAAAGTCTTTAAATCTAAAAAAATGAAAGCATTGAAACTGGGTTTTGCAGCCCTTATCGCCTTGTCGGTTTCCTTCACAGCCACAGCTCAAACTGCCGACGAGGTTGTATCTAAACACCTGACTGCCATCGGTGGCGCTGATGCATGGAAGAAAATCAATTCAGTTGTTACGGAAGGATCATTAAAAGTGCAGGGAGCAGATGTAGCCTTGACAATGACAGTATTAAACGGCAAAGGCATGAGGCAAAATATATCCGTAATGGGAATGACAGGTTATCAAATTGTAACCCCAACTGCAGGATGGAGTTTTATGCCTTTCCAGGGACAGGCAAAACCTGAAGCGATCACTGAAGATGATCTGAAAGAAAGTATTGACCAGTTAGATGCCCAAGGCCCATTGGTTGATTACAAAACAAAGGGGCATACTGTTGAACTGCTGGGCAAAGAAGATGTGGAAGGTACAGAAGCCTATAAACTAAAGCTAACCCATAAAGGAGGAAAAACAGAAACCTATTTCATTGATCCGGCTTCTTATTACATTCTGCGCAGCGTAACCAAACAAAAAGCAAACGGGCAGGAAATGGAAGTAGCTACTAATTATAGCAACTATACCAAACTTCCCGAAGGTATTGTAGTTCCCATGAGCATCACTCTTCCGTTTGGTGAAATGACCGTATCAAAAGTAGAGATCAATAAACCTGTAGACGAGAAAATATTCAAGCCAGAAAATTAATTGCTAAAAGGCCTAAAACTAAAAGTTGCCGGAAAGATGATAAGGCGGAAAGATTACTGAATGAATTCTTTCTTACTGTCTTCAGTTCTTCCCGGCAATTTTATTTTAAGCATCTTGTTCTTTTAAACCACCAAAACAACAGGGATGAAAAAACTACTTCTATCCATAACTGCATTATCCTCTATTTGCATTGCTTCTGCCCAATCAAAAATAACCTCAGCCACCTTTGGTATGATGGAAGCCCGATGGTTGGGGCCCGGCACTATGAGTGGCCGCATCACAGCTATTGAAGGTGTAAATGAAGATGGCAAAACCATCTATGTAGGCACAGCCGGCGGCGGCGTTTGGAAGACAACAAATGCCGGAGCTTCATTTAAGCCGATGTTTGATAAACATTGCCAAAGCATTGGAGCACTTGCTATAGATCAGAGATCGCCTAAAACCATTTATGTTGGGACAGGTGAAAGCAACATGCGCAACTCTGTTTCTATCGGTGATGGTTTGTACAAATCAACTGATGGCGGTGATAACTGGACAAAGATTGGCTTAGACAGCACTGAACATATTTCTAAGATCATTATTGATCCTTCTAATTCTAATATTATTTATGTCGCTGCACCGGGTCCATTGTGGAGCAACAGTCCGCATCGGGGATTGTATAAGTCAACCGATGCCGGAAAGACTTGGAATAAAATTCTTTATATCAATGATAAGGCTGGTGTTGCTGATATTGCAATGGATCCTTCCAAACCTGAAGTGATCTATGCAACTACATGGGAGTTTAGAAGAACACCTTATTCATTCAACTCCGGTGGCGATGGTAGCGGTTTGTATAAGAGCACAGATGGCGGTGCCACATGGAAAGAAATAAAAAATGGTTTGCCACCTAAACCTTTTGGCCGCATTGCTTTAGCTCTTGCACCCAGTTCACCAAACAATATGGTGGCCATTGTTGAAAGCAACAATACGGGTTTATACATTTCAAGTGATGCTGGTGAGAATTGGAAACAACAAAGTGCTACGATGAATGTTACAGCTCGTCCATTTTATTTTAGCACCATTGTAATTGATCCGAAAGATCCAAAGAGAGTGTATCGACCTGCATTCACATTTGCTTATTCAAGCGATGGTGGTTACTCATTTGCAGAAGCAAGTGGTGAAGGCGGCTGGGTACACAGTGATCATCATGCTTTGTGGATCAATCCTAACAATACAAATCAACTTTATCTGGGAACAGACGGCGGCGTGTATGTAAGTCTTGACCGTGGAGCTACATGGACATTCATTCAAAATCTGCCTGTGGGTCAATTCTATCATATTGCCATGGACAATCAAAACCCTTATCGCATTTATGGTGGTTTGCAGGATAACGGAAGTTGGGTGGCACCATCCGCAAAGCCGGGTGGTGTGCACAATAGCGATTGGAAAGCTATTTATGGTGGTGATGGCTTCTGGACTGTGCCCGATCCACTTGATCCCAACATAGCTTATGCTGAAGCACAAGGTGGCATTATGGGACGAATAAATCTCACCAACTTAAAATCCATCAACATTAAGCCGCAGCAAAGCGATGGTGAAGAAAAATTAAGATGGAACTGGAATACGCCTATAGTTACGGGTCAAAGCAATCCAAAGAATTTATATGTTGGCTCTCAATACTTATTTAAATCAACTGATAAAGGGTCGAATTGGACACGCATCTCTCCCGACCTTACAACAAACGATAAGAAAAAACAAGAACAGGATAAAAGCGGTGGCTTAAGCGCAGATAATACATCGGCCGAAAACCATTGTACTATTTTCTCTATTGCTGAATCGCCGTTAGACGAAAAATTGATTTGGGTAGGTACTGACGATGGCAATCTTCAATACACGGCCGATGGTGGTAAAACCTGGGTGAATGTTTCAAAAAATTACGCTGCTGCAGGTATTCCTGCAGGAACCTGGGTGAGTAGTATTGAACCTTCCCGTTTTAGTAAAGATGTTGTGTATGCAACATTCGATAACCACATGTATGGCGATCATAAAACCTATTTAGGCAGTTCAGCTGACAGAGGCAAAACATGGACTTTCATTAAGAGTTCTGAGTTCACAGGCTTTGCTCATAAGATCAAAGAAGATTTGAAAAATAAAGACCTTCTTTTCCTGGGAACTGAAATGGGATTGTTTGCATCGGTAGATGGTGGAGCAAATTGGTTCCGGATGAAAAATAAAATTCAGGAGTATGCATTGGTTCGTGATATACAAATTCATCCAACAACACACGACCTGGTTTTAGGAACACATGGCCGTGGTGTGATTGTGGTAGATAATATTTCTCCTCTAAGAGAAATAAACAAGGTTGTGGAGAAAGACGTTCACATTTTCCCTGCAGCACCTATTGCTATTACTACAGGTAAATGGGGTGATGGAGGTTTTCCTAACACAGGAGGTTGGAATGGTGGCAATCCGCCTTCTATTCAACCCATACAATATTATTTGAAAGACAGAGTGATGTCTGGCGATGTAAAAGTGGAGATATTGGATGCTGCCGGTAATGTGGTACAAAGCATGCCCGGTGGTAAACGCAAAGGCGTGAATAATATTTATTGGAACTTAAGAATGAATCCACCAAAGGTTGCCTCTGGCGGTGCCAAAATGGATTACTCAGGATTTGTTGCACCAATGGTTATGCCGGGAACTTATACAGTGAAGCTGATAGTTGCAGGCAAAGAATACAAACAACCCATTCAACTGGTGCATGATGATAGCAACAAGGAATTTAGTTTAGAAGACAGGAAGCTGCAGAACAAAACAGCAATGGATATTTACCGATTGCATGAAGATTTGTATAAGCTGGTTGAAACCATTACCACTACGCAAAACATGCTAAAGCAAAACCTGCAGAAGTCAAAAGATGAAAACACAAAGAAGCTGCTGACTGCTTATAATGATTCATTAGAAATATTAAGGGCAACTTTACTGGCAACAAAACAGAAATCCATTTTTGCAGATGAAGTTCAACTGAGAGAAAGGATTTCTGAAGTCTATACTGCAGTGGTGAACCAGGAAGCCAAACCATCAAATCTGCAGGTGCAAAGAGTGAATGCTTTGAAGGCAGAATATAAAAAAGCCGAACAGCAGCATACTCAAATTGTAAAACAGCACCAGGATGGTGTTACGAAAGCATTGCAAAAAGAAGGATTAATAGAACAGAAAGTATTTTAAGAATGAGCCTCGCTTCAGCGGGGCTTTTTTTATGTCCACTGCTTTTTGATCTTGTTCCCTTCGTAAATTCAATGCCTAAATTTCTTACATGAGAATATTGCTCTTAACCGTTTTATGTGCTATTGATCTATCCGCTTCTGCACAAAAGAAAAATCCCGCAACAACAACTACCAATGAAGATGCACTTTACTCCAAAATGAAATACCGCTTGATCGGTCCTTTCCGTGGAGGAAGAAGTGCTGCAGTTGCAGGCAGCTATAAGAACCGCAACACATTCTACTTCGGTGCTACCGGGGGTGGTGGGTGGAAGACCACCGATGGTGGTAGTAACTGGAAGAACATATCTGATAAATATTTCGGAAGTTCTATTGGTGCGGTAGCAGTTGCACCTTCTGATGAAAATGTGATCTATGTGGGAGAAGGTGAACATACCATGCGTGGTAACGTAAGCGAAGGCCTGGGTGGTATGTGGCGCAGCGATGATGGCGGAAGAACATGGAAAAATATCGGTTTGAAAGATGGCCGCCATATTGTTCGCATTCTCATTCACCCAAGAGATCCTAACACCGTTTGGGCAGCAGTGATGGGACACCTGTTTGGCCCGAATGAAATGCGTGGTGTTTACAAAACAACAGATGGTGGCAAGACATGGAAGAAGACTTTGTATGTAAACAATCAAACCGGTGCGGCAGAATTGTCAATGGAGTTTGGCAATCCTGAAGTGATGTATGCTGGTACATGGAGAGTAATTCGTACGCCGTATTCTTTAGAAAGTGGTGGCGAAGGGAGCGGCTTATGGAAAAGCACCGATGGTGGCGAAACCTGGATGAACATCTCTAACAAAAAAGGGTTACCTAAAGGGGTGTGGGGAATTGTTGGTGTAGCTCAAGCACCATCCAATCCGGAAAGAGTATATGCAATTATTGAAAATGCTAATGGTGGCATGTTTGTATCAAACGATGCAGGTGAAACGTGGACATTGACAAGCAATGACAACAACATTCGTCAACGTGCATGGTACTATACCAAAGTGTTTGTTGATCCAAAGAATGAAAACACAGTATACGCACCGAACGTTGGTTTCATGCGCAGCCGCGATGGTGGTAAAACTTTTCAATCTATCCGCACTCCGCATGGTGATCACCATGACCTGTGGATTGACCCCGAAGATGCTAACAGAATGATTGTTGCAGATGATGGCGGTGCACAGGTTTCGTTTGATGGTGGCGAGAACTGGAGCACCTATATGAACCAACCTACAGTGCAGATCTATCGTGTGTCAACAGATAATTCTTTTCCTTACCGAATTTTAGGTGCGCAGCAAGACAATTCTACCATCAGAATTAAAAGCCGTACAACAGGTGCTGCTATTACGGATAGAGATTGGGAATCAACTGCCGGAAGTGAGAGCGGTTATGTTGTTGCTGATCCCCTAAATCCGGATATTGTTTATGGTGGCAATTACGGAGGTTATCTATCAAGACTTGATCACAAAACTGGTGAGAACCGTGCAGTAAGCGTATGGCCTGATAACCCGATGGGTGCCGGTGCTGATGTGTTGAAGTATCGCTTTCAATGGAACTTCCCTATTTTCTTTTCGCCACATAATCCCAAGCGATTGTACACAGCAGGCAATCATTTGTTCGTCACAGAAAATGAAGGACAAAGCTGGCAGGAGATTTCTCCTGATCTTACAACAAACGATAAAAGCAAACAGGTTTCAAGCGGTGGGCCAATCACCAAAGACAATACATCTGTTGAATACTATTCTACCATTTTCACAGCAACGGAATCGCCTGTTGAAAAAGATCTGTTGTGGACGGGTAGCGATGATGGTTTGATCCATGTTAGTCGTGATGGTGGTAAAAATTGGGAGAACGTAACACCAAAGAGTACTCCGAAGTGGATGATGTGGAATGCCATTGATGTCGATCCGTTCAAAAAAGGCGCAGCTTATTTTACCGGCACGCGGTATAAGAGCGATGATTATACACCATACATTTACAAAACAGAAGATTATGGGAAAACCTGGAGGCTCATTACAAATGGCATTGATAAAATGCATTTCACCAGGGTAATGCGTGCCGATCCAAAAAGACAAGGTTTGTTGTATGCAGGGACCGAATTTGGAATGTATGTTTCGTTTGATGATGGTGCCAACTGGAAACCTTTCCAGTTAAACCTACCTGTTGTTCCTATCACTGACCTAACCATAAAAGAAAACGATTTGGTTGTTGCAACCCAAGGCCGTTCATTTTACGTGTTGGATGATCTAAGTGTGTTGCAGCAAATGAATACTGCTATAACGAATAAATCATTACATGCATTCACTACAAAAGATGCTTACAGAATGCAGGGCAATCCGTTCGCAGTAAATTTTGGCACACCACGTAATGCAGGACAAAATCCACCAGCCGGCGTTGTGTTGAATTACCATGTGAAAGATGTAGCCGATTCTGCAAAAGCTTCCATCTCCGTTTTAGATAAGGATAAAAAGCTGATTAAAACATTTAACTGATAGCAAAGAGGCCAATGCTAAGATGGATGTGAATAAAGGCATGAACCAATTTGTATGGAACATGCTGTATCCCGAAGCAGAAAGAATAGAAGGAATGATCCTTTGGAACGGTGTGCCGGGAGCCATCTTGGCTGCACCGGGTAATTACTCAGCAAGAATAAAAGTTGGTAAAGATTCAGTTGAAGTTCCATTTACAATCAAAGCCGATCCGAATTATAAAACAACACAAGCTGAGTATGACGAGCAATTCAAATTCTTATGGCAGGTAAGAGAGAAGTTTAATGAAACACAAAAAGCTATCAAAGACATTCGGGCTTTAAGAACACAGATCAATTCTTTTGTTTCCCTGCAAGGCAAAGATGCTCCGAAAGAGATCAAGACAATGGCAGATAGCATCAATAAAAAGATGACAGCTATAGAAGAGACATTGTATCAAACCAAAGCAAAAAGCGGACAGGATGTGTTGAATTACCCGATACGATTGAATGATAAATTAGCTGGAGTATTTGATGTAGCTAATAGTGGGCAGAATGCTCCAAGTAAACAGGTGCGTGATGTGTACAATGACTTAGCTGCTCAAATAGATGCTCAGCTAAATAAGCTGAAAGAAATTAAGCAGAAAGATATTCCGGCATTTAACGAAGCCATCCGTCAGAAAACATTACCGGTCATTGGAATCAAAGAAGCGAATCCATAAAGCCATTTACAATTTGATGCAGAAAGCACTTATCCCGATAGGTGCTTTCTGCATTTTATAGAGGACCGGCATTCTTTATATAAAATGGGCTGTATTGTAAATGATTTTATTTGTGGTATTGGTATATTTGTTATAACCCTTACATATGAAGTGCTTAATAGTAGACGATAACCAGATGGCCAGAATGGCAATGAAAAAGATGGTGAGCCAGGATCAGAACCTCGAATTGGCTGCCGAATGTGCCGATGCAATAGAAGCATATAACTACCTTTCTAATAACCCCGTTGACCTATTGCTCCTTGATATTGAAATGCCCGACATGAGCGGACTGGACCTCATTAAGAAGTTGGGAAATAAAAAGCCTTTAATTGTTTTCACCACTGCTAAAACAGATTATGCTGTAGAGGCATTTGAACTAAGCGTAGTGGATTACCTGGTGAAGCCGGTAGCTCTTCCGCGTTTTATCCAGGCTGTTGAAAAAGCTAACGAGGCTTTGGAAAGCAACAAGCAGGAAGTGAAAGTGGAAGAACAGGGGTTTGTGTTTGTAAAAGACAATGGCGTACTCAAGCGTATTAGCATTGACGATATTTTATACCTGGAGGCTATGGGTGATTACGTAAAAGTTCATACTGCGCCTAAATTTCATGTAGTGCATGCAACATTAAAGTCGCTTGAAGAAAAACTGCCTTCCTCAAAATTCACCCGGGTACACCGCAGCTATATAGTAGCTATCAATAAAATTGACTTTATCCAGGAGGGTACCATTAGCATTGGCAAGGCTAGCATTCCTGTGGCAGATACCTACAAAACTACATTGAACAAACGGCTCAACTTACTGTAAAGCCCGCCGCTGCCTTTTCTTATTTCAACGATGAAAGCAAGCGTTTAAGCTATGATGGCTTTTACAAGCCGATAGGCCATTTATTTTTGCCGTTATATAATCCAAGAAGATTCAGCATGCTGCCACATTTTTTTAAACAATACTCAGAAAAAGCCTTATATAAGCTGACGGATGGCGGTGGCAGGTCTTTAAGGATCAACAAATTATTGATCTTATTTGCTTCCATGAAACGGATTACTACTATAACGTTAGTTCTGCTGCTTTTTATTGGATCAGAATATTTCCTTCTTCAGGAGGCATTAACCGAACAACGTACATCTATTTTATCCATCTCTCTTATTGCTTTTATTTTAAGCACAATCTTCATCATCAGGTTTTTCAGAAAAAGTACAGACGAAACCAATAGCTAATGTGCTGAATTCGTATTTTAGATTATTACCTAACATACGATGGCAAGACTTGGGGTACGATACATAGTGTTTTGGTTATTTCTTGCAGGGATCATCATCATTGTTTTTCTACAGGTTATTTCAGGGTTCAATACCAACCGTCTTATAGAAGGCAACAGAAGCCTTTTAAAAGAGCTACAGTTTCAAAATAGCATTCGCAAACTCGAATCAAATGTATTAACGATTGAGAGTGATATCAGGGGGGCCGTTATCACACAAAACCTTTCTCATTTGCGTGGTGTAGAAGGTAAGATAGATGCAGTTGAAAGTGCCTTAAACGAAATAAGAAAAGAGTTTCAGTCCCGGGGTTCGGAAGACGTAAAAAAACTGGAGTTCCTGATACAGGAGAAAATAAACTTTGGCAATGAGATCTTACACGTCTTAAACACAAAGGGGAAAGCTGCAGCAGAAGATCTGATCAACACCAACCGCGGGAAAGAAATAAGAGATAGCATTTCAGCCATTACCTTACAAATAGATAGCCGGCGCCAGGCAGAACTGCAGGAAATTTATGGTAACATTGAAAAGACAGGTCGACAGGCCAGGATCGGCGGTTTTATTTTTTCGGCGGTAGCCTTATTAGCAGTAATAGGTGCCTTTCTTTACATTGTTAATAAAGGCCGCCAACAAACCCGCATGATTGCGGCATTAAATGCATCGGAAAAAAGGAACCGGGAAGCTGCTATTCTCAAAGAACAGTTTATGGCCAATATGAGCCACGAGATCAGAACTCCAATGAACTCGATCCTTGGCTTTACCAGCTTGCTAAAACGCTCAAGGTTAAGCGAAGAACAACATCAATACGTACAAAACATTCATTCCTCTGGTGAAAACCTTCTTGCTTTAGTGAACGATATCCTGGACCTCTCCAAGATTGAGGCCGGCATGATGTCAATTGAAGAAACCAAGTTCAGTTTGCGAAGCCTGATGAATTCTGTTGCGGCCATGTTCAGTGAAAAGATCAAAGAAAAAGGCTTACAATTCTCCATAAATATTGATCAGAACATACCGGATATTTTATGTGGTGATGCTATCCGGCTTACCCAGATCCTGGTCAACCTTTTAAACAATGCGGTCAAATTCACAGAAGTGGGATCGGTTAGTTTAAATGCAGAACCTCTTTCTGTTACGCAGGATAAAACCCGGATAAAAATAGTAGTAAGTGATACCGGCATTGGCATTGCACCCGACAAACAAAAAAGAGTATTTGAACGATTTCATCAGGCAGAAGCTGAGACGACCAGGCGATTCGGTGGAACCGGCCTTGGTTTGTCAATTGTAAAGCAGTTAATAGATATTCAGAATGGAACAATTGAACTGCAAAGTGAACCAGGAAAAGGCTCAACATTTACGGTAGAGCTGGAATTTAAACTTCCTGACTTGGAAAAGATGTTCAATGGAGCCATCACTACTGCATATGAGCCTGTTTCTCTGGAAAACACCAGGGTTCTTATAGCCGAGGACCATCCTATGAACCAGCAACTGGTTTCCAGGTTAATGGAAAGCTGGCACATACCTTATAAACTGGTAGAAAATGGCCACGAAGCGATCCATGAGTTAAGAAATAATGATTACTCTTTAGTGTTGATGGACATACAAATGCCGGAAATGGATGGCTACACTGCAACCAACATCATTCGTAATGAAATGAAACTGCATCTTCCTATTATAGCCATGACAGCACATGCTATGGCCGGGGAGAAAGAAAAATGTTTGCAGTTAGGCATGAATGACTACATATCAAAGCCTTTAAAAGAAACAGTATTGTATAACCTGATAGCACGACATGCCCAGGCTGTTGAGCCAACTACTGAACAAACCTTTCTTAACCTGACCTATCTGCATGAGTTATCGGGCAATGATGAAGAATTCGAAAAACAAATACTGCGACAGTTCCTTATTCAAACCCCAAAAGAATTAAATGAGCTTGAGGATGCTATAAAAAACAGCAATTTTCAGGCAATTCAAAGCATTGCTCATAGTTTAAAATCTACTGTGGGTTATGTAGGTCTTGCAGAAGAACTGCATCCTGCGCTGGAAAGACTGGAAAAAACCGGATCTAACGGCACAGATCCCTATGAAGATTATCTGGAGGTAAAAACCCACTGCGATAAGACACTTAGCGAAATAGAACTTTTATTGGCAAAAAACACCGAATATCCATAAATACCTTAGTGGTCGGCAACGGCACTCTCCCAATCTGTATTTGTCGATGCTTTGAGTGCCTTCGGCGAAAGGGCAGGCGAAATAATTAAAATAGAAATGTATTTTTACATCGCCTTCTGATAGATAATAGATCGAAAGATTCTACATAAGACTAAGAACTTGGTTTCGTATGGTTAAGGGTGAAGCCCTGCTTGTCTAAGCGGGGCACTTTTTTTCTAGCAAACTTTTTACAGCGCTTCTCATCTTCAATTGCCATAATTGAGGAGAGGCAATGTCCTAATCAACAGCTTCCTGTTTCTACAGGAGGCTCTTTTCAAAATTTATAATTAAGGAGTTAAGAATGGAGAATTATTCTTCTAATAAATCAGGTCGTCTTTCTTTTGTGCGTTTTAAAGATTGTTCGTAACGCCATTCTTCTATTTTTTTCAAGTCGCCGCTTAGTAAAATATCAGGCACTTTCCATCCTTTAAAGTCTGCAGGCCTTGTGTACACAGGCGGAGCTAGAAGGTTGTCCTGAAACGAATCGGTGAGTGCAGAAGTTTCATCATTTAACACGCCGGGGATCAATCGTCCTACAGCATCAATTAATACTGCAGCTGCCAATTCGCCACCACTCAATACATAATCTCCAATGGAAATTTCCCGGGTTATATAATGCTCCCTTATCCTTTCATCTATGCCTTTGTAATGCCCGCAAATGAGCAGCAGGTTATTTTTCAGTGAAAGTTGATTAGCTATTTTTTGATTCAGATTTTCTCCGTCAGGTGTTAAATAAATGATCTCATCATATTTCCTTTCCTGGCCCAACTCTTCAATTGCTTTCGTTAATGGTTCGGGCATCATAACCATGCCTGCCCCGCCACCATATTGGTAATCATCTACCTGGCCGTATTCGTTTACAGCCCATTTTCTAAGATGATGTGTTTGCACACTCAATAGATTTTTTGATTGGGCCCGTTTCATGATAGAATGACCCAAAGGACTTTCAAGCAACTCCGGCACTACAGATAACACATCAATATGCATGGGACAAATATAAAGTCTATTAAGAGGGTTCGTCTTCAAAGAAATCATCCATCTCCCGACGTAGTTTTTTAGTTGGCCTTCCAATTTTGCTTTTTCTCTTTCCGGTATGAAACGATGCCGCCTGGAATTGCAAACGCTCTATTTCTTCTGCAGGGGTAATGTCAATATAATATTTAATAGCTTCTGAGTAGGCCACACGGTTGTGCAGTAAACCTGTCACTTTTATGCGCCACCTTTTCTCTTCTGTTTTTACTTCATATTCATCACCTACGTTAACCGTCTTGCTTGCTTTAACAGCAGTTCCATTCAGCTTTACTTTGCCAGTATCACATGCTGCGGCAGCCATTGTTCTTGTTTTAAATAAACGGATGGACCACAGATATTTGTCTAAACGCAGTTTTTCTTTTTCAGTTTTCACGCAGCTTCTTTCTCCTCTTTTTTAAGTTGGTGTAATATGTCTTCATAGATCAATCTTCGTACCTCTCTTTCTGTCCTTCTAAACTGGAAGAACAGGGCATAAAAGAAAAATATTACCACAAAAAACAATACTGTAACCGAAACACCTATCCATTTAAGGATGGATATCCATTGAAATGATGAAAATGTGTCTGAAACAATTGCCGTTACTATGAAGGAAAGAAAAGCAGCATTAAGCCACAGCCACTTTACTAAGTGGTTTTTCTTTTCCACAAGATTTTTCCAGTTTGGTAAGTGACCATATGTTGTAGAATCAATGCCAAAGGAAAGTTTACCTTTTAAGGTAACTTCCTGCATATCTTTTTCTTTACCAAGCTCTGTTAACCTTTGCTGGATATAGCTTTCGAGATGCACTCTTGTTTCCATAGTCCAAAATTAAAAAGCCGGAAATTTAATGGTATGAAAATTTCATAACTAAAGACAATTGATAACCCTATGGCCGCAATAATAACAGCATGGGCAGTAACAATTCTTGTGTTGGGCATTACTGTGCTTCCGTTAGTCCGTAGCGACTTTTGGACGTTCCGCATACTGGAATACCCCAGGTTGCAAAAATTAGTAATAGGCCTTGTAGCCATCATCATTCTTATACTATTTCGTCAGCAACTTAACAACTTGTTTTGGTGGATGACAGGCATCGTGTCGGCTTGTTGTATTTATCTCTTAATAAAAATCTATCCTTATACCTCCGTATCCCCCAAGGAAATGGCCTTTTTAAAAAATCATAATAAAAATAAAGAGCTAAAGATTTTTACGGCAAATGTGTTACAGACCAATCAAAATTTTCAGGCTATGGCAGATCAGATCTCAGCAATGGATCCGGACATTATCTTCCTGGTAGAAACCGATGCAACATGGGAAGCAGCCATGCAGTTAGAAGATAGGTACACCTATGCCATAAAAGAACCGCTTGACAATACTTATGGCTTGCTATTTTACAGCCGGCTACCTATACGAAATGAACAGGTGATATTTAGAGTTGACAAAGAAGTACCCTCGGTTGAAGCAGAAATACAGCTTAAAAGTGGTGACTGGGTGAAGGTTTTTGGATTACATCCTAAACCTCCGGTACCGGATGAATCGCTATATTCTACTGCAAAAGATAAAGAACTCATGAAGGTGGCTTTCGAAGTTGAGAAAGAAACCAAACCTTGTATTGTAATGGGTGATCTGAACGATGTGGCATGGAGTCATGTAACAGAGTTGTTCAGGAAAGTGAGCGGCTTACTTGACCCAAGAAGAGGCCGCGGATTTTACAGCACCTTTTCTGCTAACAATTGGTTAATGCGCTTTCCCCTTGATTATATTTTTTGTTCTGCAGATTTTGGATTGATTGAGATGAAACGCATGCCTTATAATGGCTCAGATCATTTTGCTATGTTTATTCATCTTCAGTATGAGCCATCACTATTGAAGAAGCAGGAAGAACCTCAAGCTGATAAACAAGAAAAAGAAGAAGCTGCTGAAAAAGCAACAGAAGAAGTCAAAGAAGTCATATAGGTCAAAAGAGTCAAAGGAGTCAAACATTTGACATATATGACCCCTTTGACTCTATTTGACTATCCTTTATTTTCTGCAAAATATTTATGGAAATAAGGAATGGTTTCTATGCCCTTATAATAATTCTCCAAGTTGAATTTTTCGTTTGGCGAGTGTAGGTTATCATTATCTAAACCAAATCCCATGAAGACAATTTTCACACCTAACTCCTTTTCTAACACTGTGCAAATAGGAATACTCCCTCCACCACGTACCGGGATAGGATCTTTGCCAAATGTTTCTTTCATAGCTTTTGCAGCAGCCTGGTAGCCTGGGTGATCAATTGGTGTAACATAAGGCTCGCCACCATGATGTAATTCTGCTTTTACTGTAACGCCAGCCGGTGCATTCTTCTCCAGGTGATCAATCAATAATTTACTGATCTTATCAGTTGATTGATTTGGCACCAATCGGGCAGAAATTTTTGCATAAGCCTTAGACGGTAAAACCGTCTTTGCTCCTTCGCCTGTATAACCACCCCATATGCCATTCAGTTCCAATGTTGGACGAATACCCGTTCTTTCATTAGTAGTAAATCCTTTTTCGCCCCACAATTCTTTAACGCCTAATTCGTCTTTGTATTCCTGTTCATTAAACGGTGCTCTTGCCAGCAACTCTCTTTCTTCTTGGGTTGCCTCTGCCACATCATCATAAAAACCAGGAATGGTAATGTGATTATTCTCATCATGCAATCCTGCAATCATTTTAGCCAACATTGTAATTGGGTTAGCTACTGCACCGCCATAGGTTCCGCTGTGCAAATCCCGGTTTGCACCGGTTACTTCAACTTGTATGTAAGAAAGACCACGCATACCCACATCAAGCGTTGGCGTATCCATACCAAGGATGGCACTGTCACTGATAAGAATAACATCGGTTTTCAATAAGTCCTTGTTGGCTGCAACAAACTTTCCCAAATTTGGCGACCCTACTTCTTCTTCACCTTCAATCAAAAACTTGATGTTGGTCTGTAAGCTGTTGGTGCTATTCATCACTTCCAATGCCTTCACATGCATGTAGAATTGTCCTTTATCGTCCGCACTTCCTCTTGCATATACTTTTCCATCTTTTATTACCGGCTCAAACGGACCGCTATGCCAAAGCTCTAATGGCTCAGGTGGTTGCACATCGTAATGGCCATAAACAAGCACAGTGGGTGTAGAAGGATCAATTATTTTTTCTCCGTACACCACAGGATGGCCTTCTGTTTCCATTACCTCTGCTTTATCACATCCTGCATCCACTAATCTTTGTCTTACCACTTCAGCACACTTTCGCATATCGTCTTTATGTTCGCTTTTTGCGCTGACAGACGGGATGCGTAATAACTCCAGCATCTCATTTAAAAAGCGGTCTTTATTTTTTTCCTGGTATTCTTTCCATGCTTGCATAATCGTTATTTTTTTGAAGGTGGTAAAGATAGGAAGATGTGATTATGTAGTGATCGGCATTGCTACTATGAGTCTGCTGTTGCGTCGCACTCTTGTACTTTTGGTAATCTATTCAGCAAGTCAGCCCACAGAGAGCCACGGAGAAAGACAGAGTACCTCAGAGGCTCTCAATAACCCTCAGCGGTTCTCTGTGGGCAAACAAGTTTAACGCAAAGAATATAAGTAAGCCAAGAACGCAAAGCTTAGCGTTCTTAAAACCCTTTGCGTCTTTGCGTGAAAGAGAACGCAGATGATCACTAATGTAAAAGATCATATTTTATCATCACAATCATAATACTCAGCGTTCCTTTTTCTTTTTACTCTTTTCATCATCTTCATCAATCTTCGAACCCCATTTCACTTCATGATTGATATCTACCGATGAAGCCTTGCTGATGATCTCTTTTCCAAACTTGTTCTTAATATCGTCAACGGTTTTAAACAGCTCTAACTTCTCCTGCTCGTTATCAAAAAGGCTCATCTGTATCGTCATAGGAATAAGATGAGAAAAGCGAACACCTAACAGGCGCACCTTCTCTCCCTTCTTATACAGCTTGCCAAACAGGTCTTTCACTTTTGCTATCAGCACATTATCTAAGGCCGTATAATCAATCACTTCTTGTTTGGATACGGTTGTAAAATCTGCATAGCCGAGTTTGATCGTAACACATCCTGTAAGCCTTTCTTCCTGCCTTAATTCATAAGCCGTTTCTTCTGTAAGCTTTACTAATTCATTATGCAAAAAGGGAATGTCGTTACTGTCATCACTAAATGTGTTTTCGTGTGAGATGGATTTCTGTTCGCTATAAGGTTCAACCGGCGAATGAGAAATACCATGAGCTTTCTCCCATAATTTCTTTCCCCATTTACCAAAATGAAATTCTAATTGATCAATGGGTGTTTTAGCAATTTGTTCTATTGTAAAGATGCCGCGGTTGTGTAGCTCAATCTGTGTTTGCTTACCAACGCCGGGTATCTTATCAACAGTTAGCGGCCAAAGGAAAGCGGTTTCTTTTCCTGCCGGTACTTCCAGGTAGCCATTCGGCTTGGCTTCATTAGTAGCCATTTTACTTACCAGCTTTGAGGTAGACAGACCATAAGAGATCGGCAATCCCGTGTCTTTAATGATCTTATCTCTCAAGTCTCTGGTGTATTGACTTACACCAAAGAAGCGATCCATCCCGGTGAGATCTATATAGAATTCATCAATAGATGCTTTTTCATATTGGGGTACGGTATCGGCAATGATCTGTGTAACCATTCTGGAATACTTGCTGTACTCATGATAGCTGCCACGCAAAAAAATAGCATCCGGACAAAGCCTTTTGGCCTGCAAGGCCGGCATGGCACTTTGAATGCCGTACTTTCTTGCTTCGTAACTGCATGCGGCAACAATACCTCGCTGGCCATCTCCACCGACGATCAGGGGTTTGCCCTTCAGCTCCGGATGTTTTAATAATTCAACCGAAACAAAAAAAGCATCGAGGTCAAAATGGGCAATATGGCGGACAGGTTGATGCACTCTTCAAAAGTAAATAAGACGGTGAGTTAAGGCAAAGAATTTGCAAGACCTTAGGAAAGCCACGAAAAAGGTTCAGTATGAAAAAGTTTAAGGTTGATGAGTTGATAGATAAATTACAAGCTGATGTACGACAGGTTATAGCTGCTGCGGAACATTTACGCCAGGCCGATTTGGTAAAACTCACCTATACGCCGGAGGAAGGCAGCTGGAGTGTGGTACAGTGCCTGGAGCATTTAAATGCGTATAGCCGGTACTATCTGCCACAGATTGATAAGGCTACCGCTCATATTTCAAAGGACCTGAATGCCTGGTTTGTACCAGGATTTTGGGGTGACCGTTTTACCAGGATGATGCTGCCCACTAATGTTTACGAGGTCAAAAAAAAGATGAAGGCTCCTAAAGGTTACCGGCCTGAAAAGAGTCTGAATGTAGACGCTGTTTTCAAGGAGTTCTTCGAACATCAAAATAAACTGCTACGGCTACTTGATATCTCAAGGAAGAGAAATCTCAACACGATCTATATCCCTATCTCTATTTCAAAGTTCATCAAACTAAAATTGGGCGACACGTTCCTCTTCCTGGTGGCACACACTCAGCGACATACGATCCAGGCCCGTAATGCGTTGAAGTCTTTAGGTTATTCTACAGATAAATTTCCAGTAATCCTGGAGGCAGTTCCACAATAACCTGTTGCTTTTTTCTATCAAGCTTTTTAATTGTCTCCTCGTGGAGAGGGATCAATACTTCTTTGCCTTCTATCTCCAGTCGGCATATTAGCTGGTGTGGCTGTTCAATTACCTCAAGTATCTTCCCAAGCGACTTGTCACTGTCAATAATTTCGTAGCCAAGCAAATTGATTGGTGATGATTTTGCGGAATACTTTTTAAAATCTGCTTCGGTCAGCCAAACCTCTTTTTGTGTCAGTTTGATGGCCTGCTCTTTTACATCAATTCCTTCAAGCTTCAGGTAAAGCTCTTCTTCGTTTTTTATTTTGGTGGATTGAACAAACCAGGGAATGAAACTTTCTTTCTTCTCTTCAACAAAAATGGCTGTCAGACCTTTCAAAGATGTTTTCTTTCCCAGGTTATGCTTTAATATTAATTCACCTTTTAGTCCGAAGGTGCTAACCAGCTTTCCTATTTTAAAATATTCTGTCATGAGGTATCAAAAGTAAAAAGGAAAAGGGAGGAAGACCGATTGTAATTGTTCATTCATTTCCTTGGTCATCCCGCAGGGATCTGTGAATTATGGTTTGAGAAATGGTTGGAAGAGTAAGATAGCCTCCAAACATTTCCTATTGTGAAGTTCAAAGATCCTTACAGGATGACAAGGGAGGGACTATAGATTGCAGACAGGTTGATTATTTGAAGGCAGTTGCATAATGCTCAATAGAATTACTGAACGTACAAGTGAGTGACACAACAGACGATGATAGTAGCAATACAGTTCACCTCATCAATAGAATCTTAATTCATCCCTGTTTAACAATTGACACAAAAACAAACGGGCCTTTTGCAGTAATTTGGATGCCTTAAAGTTGAATGTACATGAAGAAAGCTTTTCTAGCATTGCTTGCTAATTCCCTTTTGCTTGTTGCCTTTTCGCAAAACAAGTATAACCATCGCGAAGCATTTAATCCGGTATTCTATCAGCAAACGCCTAATCAATATCGCTCGGGCAGCGGCAAGCCGGGTCCGCAGTACTGGCAAAACCGTGCAGACTATAAAATTGATTGCACCATTGACCCGGATGCACACCGCGTAAGCGGTACCGTTGAGTTAACCTATACCAACAACTCACCCGATGAACTGGATTTTTTATGGCTGCATTTAGATCAGAACATTTATAAGCAGGAGTCCCGCGGATCAGCTACTACCACTCAAACTGGTGGCCGCTGGGCTAATGCACAGTTTACGCAAGGACATGTTATTAAATCGGTATCAGTAAATGTTGATGGCAAAACATACAATCCAAAAACCATTAATACCGATACCAGGATGCAGGTATGGATGCAGAACGCATTGAAAGCATCTGGCGGAAAAGCAAAAGTCAATATCGCATTTGAATTTGTTGTGCCCGAATACGGAACCGACCGTATGGGAAGATTATCAACGAGGAACGGAATTATTTACGAAGTAGCCCAGTGGTTCCCTCGCATGGCAGTGTATGATGATGTACAAGGCTGGAACGCTTTGCCCTACATTGGCGCAGGAGAGTTTTATTTAGAATACGGTGACTTTGAATACAGTGTTACTGCCCCTTCCAACATGATCATTGTGGGTTCCGGTGAGTTGATCAATGAAAAAGATGTTTATACCTCGGCGCAACTGGCCCGGTTGAATGAAGCAAGAGGCAGTGATAAAACCGTTGTAATAAGAAGTGCCAATGAAGTAACCGATGCTAAATCAAGACCAACCGGTAAAACACTAACATGGCGATACAGAATGCAGAACTCGAGAGACATTGCATGGGCTGCATCAAAAGCTTTTGTATTGGATGCTGCCAGGATCAACCTACCCAGCGGCAAAAAAAGTTTAGCTATGAGTGCTTACCCTGTTGAAAGCATTAAGAAAGACGGGTGGCAAAGAAGTACTGAAATGGTTAAAGCATCTGTTGAGCATTATTCTAAAACGTGGTTTGAATATCCTTATCCCGTGATGATCAACGTTGCGGGTGTTGTAGGTGGAATGGAATATCCTGGAATTATCTTTTGCCATCATGCAGATAGCGGCGAAGGTTTATGGGGTGTTACCGATCATGAAGTTGGACATACATGGTTTCCAATGATCGTTGGCACTAACGAAAGAAAATATGCATGGATGGATGAAGGCTTCAACACGTTCATCAATGGCTTTTCAACACGAGAATTTAATAAAGGCGAGTTTGCCAACTTTAGCTATTTCCCCGGGGATGCGGGAGAATACATTTACGAGCAAAATTTAGATCCGTTGATGACAGCACCTGACGTAGTGCAGCAAATGAATTTAGGCGTGCAGGCTTATGATAAACCATCGGTAATGCTGAATGCACTGCGTGATGTAGTGTTGGGGCAAGAACGTTTTGATGCTGCCTTCCGTGAATACATTAAACGCTGGGCTTACAAACATCCTACGCCATGGGATTTCTTCCGCACTATGGAAAATGTTTCCGGCGAAGACCTAAGCTGGTTTTGGAGAGGCTGGGTGTTGAATAACTGGAAGTTGGACCAACGTGTTGTTGGCGTAACTTATAATGAAGACAAACCACAAAACGGTGCAGCTATAACAATTGAAAACCTTGATAAATTGGTAATGCCTGTACCGATCCTTATTAAAGAATCAAATGGCAAACAACACCGTTTGAATTTACCTGTAGAAGTTTGGCAACGAGGTCCTTTGCACACATTTACTATTCCTTCTACCAGCCGCATTGATGAAGTGGTGATTGATCCCGACAAGAAAATACCGGATGCGAACAGGGCTAATAATAGTTTGAAGCCGAAAGGGTTTTAAGGATGATAGTTGGTGGATGATGGATGATAGTATTCTCAGTACTATCATCCATCATCTGTCATCAGTCATCTTTCCTCTTAATACATCGCAACAACTCTCCCAACGACGCTTCTTCTAAAATAATTCGTTTGCTCTCTCCTTCTTTCATCTGCCATTTAATGAGGCGTATGCAATCATGCTCTATCTCAATCCCTGTAATGTCGCCATCGCTAAAACAGCAGCAACCAGTGTTAAAGTAGGTAGGAACTAAATCCAGGTAATCATCTGATATCTTATCAAAAGCAAACTTGCGAGTTTGAATTTCTTTTTGCAGTGCATGTATCATTGCATCATCATGCACCTGCCGGGCAAACAACAACTGGCGGTACAATCGTTCGATATGCGTTAAAGATTCAAACACCGGCTGGTGTGTATGACCTGTAATGAAAAATAAGTTTTGCTGCTCACTGCTCCATTCATACATGATGGAGTTATGTGCTGTTTTTAAACTGGCATCATAGGCTGGTGTGTTAGGATTGATCTTCAAATAGGACTGCAGTGGTGCCCATATTCTTGACACAAACCATTTACTGAACCAATTGCCATCACTCACCTTATCACCCTGGTGCCCGTGTGTACAAAAAATACGAATCGTTTGATCATGGATCTTCGTTTCCATTACTACTCCTTCATAAATAGGCACTTCATAATCATAAACCTGTTTTAAAGCAAGCGGTGCAAAGGGATCATTGTCCCAGTAGAGATCATGGTTGCCGAAGATTTTAATGAAAGCGTTTTTAGGGATGAACTGTGCCTCTTTTTGGAAGGAGGCAGTATGTGCTTTACGAACTGCAGTTAACGTATTCTCCCATAGTTCTTCGCAATCGCCTAAAGCAATTAAGTGAAAGCCGTTCTGATAATAGTAATCCAAAGCCTGAATGTAATTGGCTTCGCATAAAGCAAAATCATCTGCTCCATTTCTTGCGCCTTTATGTTGATCGGAAAAGATGATGAATTTACCGGTTGCACTATAAAAAGGAATCACCAAACCTTTATTCCTTTCTCCGTACAGTATTCTTGAAAGCAGGTCGGAAAGTGCCGTATAGATCCGTTCTCTATCCGGTTTGGATGAGTACCTGTTGGCAAGGCGCAATACAGGTTGTTGAAACCAGCGGATAAAGAGTTTTCGCATACCTAATCCTTAAGACCGTATTTTTCTATCAATGCCAACAGCACACCATTGGTCCAGCCAAATCCATCCTGTGCAGGGTATTCACCTCCGCCGGCTGCGAGGTTAGTGTTTACCACATCATACTTTTCCATTAGCTTACCCGTGTCTTTAAAAACTTTTTTATTGAGGGTTACCCAGCGACGGGCTATTTCTTTCGCCAGCTCATGGTAACCATAATTTTCAAGCCCAACGATAGCAATCCATTGCAGCGGAGGCCATCCATTAGGTGCATCCCATTGCTGCCCCGTAGTGTGAAGCGAAGTAACAAGCCCGCCGTCTTTTAGGAAGTTCTTCTTTAAAAATTCAACAATGCGGGGAAGGTCTTTTTTATCTGCCAGTTTGAAGAAAAGAGGGAACATACCAGCGAGTGTTGGGTTATCCATTACTTGCTTTGATTTAATATTATAGTCGCAATACCAACCTAGCTTCTCGTTGAAGAATAACTTTCGAAATTTCTTTACACTATTTTGTTTGTAAACCGCTTCGGAATATAGATTCATCATTCTTTCAACTTCCACAGCTGGGGCCCTGATTATTTTTTCTTTTCTTTTCACCTTTTCCACCTGGAAAAGTGAGGTCTGTATATGATATAAAAGACCGTTTAAATCAACCGCTGCAATATTTAAAGTTTGGATGGAAGAAAGGTCGTTGGGCTGCCTGAACCAACGACTGCTAAAATCCCAGCCACTGGCTGCTGCGCTTCGCAGGTTTTTATAAAGCTCTCGTATTAAAGAATCATTTAAGCCAACCTTAAACTTATTTGAGAAATGACTAGCCGTTTCAATATCCTCCAAATAACTTTCTTGCCTGGGTATGCTCAAATCATCCCAGTATCGGTTGACCTGCACCTGCTTTTTGTTGGCATCCAAAAAATTCAGACTGGTTTTGCTATTGTTGAAACCTATATCAAGGCCTCTGCCATCATTCCAATACTTCCATTCTTTTTCCAAGACACTAGCAAATTGCAGGTACACCTTCTCTCCTTTTACTGAGGCCAGCAATTCTACCATTAATGAAAAGAAAGGAGGTTGAGAGCGGCTTAGATAATAGCTACGATTGCCATTCGGAATATGGCCATATTCATCTATGAGGTAAGCAAAGTTCTTTACCATGTTCTCTATCAGGTCATATCGCTTACTCACTTTGAGTCCTAACATAGTAAAGTAAGAATCCCAATAATAGATCTCTCTGAATCGTCCGCCTGGAATGATGTATGGATGTGGAAGAGGAATTAGTGAACTGCCTTCAATGATGGTATCTTTTTTACGTTGCAGTGCTTCCCACAACTCTTCGATATGTGCTACAACATTTTTATGCTTTGTTTTGGATGTATCTGAAGCTGCTCCGGGCATGATGAAGTTTGCTTCAATAAACGTTCGAAGATCAAAACGAATAGCCGGATTGGATTTAATCTTGCGATACTCAGTCAATATCTGCTTTGGATCTTTTTTTGGAATACAATCCACAAAAGTCTTGCTGTCGCTGAAGATCTTGCTGAGTTGTACATCAACAAACAGTTCCTCATAAATTTCATCAGGTGTTTGAACCGTTTGCTGCGCAGCAGAAAAAACAGGAGTCAAATATGATAACAGTGCCAGTACTAATGAACGCATGAACTAAATTAAAAAAATAGTCCTGCAATGAGCAGGACTATTAAAATGTGATGTCATCATTCTATTTAACAGCAATCATACTGATCTCAACATTTACAAATTTCGGCAGGGCCGAAACCTGTACTGTTTCTCTTGCAGGAAAGTCTGATTCAAAATACCGCCCATACACTTCGTTGATCTCACTAAATTGGTTCATGTCCGTAATAAAAATGGTTGTCTTTACCACGTTATTAAAACTGATGCCGGCCTGGCTTAAAATGGATTTGAGGTTTTGCATTACCTGGTGCGTTTCGTCCTGTATATCCCTGTTCTTTAAACTTCCGGTTGCAGGGTCAATGCATATCTGGCCTGAGATGTATAAAGTATCTTTTATTAAAATAGCCTGGTTGTAAGGTCCAATAGGTGCTGGTGCGTTATCCGTTTTAATGATCTGTTTTTCCATGACGCAAATATCGGTTTTATAACCGAAGCCTTTTCTTTGCAAAAATTTCCTCATGCAGATAGTTGTTTTAGGTAATGAGAGTTACCGGGAAGAATTGGGTGAACGTTCTTGTGTTCAATGGGTTTCTACATTTCAAGAGCTCATCAGTACAGATGCTGATGTGTATGTTGATCTGTTGTTTGAAAACGATCCAGAAAGAGTTAATGCATTAAAACAATTGGATCATAAGACCGTCGTCATTAATAGTAATCTTTATACAGTAACGGAATTAAAGGCTCCCTTTGTCCGCATTAATGGTTGGAACAGCTTTCTAAAAAATACTGTTGAATGTTATGCAGAGAATGAACAAAAGGAAAAGACCGAAGAACCTTTTGCGGTTTTAGGATGGAAAGCAGAATGGCTGCCGGATCAGGTAGGCTTTATTACACCCAGAGTTGTTTCTATGATTATTAATGAAGCCTTTTTTGCTTTAGCTGAAGGTGTAAGTTCCAAAGAAGAAATAGATACAGCTATGAAACTAGGCACAGCGTATCCTTACGGGCCGTTTGAATGGGCTGAAAAAATCGGACTAAATAATGTTTATCAATTGTTAGACAAATTAAGCAAAGACCAACCGAGGTATACCCCGGCCGATCTGTTGAAAAAAAACATAGTAAATAGTGGCTTGTGAAGACACTAGCGACAGCATTTCCTAGCAAAAATCAATAGTTTGTATCATTCTTAGTGAACTGCCCCGTAGTAGCATGTTGTCCTTCTGCCAATTCTTCTATCATCTTTTTATTAAAAGCTTCCAGGTCTTTTGGGCTACGGCTTGTTACCAGCCCATTATCAACTACCACTTCTTTGTCTTCCCACTGCGCACCGGCGTTAACTAAATCCGTTTTAATAGAATGATACGAGGTAAGCTTGCGGTTAGAGATCATTCCTGTTTCAATCAGTAATTGTGGACCATGACAAATGGCTGCCAGTGGCTTGCCTGTTTCTAAAAAATGCTGTGCAAAGGAAACAGCTTCCTGATTGGTTCGCAATTGATCAGGGTTTATAACCCCACCGGGTAATAATAGCATATCATAATCTTCAGGATTGGCTTCGCTGATGTGCTTGTCTACATCTACTTCAATACTCCAGTGATCCTGATCCCATGCTTTTACTTTTTCTTTTTGCGGCGATACAATCTCTACTTCAACTCCTGCTTGCTCCAATGCATTCATCGGGCTGGTTAATTCCACTTCTTCAAAGCCGTTATCGGTTAAGATCGCCACTTTTTTTCCTTTTACATCTCTTGCCATAGTAACAAATTTTCTAACCGTGCCTCAAAAACTAAACCATTCAAAACCTTTTCTGCTTATGTTTAATGCAGAATTAATATTGAATTAAAATATGAGACAACTCAGTGCAATTTGTATTATCACCTTACTCGTTATCATCAGCTGCAACCGTGGGCCGTATGCAGAAACCAACCGTTCCTACAAAAAACAAGCTAAGCAATATGCCAAACAGTTGAGAAGCTCCCCAAGTGATTCATTGCATACATCACCATTCTGGACAGGCACTACCAACTTCAACATGCGCAAGCCCAACTTTGTTATCATTCATCATACAGCCCAAAATAGTTGCGAGCAAACGTTGAAAACCTTTACAACAACCAAATCATCCGTTAGTGCTCATTATGTGATCTGTAAGGATGGCACTATTCATCATATGCTTAATGACTACCTGAGAGCATGGCATGGCGGCGTTGGCAAATGGGGCAATACAACTGATATCAACTCTTCTTCTATCGGGATTGAAATTGACAATAATGGTTTTGAGCCTTTCACGGAAGAACAACTGGCCTCTTTAATGAAAGTATTAGCAGGATTGAAGAAAGGTCATGGCATTCCTGCAGCCAATTTCATTGGCCACAGCGATATTGCACCAACAAGAAAGGTTGATCCCAACATTAACTTTCCATGGAAACGTTTTGCGGATGCTGGCTTTGGTTTGTGGTGGAGTGATACTACTGGTGTTCGTGTGCCCGACAATTTTAATCACCTTCAAGCCCTGCGCATTGTTGGATATGATATAAAAGACACTTCGGCAGCCATAGGTGCCTTTAAAAGAAAATTTGTGCAGCAGGAAAGTAAGCAGTTAAGCGAAGCTGATAAGAAAGTTCTGTTTTCATTGTATCAGAAATATTTATGAGCTATTACTTAGTGCTTTTACTAATTGCAGCAGCAGATAAAAAAACTATTTTAGTGGCATAAACATCCCTATGAAATCATTTTTACTTAGTCTTAGTTTCATCCTTTGCTTTCAATTATCCAATGCGCAGGTAAGTAGCTTGCCGACAGGCAGATATGAAACACTGACCAAGGACAAGAATAGCAGGTGGGAGAAAGGAGATATTATTATAGTAGATGATAGCCATTACAAAATTTCCGGCACCAATGAAACCGGTGAATACAAATTCAGTGTAACTGCACAACGTATCTTTTTTACGTCAGGTCCGCTAAAAAGCCTGTTTGCTAAAGCCGTTCAAAATAACAACGCTCCGGCAATTGTAATTCCAGTTTCGGAAAATGAACAATTAGGTTATAAAATAGCCTCTGCAGATGTGTGGGGTTATTACCGGAATTAACTGTAGTCTTTGCTGGCAACTTTTTTGCATCCCAATTTAAAAACGGCTATGAACGTTAAAAGAACTTTTGGGATCATTCTTACTATTCTTGGCATTGTAGGGCTTATTTATGCAGCTATGATATTTATGAAAACCACCGGCTCTAACAATCAGATCAAAACATTGATCGTGTGGGGTTTGCTGGGTGCTATTTTCTTTTTTACAGGGATAGGGCTTATAAAAGGCACAAGAGATGATGCCCGTCCACCGGTGCAATAGCTCCTGGCACAAGAATTTAAGCTATAGAGGAGCTATTATGACAAAGCTTCTTACACTCTTATTTCTTCTCTCTATTATTTCGTGTAACGAGGATAAGTCTGTTAGCACAACAGAGACTGGAAAGGTTCATAGTAATACAGCTAACACCTTTGATACATCAGCGAGACTTATCGATCTGAATGGCTGTTACGAAATGAACCTGAACCGGGATACAGCTTCTATGAAACTGAACATTGCCGATACTACTGTTAACGGTCAACTTGTTTACGACTGGAGTGAAAAAGACGGGAATGTAGGAACGATCACAGGTGTTTTAAAGGACAGCCTGATCTATGCAGATTATACATTCGAATCGGAAGGGCTCACTTCCGTACGAGAAGTGATTTTTAAATTAACAGACACGTTATTGCAGCAAGCAGTAGGCGACCTCACTGAAAAAGATAATAAGATCATCTACAAAGACAAAACAAAGCTTGACTTCAACACTATGCCGCCTTTTATAAAGGTGCCTTGTCCTGCGGGCAATTAATTCCGCCCTATCTTTCGCTAAATTTTTTTATGGACTTTGGCAGGGTTCCTGAAAAAGAATTAGGTACTGTTGATTTTGCACTTCCGCTAGAACCGGGATGGAATAAAACTATTTTAAAAGGCAAGCCCACAAAAAAGCCATTAGTGTACTTAGGCTGTGCCAAATGGGGAAGAAAAGAATGGATTGGCAAGATCTATCCGAAAGGAACCAGGGAAGCAGCGTTCCTGGATCATTATGTTAACCACTACAATTCTATTGAGCTGAATGCTACACACTACAAAGTTTATAAACCTGAAGCCATAGAAAAGTGGGCAATTAAGGCTGCAGGAAAAGATTTTAAGTTTTGCCCCAAAGTAGCCAAAAGTATTAGCCATTTTGGTTCACTTGCAGACAAAAAATATATTACCGATGCATTTTTAGAGGGCATTGTTGCATTGAAAGAACATTTAGGTCCGGTGTTTCTACAGGTAAGTGACAAGTTCTCTCCCAAAAGAAAAGCAGAATTATTCAGCTACCTGGAAACCCTTCCCACCGATCTGCAATTCTTTCTTGAGGTAAGAAGTCCGGAGTGGTTTAAAAAGGAAGAAAAAGAAGACTTATTTAAGACTTTAAAAGATCTCAACATAGGTGCCGTGATAACTGATACGGCAGGAAGAAGAGATTGTTGTCATATGCACTTAACTATACCGAAAGCCTTCATTCGCTATGTAGGCAATAGTCTGCACCCAACCGATTTTGCCCGTTGCGATGCATGGGTGACCCGCATTAAATATTGGTTAGACAAGGGTTTGAAAGAGCTCTATTTTTTCATGCACATGCATGATGAAGCTACATCGCCTGAGTTAACGGTTTATCTGGTTGATAAGCTGAACAAGGAATGTGGCCTGAACTTAACTAAACCAGTATTTGTATAAATACTTGAGACAATTCAAAAGCCACGAAAGAAAAAACATGAGCCTGATTTTAAATATAGATACAGCCGTAGGGATGGCATCTGTGTGTTTGGCAGAAAACGAAAAGGCAATAGCATTCAAATCCAATCCGCAGCAAAAAGACCATGCTGCCTGGTTACAACCGGCTATAAAAGAAATCTTTGCGGAACAGCAATTAAGCCTGAGTAGTTTAAAAGCAGTAGCGGTAAGTTACGGCCCTGGTTCTTATACAGGCTTAAGGGTGGGCATGTCGGCTGCAAAGGGCTTGTGCTATGCTTTGGAAATTCCCTTGATCACGGTATCCTCGTTAAAAATGATGGCAAGTACTGCCCTGTCAGAACAAACAGATTTGCTGTGTCCAATGATTGATGCCAGAAGAGCAGAGGTTTTTACGGCTGTTTATGATAAACAGCTTAATGATGTACTTCGGCCTGTTAATAAAATATTAGACTCTGACTCTTTCAGTGATCTGCTTGCCCAATATTCAATCAGCTTTTTTGGTAATGGCAGCGTCAAATTCAGGGAGATGCTCCAGCATCCAAATGCATTTTTCAGCACGATAGAAGCTAATGCTAAACACATGATTTTACTCAGCTTAGATAAGTTTCAAAAGGCAGATTTTGCAGACTTAGCCTATGCAGAACCCTTCTACGGTAAGGATTTTCACTCAACAAGTGTTAAATAGCCTTGCATAAAATGTTGATTTGTACTATTTTGAGCGGCAATCCCGTTATAAATTACTTGATTTTGTAACCGTTTATAATTAAAAGTATCTATGAATGATTTAGTAATGGAACCAGTGGCGCCTGCAAATGGAGAGTTGAAAATTGATGTGATCCAGTTAAAAAAGGCAGCTCTTGTTCTCCGAGCCATCAATCACAAACTGCGTCAGCAAATGATGAAGTTATTACATCAGCATGGTAAGATGACTGTAACAGAGATCTATGTAAAACTGCGTTTAGAGCAATCTGTTGCATCACAGCATCTTGCCATTCTGCGTAAAGCCGGTTATGTAAACACTTTAAGAGATGGAAAATTCATCTTTTATTCTGTAAATCACGACCGCCTGGCGCAAGTACATAGCATTGTACATGACTTGTTAAAGTAAGCCGCTTCTTCTTCACATTTTCATAGGCAGCATTAGGCTATTTTTGCAGCTAAACAACGTATTATGTTCGTTAAACAACTTTATACCGGCTGCATTAGCGAAGCTGCCTATTATATTGAAAGCAATGGCGAGGCTGCCATTGTTGATCCTCTTAGAGATATCGACGCCTACCTTCAATTGGCTTCTGAAAGAAAAACTACTATTAAATATATTTTTGAGACCCATTTTCATGCTGATTTTGTAAGCGGCCATCTTGATTTGGCTGCTGCTACCGGAGCTAAAATCATCTACGGTCCTAATACCGATACGAAGTTTGATGTGCACGTAGCAAAGGATGGAGAAACTTTCAAGCTGGGTGATGTGTCTATTGAAGTTTTGCATACGCCGGGTCATACAATGGAATCAACCAGTTATCTTTTAAAAGATGAAAACAGTAAAGATTACTGTGTTTTTACCGGCGATACTTTATTTGTAGGCGATGTTGGCCGCCCTGACCTGGCACAAAAAGGTGCAGACCTTACTATGCAGGATTTAGCAGGAATGATGTATGACAGTCTGCAGAAGAAAATAATGCCGCTGAATGATGATGTGATTGTTTATCCTGCACATGGACCCGGCAGTGCCTGCGGCAAAAATTTAGGACCCGATACCAGCAGCACTATTGGCAAAGAAAAAGAAACCAATTATGCATTGCAGGCCCAAACTAAGGAAGCATTCATTCAATCTGTTACTGATGGATTGGCTGCTCCTCCGCAATACTTTCCTATCAATGCACGGATCAACAAAGAAGGTTATGAAAGCCTCAATTCAGTGATTGAACAAGGCATGAAACCACTTTCTGTATCAGAAGTAAAAGCTGCTATTGACAGAGATACTTTATTACTGGACACTCGCCATGCAACCGTTTTTACCAAGGGCTTTGTACCAGGCTCTGTTTTTGTTGGGTTAGAAGGTCGTTTTGCAGAATGGGCTGGCAGCATGTTGCCTTTTGATAAAGAAATGATCCTTATCACTGAGCCGGGAAAAGAAAAAGAAACGATTGTACGATTGGCCCGTGTTGGCTTTAGTAAAGTGATTGGCTATTTGGATGGCGGATTTGAAGCCTGGAAAGCAGCAGGAGAAGAAATTGATATGATCATTGATGTTGAAGCTGATGAACTGGCAATGGACATTCCGTTCGATGACAGGTTAATAATAGTAGATGTTAGAAGAGAAACTGAGTTTGCAGATGGGCACGTAAAAGATGCATTGAACATTCCACTGAACGAGATGACTGACCCGGGTACGGTTGCCGAATTTGAGGATGAACAAAATATTTATGTGCACTGTGCCGGTGGTTACAGGAGTGTAATTGCTGCTTCGTTTATGAAAAGACAAGGCTTGCACAATTTAAGGAACGTGCTGGGTGGCTGGAGTAAAATAAAAGAGCAGGAGAAGATAAAAACAGTGCAGGAGAAAAGTGTGTTGAACTAATTATAATCTTAAAGCCAGGCAATGCCTGGCTTTAAGATTATAATACCTCACCGTATTCCGGCTTCCATTCCAGCTTCCATCTTCTATGGCTCCATAGCCACATTTCGGGATGATCCCTGATAACATTTTCCAAAAAACGTACATATTGCCTGGTCAACTCTTTCTGTGGCAGGTTTGCAGGTGATTCAGTGGCCAGTTGAAAATGGATATCATAATAGCCACGCCTTTTTTTTGTGATATGGCAGAAGATAACAGGTAGATCGCCGCTTACTGCTCCTTTGTCGGGCCCTTTTACAAATACAGTAGGCTTTCCAAAAAAATGGATCCAATAACCTGCACCAGGATGTCGTGGTGTTTGATCAGCCACAAGACCTAAGGCATATATTTCGCCGCGGTGCGGCATCATTTCAGCCTTCATGTTTTTTGCAGAGATCAATACCATTCCTTGCCTTGAACGCAGTTTTCTGAAAACCCGATCAAACGCTTTATTGTTCAAAGGCATGTACACACCTAAAAACCTGTGCTTAATATGTATTCCGGATAAAAGATTTCCTAATTCCCAATTAAAGTTGTGACCCAAATGTACCTGGCATCGCTTGCCTTCTTTATACAGCCTATCAAATATGCTGTAATCACCAACCATATGCCTATTTAGAAATTTTTCATCAGCACTGAATAACTTAATAATCTCTGCAAATGTATCGGTGAAGTTGCGGTAGAACTTTTTAGCAATCTTCATCTTCTCTTCAGTTGTTTTCTCCGGGAAAGCAATATCAAGGTTAGCCATCACCACTTTCCTTCTATAACCAAATGCATAGTAAATAAGCAAATAGGCAAAATCAGAAATAAGATAGAGCACCCTCAATGGCAGCAACGAAAGCAGGTAAAAAAAACCATACAAAATATAATACATAAGATCAACCAAAGATATAATAGCTGCAGATGTCCTTTGAACAACCTGGAATAAGCTTGCAACTTAAGATGGAGGCTAGTTTAGGTAAGCCCTTTACAAAACAATATTCTCTACCAAATGCGACTTGGCCGGATAATCGGTATTGTAATGCAGGCCGCGACTCTCTTTTCTAAAACTTGCTCCTTTAATAATTAGATATCCAACAGTAATCATATTCCGCAACTCCAACAACTGAGACGACACAGCTGTTGTCTGATACAGATCTTCCGTTTCGTCAAACAGTAAATCAACCCGTTTCATAGCTCTTTGCAAACGAACATTATTACGAACAATACCTACATAATCACTCATTACCTGCTGCAGCTCTTTTAAGCTTTGAGTGATAAGGATCATTTCCTTTGGTTCAGATGTTCCCTGGGCATTCCAATCCGGGATAGAAGGAATATCCTCAATAGAATTAATTTTCTCTACAGCATCGGCATAGCAACGGTGGGCAAATACCATTGCTTCCAGCAACGAATTACTTGCCAAACGGTTTGCTCCATGCAGCCCGGTGCTGGCGCATTCTCCACAGGCATATAAATTTTTAATCGAACTCCTTCCCCATTCATCTGTTTTTATACCGCCGCAACTATAATGTGCTGCCGGCGCAACAGGTATCATATTTACAGAAACATCAATCCCGATTGACTTGCACTTTTCATAGATGTTGGGAAAATGTTCTTTGAACTTTTCAATATCCATGTGCCGGCAATCGAGATATACATGTTCAGTACCGGTAATCTTCATTTCATTATCAATCGCTCTTGCCACAATATCTCTTGGCGCCAGGTCTTTCCGCTCGTCGTAACGCTCCATAAAAGCTTCACCATAAATATTCCGAAGGATACCGCCATCTCCCCTTACCGCTTCAGTAATTAAGAATGCCTGCCCCCTTTTTCCTGCTTCATACAAAGCAGTTGGATGAAACTGAATGAACTCCATGTTCTCAATCCTTCCTTTTGCTCTATACACCATGGCTACGCCATCACCTGTTGCAATAAAAGGATTGGTAGTGGTACGATACACTTGCCCGTTGCCGCCTGTTGCCAGCATAGTGATCTTTGAAAGAATCTTTTCAATGCGATGATTTTTGGCGTTCAACACATACACGCCATAGCAACAAATATCAAGGGTTGATTTTGTGACCAGGTATCCAAGATGATGTTGCGTAATAACGTCAATCACAAAGCAATGATTGATGACTTCAATATTGCTTTGTGATTGAATAGCATCTAACAAAGCCCTTTCCATCTCTTTTCCGGTAACATCTTTATGATGCAATATTCTAAACTCTGAGTGACCACCTTCTCTTCCTAATTTATAATCCCCTTCTGCATCTTTATCAAAACGTGCACCCCATTCGATAATTTCATTCACTCTTGCAGGTCCTTCTTTTACTACTATTTCAACGATCTTCTTATTGCATAATCCATCACCGGCAATCAGAGTGTCCTCGATGTGTTTTTCAAAAGAATCATTCTCTAAATCATTTACAACAGCAATACCTCCTTGAGCATATTTGGTATTGGTTTCATCCGATGCTGCTTTAGTAATAATGGTTACTTTTTTATCAGGACAATGCTGCGCAACTTTTAACGCATAGGTCAACCCTGCTATTCCCGATCCAATGACTAAAAAATCTGTTTGCATTTATTTTATGAAGTCAGCTTTAATGCTACTATTAAGCTTTTGTTGTGTCACTCACTTGTACGTTCTGTAATTCTATTGAGCTATCGACCACAGAGTACCGCGGAGCAGAACGGAGACCTCGGAGGCTCTGAATAACTCTCTGTGGTTCTCTGTGGAATAAATCATTACGCATTAACAGCTTCTGCCCTCTCTACCCACGCACCATTTTCTTTCAATAAATTGACTAACTCTTCCACTGCCACTTCGCTCGGCACATTACGCTTCACCACTTCCTTGCCTTTATATAATGTGATCTTTCCAACACCACTTCCAACATATCCAAAATCAGCATCGGCCATTTCACCGGGGCCATTTACAATACAACCCATGATAGCAATCTTCACCCCTTTCAAATGATTTGTTACGGCCCGAATTTTTGCTGTTGTCTCCTGCAGGTCAAATAAGGTTCTTCCACA
>Ga0164290_1001471_pt1 | contig 33371 bp, 35 predicted proteins | sample Micstemetagenome_FD_108782 | JGI IMG/M metagenome (GOLD analysis project Ga0164290, IMG submission 108782) | Contaminated culture microbial community from soil near Moab, Utah, USA - Microcoleus steenstrupii SON62 (Illumina Assembly) | ecosystem: Environmental > Terrestrial > Soil > Soil crust...
ATTCCGGCCCGGCTGTAAAAAATCAAAATAGCGAGAATAAAATGGATACAACTGCAAACAGTAAAGAGTGGATCAAGCACACCAACATTTACGAGGTAAATGTGCGTCAATACACCAAGGAAGAAACATTTAATGCTTTTGCTAATGAGCTGCCCCGATTAAAAGAAATGGGTGTAGAAACGTTATGGTTCATGCCAATAACGCCTATTGCCGAAAAGAATAAAAAAGGAGTATTAGGAAGTTATTATGCCTGTTCTGATTATACTTCTATTAATCCAGAGTTTGGAACTATGGAAGACTGGAAGGCTTTGGTGAATAAAGCCCATAGCATGGGTTTTAAGGTCATCATTGACTGGGTAGCTAACCATACTGGCTGGGATCATAAATGGACCAAAGAGCATCCTGACTGGTACCTCAAAGACAGTGTAACAGGCGACTTCCAGATTGCTTCTGGCATGGATGATATTATTGAACTGGATTTTAAAAATCCCCAGTTGAGAAGGGCCATGATTGATGCTATGAAATTTTGGGTTACCGAATCAGGCATTGACGGCTATAGAGCCGACCTGGCTTTTTGGGTAGAACTGGATTTTTGGCAGGAAGCAAAGAAAGAGTTAGATGCCGTAAAGCCAATGCTTTGGTTAGCCGAATTGGATCCTTTAGATAACCCCGACTATATGCAAGTCTTTGATGCTGCCTACACCTGGACATGGATGCATAGGACCAAAGAATTCTATCAGAACAATCTTTCCGTTGCTTCGTTGGATTCTGTTTTAGAAAGATACCAGAATGCACCCGGCATGAAGGCCTGGTTTACCACAAACCATGATGAGAACAGTTGGAACGGAACAGAGTATGAAAAATACGGCGACGCAGCTAAGGCTTTAGCAGTGTTCAGTTGCACATGGAAAGGTATTCCACTAGTGTATAGTGGACAGGAAATGCCTAATATGAAACGGCTGGAGTTTTTTAAAAGAGACGCCATTGAGTGGAATAGTAAATATGAGTTGCAGGATTTTTATAAAACACTCTTCAACCTTCATTCAACGCATCCTGCTTTAAGTGCAGATGCCGCTGTTGAACGATTGCAAACATCTGACGCAAACGTTTTTGCTTATAGAAGAAAAGCAGGGGATAGGGAAGTAATGGTGTTGCTAAATCTATCAAAAAACAATACCCGTTTTGATTTAAATGGTGATGTAAAGGGCACGTTCAAAAACGCTTTTTCAAATGCCCAAAGTGATTTTACAAATGAGAAAAGTTTTGAGATGCAGGGTTGGGAGTTTTTAGTGTATCATAAATAACAAGAAACGAAAGGGCCGGCTTGTAGCCGGCTCTTTCATATTCAACGCTCTTCCTCTAGTCATCCAATCGTATCACATAAGGATACACACCTTCAAATCCTGGATACACACCTTCTACCTTAAGTGAGCCACTGGCATTGCCAACGACACGGTTCATCTCTTCGATGTTCTTTACCGGTTGCCCGTTTACTTTAGTAATGATATACCCTTCGCTGATCCTGGTTCTGCTGATTGGGCCTTGTTCTGAAATACCTGTTACCAATACCCCTGAACTAACTCCAAATTCCTTTGCTTGTGCAGCAGTAAGATTTCTTAATTGAGCACCTAGTTTTCTGTTTAATCCCTGCAGTGCTAACCCTTCAAAGCTGCCTGGCTTTTTTTTTAGGGTAACAGTAGTTGTGTATTCTTTACCACCTCGTACATAAGTTACAGGCACTTTATCTCCGGGTCTGAAGGCAGCTATTTGTGCACTCATTTGCAAACCACTCAGCACCTGTGCAGTATTGATCTTGGTGATCACATCACCTTTTTTAATTCCTGCTTCAGAGGCGCCGCCGTCAGGAGATACGCTTGATACGTAAACACCTTCAACATTAGAGGGAACGCCAAGTTCTTTCAGCTGTTCGGCACTTAATTCCTCGGTAGGGTATTCAATGCCTAAATAGCCTCTTTGTACCTCGCCTGTGCGGATAATGTCCTCAACAATCTTTCTGGCAATATTTACAGGGATGGCAAATGAATAACCCGCATAGGTACCGGTAGGAGCCAGAATAGCTGAGTTGATACCAACTAGTTCGCCATTGGTATTCACCAGAGCCCCACCACTGTTTCCCTGGTTCACAGCAGCATCTGTTTGAATAAAAGATTCAATAGGGCTGGTATTGTCAGTTGATTGTCTGCGATTGATATTGATGGTTCGGCCTGTGGCAGAAATAATACCTGCAGTTACCGTTGCTTCCAATGAAAGAGGATAGCCAACAGCTAAAACCCATTGGCCTAGCTGAACATTGTTTGAGTTGCCATATACTAAGAAAGGAAATTTATTGCCATCAATCTTTAATACAGCAATGTCACTGCTGGGGTCACGGCCAATTAACCTGGCTTTATAAGATTTCCTTGTACTTAAGGTTACATTGATCTCATCGGCTACACCACCCGAGCCATTAGAAATCACGTGATTGTTTGTAATGATATAACCGTCTTCGCTGATCAGTACACCACTTCCTGAAGCTCTTTGCTCGGGCATCATGTTGGGACCATATTGATCAGGGAACATATCGCTAAAGAACTCATCAAACGGACTGCGTTGGCGTCTTGGAAGATCGTTGCTCATCTTCTTTGCAGCCACTTTGGTTTTAATATGCACCACAGCAGGTACGGTTGAATTAGCAGCTTTTGTCAAGTCTATGGCGTCTGCCGCATTTACCTTATTGCTGTCAAAAAATCCTGCATAATTTGCAGGCAGGCCTTTTTCAGTGGTGCCTACCGAGTAATTATCAGGACTAAAAAATTTACCATATAGCCAAGCCCCACCTAATGCAGATCCGGCACTAACTGCTACGATGAGTAAGAATTGTTTCCATTTCATGTTTCGTCTCCTTTTATATTATTTTCAATAGTGTCAAATTGTATGCCCTACAAAATAACTAATGATGTTAAGTTTTGTTGATACCGAAGATACAAATTAACAATGCATTTACTAAGGTCTTCGTACTTCTCACAGTTTTGTCAGAAACTCCATTGTGTCTACTCCATCAGCATAATCGGTTATAGATGGACATTGCGCCTGCCCAAATCCTATATTTCCTTTACCAACTACACATTGGATGGTAGCATCTTTTGTTAATGCTTCCTGAACAGATGCACTATCCGTATAATATTCATAATGCAATTGACCAATAGGAGAGAAAGAGGAAGCCTCTTCTACTATCAAAATGGCTTCATTGCTCATAAAGTACTTTTTATTCAGAATGTTAACTGCAAGATTATAGTCGTAATTGTTTTTGTATTTATGATAATTAGCCAGGTAATTATATTTTTTAAAAGCTTCTAAAAGGGGGATGAAATCATAGCCTTGCGGTACAAACAGCTTGGTAACGTTGCGGCAACCCAGGCCAAAATACAGGTAAACATCATCAGCTAATTTTTCCAGTTCTTCTTTCGATTCATCTCCGGTAAGAATAGCTACTGATGTCCTGTTCTTTCGGATGATGGAAGGAACATTGCGGAAATAGTATTCAAAGTAACGGGATGTGTTATTGCTGCCGGTGGCTATGTATGCATCACAACCTTTCAGCATTTCACTTAATACAACTACCGATGAAACTTCCTGATTCCATTCTGTTAGTTTGGTTATTAAATGCCGGATCAGCGTATCATCTTTCGAAGAAGGTTTTACCATTGCAATATGGCCGCTCAAAAATACACAGAACAGGTCATGGAAGCCGACCAAAGGAATATTGCCTGCCATTACAATACCCACCTTTTTAGGCGAAGATTGCTCTTGCGGAATGTTATAACGTTCAGTAATTTTTTGAATACCCTCAGCAGTCAAAAAACTATTCGCAATATTTTGTGCAGAGAGATCAATAAACTCCGGTATGAACCATCCATTTTCTCTATAGGCTTTATCTTTTGCAGCCTGCCATAACGGTTCATTGCTCAACATATATTCACCTAAGCGACACAGCAACTCTTTTCTTTGTTGTAAATTGAGACTCACAGTTTAAATTTGTCGGCAAAATTAGTTTTATACCCTTCAAATAAATTTTATGGCAATTAAAATAACAGAAGAATGTATCAACTGCGGAGCTTGTGAACCTGAGTGTCCGAACAATGCAATTTATGAAGGAGGGGTAGAGTGGGCCATAGCAGATGGTACAAGTGTGAAGGGCCAGCATACTTTGGTAGATGGAACAGTGGTTGGGGCTGATCAGCGCAATGCCCCCATTGCTGTTGATACGTACTATATTGTCCCGAGCAAATGCACCGAGTGCCAGGGCTTTCACGAAGAACCGCAATGTGCTGCCGTGTGTCCTGTAGATTGCTGCGTACCGGATGAAATGTATCAGGAAACAGTAGAACAATTATTGGCTAAGAAAGAAGCTTTGCATTTATAGAGCTCGAGGCCAAAAGGTTATATTTCCTATTAAAAAGGTGAAGGGATAACCTCCTTTCACCTTTTTATTTAACCGCAGATGAATTGGTTTAAATGTAGCCGACTATATTGCTACTATGAAACTTCTCTTGCGTCGCACACTGCATCGTTTGGTAATTTTATTCAGCATAGTGCAAGTGACTTTCTTGTTTTAAACTGTTTCAAACCTATGGTTCTCGCCTTTGTCATCCGCCAGCTGGCGGATCTATGAACCGAAATAGAAAGAATAATACAGGCAGGGTTTACTCAGTCACTTTTCCTCAACCACAACCCACAGATCCTGCCGGATGACAAATAAGAGCATTTATTATAAAACCTTTCATTACCGCTGCGTCTCTGCTCCGCTGCGTTTCGCCGCGAGAAAAAGCTTCACGCAAAGAATAAAAGTAAGCAAAGAAGTAAAGCTTAGCATTCTTAATCCATCCTTGCTTCTCTGCGTGAAAAACAACTCGTCTTCCGCTTACATTCTAAAAAAGTTTTACTTTTCAGCCTGCAACAAATCAACAACATGAAGAAAAAAATTGCATTGGTTACAGGCGGTTATTCAGGAGAGGCACAGATATCTTATAAATCGGCAATAACGATCTACAACAACCTGGATAAAGAAAAATATGATGTTTATAAAATTGACGTGAATCCCGAAGGCTGGTATTATGAAGATGAGAATGGAATGAAGACTGCGGTGAGCCGTGAGGATTTTACCTTATCGCTCAGTGGTACATTGATAAAGTTTGATGCTATCTATATTGGCATGCATGGCACCCCTGGCGAAGACGGCAAGCTGCAAGGCTATTTCGACATGCTGAAACTGCCATACACATCATGTGACGCTGCTACATCGGCACTAACATTTAATAAACGATATACCGTCGCTGTAGCGGCTATGGCAGGCATTCCTGTTGCCAAATCGGTTCACCTGTTTAAGCACACCGGCTACAGTGTTGATGCAATTCTATCTCAATTAAAACTTCCTGTTTTTGTTAAGCCCAATAACGGAGGTTCCAGCATTGGAATGAGCAAGGTTAATGAAGCAGGCCAGCTTACTGAAGCTTTAGAAAAAGCGTTCAAAGAAGATAACCAGGTGTTGGTAGAGGAAATGATCACAGGAAGAGAGTTCACCATTGGTGCTTTCCGTTCAAAAGGGGAGATTACAGTGCTGCCGATAACAGAGATCATCTCCCAAAAAGAGTTTTTTGATTTCGAAGCAAAATACCAGGGTGCTTCTTCAGAGATCACACCTGCGGACATTCCTTCCGAATGGAAAGAGCAGTTGGAAGCCACCACAAAAAAGATATATGATGTATTCAATTGCCGCGGTGTGGTGCGTACCGATTTCATTTATAATGCAGAGCAAAATAAGGCTTATATGCTGGAGATCAATACCATTCCCGGCCAGACAGAAGCAAGTGTGATTCCGCAACAGGTTAGAGCCATGGGCGGCAACCTGAAGGATTTTTACACCGCGTTGGTTGAGGAGGCCCTCCAGCGCAGTTAGTAAATGGTCGGTACAGTATAAAGCATAAACCTGTTTAGCGTTTCACCGTTTGACTTTTCACGTTTCACCTTTCACGTATATTGCACCCGATTTTTAAAGAACCTCATGATTAAACAAATCGCCAGGAAACCACTTTGGATAAATATTTTGGTGGGCTTGCTGCTCATTTTTGCCCTGGTTTCTATTTTCTTTTTATCCCTCGATATGATCACCCGGCATGGCGAATCTAAAACAGTTCCTGCTGTTACAGGGAAGCATGTTGATGAAGTAGCCGAGCTTTTAGATAAGAACGAATTTGAGATCATTATCCAGGATTCCATTTATGATGCCTCATTAGAACCTGGAATAGTCATTAAGCAGTTTCCCGAACCGGATGCTATAGTTAAAAAGAACCGTAACATTTATGTTACCATCAATCGTATGGTGGCTCCGGATGTAGAAATGCCAAATGTTGTAGGCAATACCTTTCGCAATGCTTTGATGACTCTTGAAAACAACGGGTTGGTATTAGGCGACACCAGCTTCAGGGTTGACTTTGCAAAAAATGCTGTATTGGAGCAATCTGTTCCACCCGGTACAAAGATCAAGGTAGGTACTAAGATCAACCTTGTACTGGGCAGCGGTGTTGGTAATGAGTTAATGGCTGTTCCTAAGCTGGTTGGTTTGCTCTATAGCGAAGCAAGAATATTGGCCGATGCACAAGGCATTTCTATTTTACCGATAGCCGTTGGCATAACCGATACATTGAACGCTTATGTAATTGACCAGGACCCTATGCCGAAAACCGAAGATGGTTTACCTATCCGCATCAGGCAAGGACAGTTGCTAACAGTGCGTTTAAGTGCTGAACCCCCTAAAAGAGATTCAACAAACCTTAACCAGTAAGCTATATGAAAAATATTTCTGTTGAAGAATTAAAGCAAAGAATAGACAGCGGCGAAAAAATAAATCTCATTGATTGCCGCGAACCCCACGAATACGCCGAAGCCAATTTAGGTGGCAAACTGGTGCCGTTAGGAAAGATTCAAACTATGCAAATCGAGGAGCTGGAAGATCTGAAAGATGAAGATGTGATCATTCATTGCCGCAGCGGCCAGCGTAGTATGATGGCTTGCATGGTGCTGGACCAATTAGGTTTTAAGAATACCAATAATGTTACAGGTGGCATACTTGCCTGGCAGGAAAAATTTGGTGCTACGAAATAAGTTTTTCTACCTCACCCCGACAATTCGTCCAACATTACTAGAATCGCTCTTCCGCTCTCAATATGGAGGGGTGGCGGAGTTTTCCTATAAAGGAAGATCGTTGGGTGAGGCGGAACGCACCTGATTACACTTCTACTATCTTCCTCAACCACCAATAGCGCATACCAAAGCAATTAAAATACCCTCCAAAGGGTATCTTACCCAAAAGACTGCATAATAGCTTTACACTAATTGAAATATCTTTTTAAAGAAGCGAAAGCGCATTAACTACTGCTTATGAAAAAGTTGATTCTGCCAATTGCATTATTGTTCTCCGTACAGCTGTATGCCCAGGATGTATTTACCTACCTGGCCGATTTTAAAGAAGTTGCTTTTTATGGCTTTGCCGATTCAGCCGGCAACACTAAAACACCGGGCAAATACAACCTTATATTGAGACCTGCTGAAGGAGTGTGCAGGGTTTGGGCCGGGCAGAAATCAAGCAGTGATTATGCAAGCATTCGATAGGGGTTTTGTTTGCCTAATGGTACTGAGATCATTGCACCACAGTTTGCCAAAGCAGAAGATTTCTCCGAAGGACTTGCGCAAATAGCAACAGGTGATTCTTATACCGGTTATCGGTATGGATTTATAAATAAGAAAGGGGTTGTTCAAATTCCTTTAATGTACAAGTATGCTAAATCCTTTTCGCAGGGATTGGTTCCGGTTGCTACAGAAGATAAAAAGTGGCAATTCATAGATAAGAATGGTGCTGTTAAGATAGCCGGACCTTTTCTCGATGCCGACGTTTTTTCCGAAGGTTTAGCCGGTGTATCAGTACCGCATGATCTTGGCAGTGGCGTGATGTCATTTCGCAAGGGATACATTGATCTGAATGGTAAAATGGTAATACAGCCCGCATACAACTACGTAATGCCTTTTAAAAACGGTGTCGCGGTTGTTGCTATATCAGAGTCTTCTCCCTCCGGTTATAAAAACTACCAGGCACTGATTGATAAAACAGGCAAGCGACTCACAAGGCAGGAGTTTGTTACCATCTATCATATTCCTTTCGAAGGATTCTACGCTGCAAAGATCAGTGGTAGTTCGGGGCTTAATAATGAAAACGATATATGGGGTGTTATTGACAGTAAAGGCGTGTTGCAGGGAGCACGGTTTAAAGGTACACAACCATACTTCACTGAAGGACTTGCTGTGTTCCGGGAAAATGGCTTGTCGGGCTTTATGGATAAAGCCGGCAACGTGGTGATTAAACCTATTTATAAAAATGCTTTGTCCTTTTCAGAAGGGCTGGCTGCCGTACTGTTTGATAACGGATTGTGGGGCTACATTAATAAGAAAGGTGAAGTAGTCATCAAAGCGGATTATATATCTGCTAATCGTTTTTCCGATGATGTTGCTGTTGTAAGCAAGGCAAGTCGGCTTATGATAAGGATAAATTAGTAGGGGCAATAAATAAAGCCGGTAAAGTAATAATACCCTTTGACAAGATTTCCATCGGGGAATTTAAGAATGGCAGGGCCATAGCAGAATCCAATTACATTTCACACTACATTTATAAAAATGGTAAAACCTCTTTAGCCTGCGATGCTAAAACAATGGCCAACGGACGGTATGCCTTCCAGGCACTTGTACGGAATGATGTGGCTAGTGCAGTAAAAATGTTCAGGGATGAATCGGGAAAGAATTGCCCGATGTTAGATTACTGGCTGGGATATATCCTGATGCAGGCACAGCCGCCAAACAAAGACACGGTTACAGGAGCAAAACTGATGGAGCAAGCTGCTAAAGGCGGCTATCCCGAAGCAATGTACAGCACAGGCTTTATGTACCTTAACGGCCTGGCTGTAAATAAAGATGAAGCCGTGGCAAAACAGTGGCTCCTTAAAGCAGGCAAAGCGGGCATACCTACAGCCTATACGTTATTAGGCAATGCAGATGATAAGGGCAATCCAACACAAGCTGCTACCTACTATCAACAGGCAGTTGATTTGGGTGAGCCGGTGGCTATGTATCACCTTGCATTACTTTACAGGGATGGGAGAGGTGTAACGAAGAATAATGGATTATCCACTGACTTATTGATCCGATCATCGCAATTGAACTATGCCCCTGCAAAACAGTTGCTGAATGCAAAGGGTAAATAGCTGTATTCTCATGGATGCTTTTAGCTGGCAGTAACCACTGAACAGATACTATCGGAAAGCCATAGTAGAGGTGAGAAAAGAGAAGGTATCATAAACAAGACGCTTCTTCTCCTCCTGGACTCTACAACAGCTTACCTAAAGTAGTAAGCTCTTGTAGCTGAGATTCGTTTAAAAGGGGAAAGAGAAAAGAAGCATTACTCGGCCTCAAATCAACTTATGTTCATAAGCAAATTTGATCAATCCTATTACACTGTTCGTCTCCGTTGTACGAAAGATGTTTTTTCTGTGGGTTTCAACGGTTCTTTCACTAATGAATAACTGTTCGGCTATTTGCTTGTTGCTGAATTCTTTTTCTATCAAACGGATGATCTCAATCTCACGGTCGGTGAGATGTGCCTGTTCTGTTTCTTTTTTTCTTTTATCGGTTTGTTTCAAGGCTTCAATCACTTCTTCGCTAAAGTAGATGCCGCCCTTGGCAATCCGTTCTAAGGCCTGTATCAGTTCGCCTTTACCAATGTTCTTTAATACATAACCAGAGATGTCCGCTTCGTCAAGCATTTCGTTCACAAGGTCTCCTTCGCCATTCATAGAAAGGGCAAGGATCTTTACCAGCGGAAATTTTTTCTTCACTTCTTTCGCTAAAACATTACCGGGCAATTCAGGCATCATTACGTCTGTCAGTAAAATATCTACTTTATGTTGTTGCAATAAGGAGAGCACTTCTGTGGAGTGGGTAGTGGCAAAGGCAAACTGAAAGCGTTCTTCGCCTTTTAACAGCGATACCAAACCATCAATTACTATTTGGTGGTCGTCAACTAAAGCCAAGGTTATTTTACTCATAGCAGCCGGTACAAAATAAGCAAAAACACTTACAATGGAACATGTACAGCGACCAATGTTCCTTTACCAGGGGTAGAGTCAAATTCTACAGTGCCCTTCAAGTATTCCACCCTGGTCTTTATGTTCTTTAATCCAATGCCATCAAATTTTGATGCATCGGAGGTGTCAAACCCTTTTCCATTGTCTTCAATGGTGGCAGTGATCTCACCCTGTTCTTTTATCATCGAGATATCTACCATATTGGCGCCAGAATGTTTTATCACATTGTTTACGCATTCCTGTATCACCCGGTACAGCACTGTTTCTATGTTAGAATCCAATCGTTCATCCAGGCCCTCCGTGTACAGGTGCACTTTTAGTGCTTTGCTGTCAAGCTTATTAATAAACTCCCTGATGGCAGCAGCTAAATTGTTTTTTAATAAAGCATTTGGCATCATGTTGTGTGATACCGCTCTTACTTCTTTGCAGCTTTCATCAACCAGGTCAATGATCTTTTCAAATGTAAAACGTTCATCTGCTGATCTGAATGAAGCAGCATGTTCAAAAGCCGACAGGTTCATTTTAGCAGCACTCATCATTTGTCCAACACCATCGTGCAGGTCTTTGGCGATACGTTGTCTTTCTGCTTCCTCTGCTTCAATAACCGCTTTCATGGCCAATTCCTGCTGCTTCAGCACTTCTTCACGCATCCTGGCTTCCTGTTTCCATTTGTATCGCCGGTATTGTGTGTAAGCTAAAAGCCCGATGAGTATGAACAGCACTGAAGATCCGATCAAAACCATACGTTGCCGTGTTAAACGGCCTTGCTGTTCGGATATGGTTTGTTCTTTTTTTACGGTTTCATATTTCGTATTCAATTCTTCAATCTGCTTTGTTTTTTCAATATTGAAGATGCTATCACGCAAAGCTGTTCTTTTTTGATAATAGGTGAGGGCTTCTTTATAGTTGCCTGTTTCTTCGGCTATCTGTGCAAGCAGTTGGTAATTGTATTGCAAGAGCTCAGGAAAGTTCATTTTCAGGGCAATGGCAACGCTGGTATCAACATAGTTCCTGGCTCTTGCATATTGTTTGTTGGAAATAAGGCTGGCGCCTAGATCGGAATAATTAATAGCCAGGGCAAAGGTGTCTTTGATGATCTTGCGGATGGCTAAAGCTTGCAGCAGGTGGTCTTCTGCCAGGTTAAACTTTTTTTGAAGCGTATAAGCACCGGCCAGGTTGTTTAATGCATAAGCCATACCGATGGAGTCGTTCAACAACTTATCAAGCCGGTACGATTCCGCATAGCGTTCAATTGCCTTATCGTAATCGCCGGCATATTCAAACACCACACCCGATTCGTTCATGATCATAGCTATGCCTGCAGAATCGTTTAGTGCTTTGAATAGGCCTAATGCTTTGTCGTAATTAGTTAGTGCTCTTTTAAGATCTCTGGTTTTGCGGTATAATTTGGCAAGGGCATTATAACTGCCGGCTAGTTTCTTTTTGTCCTGCTGGCGTTCTAATACAGTAATGGATTGATAGAAATATTGTGCAGCTGTATCGTACTTGCCTCTGAAATAGAAGCTCTCACCTATATGTCGTTTCAACTGGCCGATGGCAGCGGAGTCTTTGTTCTTTGCAGCAAGATCAATTCCTTCTGTAGCAATGCGAAATGTTTCCTCGAAGTTCTGCATGCCGTATTTATCGCCGTAAACCAGGTAAGCCCTAATGCGGTTTGCATAAGATTGGTTGGATTTAATGACAGCTTTTAAACTATCAGTCTCGTTGGTTGCTTGCGAAAATGTACAGGTACAACAAAGTAAAAGAAGGAATAAAAAGCCGCTTCTCATAATGCAATCAGGTTAAAGCTTTGGTGCTATAAACCTAACACTTCTTTCATAGAAAAAACACCTTTCTTGTCCCAAATGTATTCGGCAGCCAGCACAGCACCCAAAGCAAAGCTTTTACGGTTATGAGCCGTGTGAATGATCTCAATATCATCAATGTCTGAAGTGTACTTTACGTGATGCGTGCCTGGCGCAGGGTCAATACGTTGGCTGATGATAGAAAGTTCTTGTTCGTTAGAAGCCTCTGCATTCACCCATTTATCCTTGCGTGTTATATGAGAAAGAATTTGTTCGGCTAATGTAACTGCAGTACCGCTTGGAGCATCCAGTTTTTGGGTGTGATGTACTTCTTTTAGTTGCACATCATAGCTGTTCTGGTTCGCCATTAGTTTCGCTAATAGCTGATTTATCTGGAAGAATATATTGACACCGATACTGAAGTTACTGGCATGAAGAAGGCTTCCATTCTTTTGGAGGCAGTATTGTTTTGCTTCTTCTAACTTGTCATTCCACCCGGTTGAACCCGACACTACCGGAACAATGCAATCCAAACATTTCATCACATTGTTGAAAGCACTATGCGGGGAGGTGAATTCTATAGCAACATCGGTTTTAGCCAGGTTCTCTTTTATAAGCTCTTCACGATTGTCTGTATGAATCTTGAGTGCGATCTGGTGGCCTCTTTCCACTGCAATTTCTTCTATCATCTTTCCCATCTTGCCATAGCCGATCAGTGCGATGCGCATACAACTTTATTTAAAGGCGAGTATTAAACTAAGGCCGTTGGTTTGAGCCAAAGGGCTATATCCTGCTTTTATTTTAAAGCTTAGATCAGGGCTGACGTCAAACGACTTTAGGTGAGCATCTACAGCGGCGTCTACTACATTCAAACCCCAAAACAATGCAAAGAATAAAACAGAGTAGTCAATATTTCTCCTGAACTCATCGCGGTAGTAACGTAAATCTTCCGTAGGAAATACGCGGTATTTTGGCTTCATCTGCTTATAAAACGTTGAGTCACGGCCTTGATTCTGAGGTAATGAAGCAAGATACTTTCCCTTGTAAGCAAGTCGTAGATCTTTATAGGTACCTAGATTGTAAAAGAAGATATACCCGGTAGTGCCTAAAGCAGCATACACAATCGGGATCTTCCAATACTTTTTGTTGTAAACCTGGCCCCAACCTGGCAAGATAGCAGACCGGAGTGCTGCTTTTTTTGGAGAATGCTTTTTTAAAACGGAATCAACCTTTTTCTCGTTGCGTATTGTTGTATCAGCTCTTTTTACCAACGTATCTACAGGAACCAGGTTCCGGTTGCTATCGTTTTGTGCAAAGGAAGCAGTGCAGGTAATAAGCACTATTAATATTGTCAGTATGCTATGTGAGATTTTTTTAGTCAATGGTAACACTCATTTGATCCAACAACTTATTCAGTTCCTCTAAAGAATAATAATCAAACGTGATCTGGCCACTTCCGTTTTTACTATGCTTCATTTTTACTCTTGTACTAAAATGCGATGCCAGCTTGTCTTCGATTTTTTTGAAAGATTGCGGCAAAGAATTATTTGCGCCTTTCTTATCTTCTTTCTCTTTATAAATGCTTCTGACCAAATTTTCAGTTTGACGAACGGACAGCCCCTTGGTTTTGATCTCATCAAAAATGTAAAGCTGTTTATCAATGGTATCAACGTTGATCAAAGCTCTTGCATGTCCCATGCTAATCTCACCGCTGCGTACTGCCACCTGGATATCGGGAGGAAGTTTTAAAAGACGCAAGTAGTTAGTAACGGTGCTTCTGTCTTTGCCCATACGTTCAGCAACCTGTTCCTGCGTGTAATCCAACTCTTCCATCATTCGCTTGTAGCTTAAAGAAACTTCCATTGCATTCAGATCTTCTCTTTGAAGGTTCTCGAGCAATGCTAATTCTAAAAGCTCCTGGTCATTAGCCTGGCGTATATAAGCCGGTACATCTTTCAATCCTGCCAGCTTGGAAGCTCTCCAGCGGCGTTCTCCTGATATCAATCTGTACTTGTTGCCATGAAGTTTGGAAACCGTGATAGGTTGAATGATATCATGCATTTTGATGGAATCAGCCAGTTCTTTTAAGGCCGCTTCATCAAAGTCTTTGCGGGGTTGTTTTGGATTGGGCTCAATATTTTCAACAGGAATACGTATAAAAGCAGTAACCTGCTCAACTGCCTGTGGCTTTAACTGGCCGGCTGTGTTTTTCAGGTCGCTGTCAATTGTCTGCAAAAGCGAACGGATACCTTTTCCTAAAGCATCCTTATTTTGTTTTGGAGCGGTCATAATTAGCTATGAGTTTTGAGCTACGAGTTACGAGTAAGAAGTCTTTATTGCAACTTACTCATAAAACTCATCAGCATTTTTTGTTCTTCGTCAACACTTTTTAATATATCAACTATCAGGTCTTCATTACCATAACTTACTGCCTGCGCAATTAATAATTGTGTTTCCAATTCAAAAGTAGAACCTAAAGCAATTTCAATAAATCTGCTATAATCTTTTTTGCTTGTTCTGCTACTTCCTTCTGCAATATTAGAAGGAATTGATACAGCAGATCGGGTTATTTGAGAAGAAAGACCGTATTTTTCTTCGTTTGGAAAATTTTTAACTAAGTGAAAAGAACGGACCGCTATCTTAAATCCATTTTGCCAGATTTTAAGCTGTTTGAAATCTCTCATATAATGAATGTTAGTGTGGTAGGGATCTCGAAACTCGTAGCTCACTGCTCGCAACTATAACTCCATCGTCCTTTCAGCTTCTGAAATCTTCGTCATATCATTCTTCTGAAGAATTTCTTTTGCTAGGTTGAGGTAGTTCATTGAACCTTTACTATTCGCATCGTATAAGATAACGGGCTTGCCAAAGCTGGGAGCTTCGCTGAGGCGGGAGTTGCGGTGAATGATAGTTGTAAATACAAGGTCTTCAAAATGACGCCTTACTTCTGCCACTACCTGGTTGCAAAGACGTAAGCGGCCATCATCCATCGTCATCAAAATACCCTCAATCACTAAGGAAGTATTTAAGCGGCTTTGGACGATCTTAATAGTGTTCAACAACTTTCCTAATCCTTCTAACGCGAAGAACTCGCATTGCACCGGAACGATCACCGAGTCGGCAGCTGTTACCGCATTTACCGTTATCAGACCCAGAGAAGGAGAGCAGTCTACAATGATAAAATCGTAATCATGTTTTACAGATTCAATCAATTGCTTTAAAACCATCTCACGGTTAGGGTAATTGATCATCTCAATTTCGGCACCAACCAGATCAATATGAGAGGGAAGAAGATCAAGGTTTGGTATCTCCGTTTTTAAGATCACATCTTTTGCTTCAGCATTATTGACCATGCAGTCGTACAGGCTTTGCGTTACATTCTGCAAGTCAAACCCTACACCGGTTGTACTATTAGCCTGGGGATCGGCATCAACCAAAAGTGTTCTGTACTCCAGCACACCAAAACTGGCAGCAAGATTAATTGCTGTTGTTGTTTTTCCTACACCGCCTTTCTGGTTGGCTACACCAATGCTTCTTGCCATTTATTCTTTTCGTTTTAAACATCAATGCTTTGTCCAATGCCTGGTAAAAGCAATGTGAGGCCAGCATCTGCAAAAGCTTGTTGTACTTTTTGTTTGTCAATTTTTATATACCCGAATGTGTCGTAATGCACACCGATGATCGTCTTGCACTGTATCATTTCAGCAGCAATAATGGCGTCTTCATAACCCATGGTGAAGTTGTCGCCGATGGGCAATATTGCAAAATCCAGTTTAGCCCAGCGAGGTACCAATTGCATATCCATTGTTAGGGCTGTATCCCCGCTGTAATAAAAACTCTTTTCGCCGGTAACAATGAAACCTAAAGGATTTCCGCCGTAACTGCCATCGGGTAAAGAGGAAGAGTGAATTGCATTAGTACATTTCACCGTACCAAAATCAAAAGTCCACTTACCACCATGATTCAGTGGATGAAACTTTTCTATGCCTTGATTATTGATCCATGAAACCGTTTCAAACGGACCTGCCACGGTAGCTCCTGTACGTTTTGCGATGGAAACGCAATCTGCCACATGGTCGCTATGACCATGAGAAACCAAAATAAAGTCTGCTTCAATAGAATTGACATCAATGTTTTTGGCCAGTTCATTTGGGGTTATAAAAGGATCGAATAGAACTTTTTTCCCGCCTGTTTCCACCGAAAAGCAAGCATGTCCGTAGTAGCTGAATTTCATTTTGTTACCTGTTTGGAAGCGGCGCAAAAATACATATTACCCCGCCAAACACGGCAGGAAGTTATTATAAAGAACTGGCAAATCTTTATTTACTTGCACCTTATTCTCAACATCTTATGCGCAATTCACCTTTTTGGTTCCTACTGATCGGCTTAATGATTTTGCTGGATTTTTACGTGTTTCAGGCTTTGAAAATTGTATCCCAGTCCGCCTCTCCCAAAACCCGGATGATCATTTATGTTTCGTACTGGGTCCTTTCGGTTCTGGCCCTGGTTTTACTGATCATTCTTCCGCTGATCAATTTCGATAACCTGCCTAAAGGTTTCAGGAGTATTGTTTTTGCCATTATTGTTGCCCTGTTCTTTTCCAAGCTTATAACAGCAGTTTTTCTTTTGGTTGATGATATTAGAAGAGGCATTCAATGGATTGCTGGTAAAACGTTTTTCCGTAATACAGAAGGGGAGCATTTACAGGAAGGCGAACGCCTCTCAAGATCAGTATTTCTTAGTTGGCTGGGAATAGCGGCCGGAGGCGGGTTGTTTGTATCGCTCATCTATGGCTTTTCTAATAAGTACCGATACCAGGTAAAGCGAGTTGCTTTGAATTACTCCAATTTGCCAGCTGCTCTTAAAGGATTGAAGATCGTTCAGATATCAGATGTGCATAGCGGCAGCTTTACCGACAAAGCAGCAGTACAAAAAGGTATTGACAAAATCCTTAGCCTAAAACCTGATCTGATTTTGTTTACCGGTGATCTGGTAAATGACAGAGCTGTAGAAATGGACAACTATAAGGATGTTTTTGCGAAACTAAAAGCTCCGCTTGGTGTGTTTTCTGTACTTGGTAATCATGATTATGGTGATTATGCCCAATGGGAAAGTGTTGAAGCAAAACGAGCAAACCTGGAGCAATTAAAACAAACCCATGCAGATATGGGGTGGAGGTTGCTGTTAAATGAAAGCGTTTTACTGAACCGAAATGGCGAGAACATAGCGTTGTTAGGGGTTGAGAACTGGAGTTCTAAGGCTCGTTTTCCAAAGTATGGCAGGTTGATGGATGCTTATAAGGGAACTGAAGACATGCCATTTAAGATATTAATGAGTCACGATCCATCGCATTGGGATGCCGAAGTGCGGGCAAAATATACGGACATAGACCTAATGCTTTCAGGACATACACATGGCATGCAATTTGGCGTAGAGCTTCCATTCATGAAATGGAGCCCGGTGCAATATGTGTACAAGCAATGGGCAGGTTTATATGAGGCAGGAGCTCAGAAGTTATATGTAAACCGTGGATTTGGTTTTATTGGTTACCCTGGAAGAGTGGGCATTTTGCCTGAGATAACTTTACTTGAACTTGCATAATGCTCAATATTTTTTTTAAATGCCGTTTATTAGTAGTTAAACCTTGTACCCAAACCTCTGTCTATGGCTTTTGTCCTGCCTCTGGAAAATCAAAATCATCTGTAAATGCCCGGAAAAAGAATTTGCGTCATCCTATTCTTCTTATTGCTATCTGGCCTTGTGCAGGCACAGAAGCCTAACAAAGATCTGGCGCCTGTTGATACTTCATTTACCGATTACGATGTTTTATTTAGTGAGTTAGATGCTTTTTTAGATTCGCTTCTTACGCCCAGAAGTTATCTGCTTTTAAATGTTGGTTTCACAAAAAGCGTCTACAATTTTGAGTCAAAGTCTAATCGGGCTTTGGAAGCAAAAAGCGTCGTTAACTATGCACCATCCCTATCTTATTTTCATAAATCAGGTTTAGGGTTAAGTGTTTCTGCAAATGTGATGAATGAAGGAGGAAGTATAAATCCATTCATGCTTGTAGCATCCGGTTCGTATGATCATATTAAAAACAGAAAGTTCATTACGGGTATTTCGGCTTCACGTTATTTTACCAAAGACTCTTTGAATTTTTATACCTCTCCTTTACAAAACGAGTTGTATGCTTACTTTACGTACAGAGATTTTTTTGTGCGTCCATCTGTAGCAGTGAATTATGGATGGGGAAGCCGCAAGGCTTATACAGAAAGGGAAGAGCGAGTAAATGCTATTCGCTTACGGCCAAGAGGATTTACACGTGTAGATACGGAAGAGACGATATCTGATTTTGCGGTGACGGCTTCTTTAAGAAAAGACTTTTATTGGTTAGATGTTTTTTCAAACAATGATTTCATTCGATTAACCCCGCAGATTGTTTTTACAAGTGGTACGCAAAAGTTTGGTTTTAATCAAACCACTAAAACGTATGGCATAACAAGAGTAGGAGGCAATAACGTCTTTTATAACTCGGAGCAATCTTATCTCGATGATGAGCTATCATTTCAGCCACTTTCTTTATCCGGGATAATTAAAACTGAAGTTTCAAAAGGCAAATTCTTTATCCAACCACAGATGGTATTTGATTATTATTTCCCTGCTAAGTCTGAAAACTTCTCTACTATTTTTAGTCTGAATGCCGGCGTTATATTTTAGTTGTTTGTTTTTTATTTAACAGCATCAGATTCTTTATGGCATTAATCTTGAAAAAATTTTCTCAACAAAATGCTATTTATGAAAACTAAACTCATCCTGATTATTGCTTGTGCGATTCTTTCTAACACCGCTATGGCTCAACTGAACTTTGGTATAAAAGGCGGAGCCAACATTACAAAAATCAGCGGTAAATCTTTTAAAGATGAATTTAAGTATGGTTACTTCTTAGGAGGATTTGCCGAAATAGGCTTGGGTGGTAAGATTGCCATTCAGCCTGAAGTTCTTTTTAATCAGTATCAAACAAAAACCGACAGTAGCTTTAAATCAATTTACCAGAATGCATTCAATTCTGCAGCAAGCGGCGATGTAAAATTGAATTACCTGGCTATACCATTATTGCTGAATTATAAGGCCGGTAAATTATTACCCTTGCAGGCCGGACCACAGTTTTCAATTTTATTAGATCAAAATAAAAACTTGTTGCAAAACGGTGAGGAGGCTTTTAAAAGCGGAGATTTCTCTATGGTAGGCGGTGCTACAATCAACCTTGGTAAACTTAAACTTAACGGAAGATATGTTGTAGGCCTGAACAACATTAATGATATAGATAATAAAGACCAATGGAAAAGCCAGGCGATACAACTTGGTTTGGGATTGGCCTTTTAAACAATTAGATGAATTTTTTGCAGCCTCTTCCTTTTCGGAAGAGGCTTTTTTGTGTCATAGCGGCATGTAACTGTCAATGGCATTAATCTTGAACGCCTGCTAATCCTTGCTTACATTTGCCGTCTTGTTCAATTGCAAGCTTAATTGATAAAACATTTAGAGTGAATTTTATTCTGAAGCCAGAAGAAGGAATGGACTTTTTACCTATCATCCCGCTAAACGAAAGCGAAGCAGATGTGAATGATGTATTAGATATACCAACCGAAATTGCTTTGTTGCCTCTTCGCAATACTGTTTTATTTCCGGGGGTTGTACTGCCTATCACAGTAGGCCGAGATAAAAGTATAAAAGCAGTTACAGATGCTTATAAAGGAAATAAGATCATTGGTGTTGTAGCACAAAGAGACAGCAGTATTGAAGACCCGGTGGCAAAAGATCTGGAAGACATAGGCACCATTGCTAAGATTGTAAAGCAAATAAAAATGCCAGATGGTGGTACTACAATCATCATCCAGGGGCGTACTCGTTTTTCAATTGATAATGTAACAACTGAGGAACCTTATTTCAAAGCATCCATCAATGTGTTAACAGAAGAAGAGATAAAAGATGATCCTGATTTTGATGCCTATGTTTCAAATATCAAAGACCTGGCTACAGAGATCATTCAATTATCACCAAGCATACCAAGCGAAGCTTCTGTAATTCTTAAAAATATTGAGAACCCTTCTTTTCTGATTCATTTTGTTTCCAGCAATCTTACTATTGATATCAAAGAAAAGCAACGCTTGCTGGAGATGAACAACCTTAGAGAAAGAGCTGATCTGCTCATGCAGTTGTTACAAAAAGAGCTGCAGTTTGCCGAATTAAAAAATAAGGTTACCAATAAGACAAGAACAGAAATTGATAAACAACAAAGGGAGTATTTTCTTCAGCAACAATTAAAAAGCATTAAAGAAGAATTAGGCGGCGATCCGAATGAAAGGGAAATAAAAGAATTACAGAAGAAAGCAGAAACAAAAAAATGGAGCGATGCCGCAAGGGAATCTTTTAAAAAGGGTATAGAGAAGCTGGAAAGAATGCATCCCAGCACACCGGATTATTCTGTCGTATACAATCATCTGGATCTGATGCTTGATCTTCCGTGGCAGGATTATACCGAAGATGTTTATGATTTGAACAAGGCCAAGAAAATATTAGATGCCGATCATTATGGCATGCATAAGATCAAAGAAAGAATACTGGAGTACCTGGCAGTGTTGAAGTTGAAAGGTGATATGAAAAGTCCTATCCTCTGTTTTTATGGCCCTCCCGGAATTGGTAAAACATCTTTGGGTAGAAGCATAGCCAATGCTATTGGGAGAAAATATGTTCGCTTAAGTTTAGGTGGTATTCATGATGAAAGCGAAGTACGTGGCCATAGAAAAACATACATAGGTGCTATGCCCGGTAGAATTGTGCAATCCATCCGTAAGGTGAAATCCTCTAACCCGGTAATGATATTGGATGAGATAGATAAAGTGGGATCTGATTTTCGTGGCGACCCAAGCAGTGCCTTACTTGAAGTTCTCGATCCTGAACAAAATCATTCGTTCTACGATAATTACCTGGAGTTGGAGTATGACCTGAGCAAGGTGTTATTTATTGCAACCGCTAATAATTTACAAACGATCCAGCCTGCTTTGAGAGATCGTTTAGAGATCATAGAGTTAAGCGGTTATGCAGTAGAGGAGAAGATTGAGATTGCAAAAAGGCACCTGCTTCCAAAACAAAAAGAAGCACATGGATTGAAGTCTTCTAAATTTAAAATAGGAGACAAAGTTTTGGAGAAGATCATTCAGGACTACACAAGAGAAAGTGGTGTTCGGGAATTAGATCGCTTGCTTGCGGCCATCATGCGTTACCAGGCAAGGCAACTGGCTATGAAGGGTAAATTAAAAGCAACGCTTACCAATCCTGATATTGAAAAGATATTAGGCAGGTCAAAATATAACAATGAGATCTATAAGTCGGCAGGTATTCCAGGTGTTGCAGTTGGCTTAGCTTACACATATGTGGGAGGAGATATACTTTTTATAGAAGCAACCTTAAGCGATGGTAAACCAGATCTGCGACTGACAGGCAACTTAGGTAACGTGATGAAAGAAAGTGCTTCAACCGCTTTATCCTATTTAAGTTCTAACGCCAAAAAATACGGAGTTGATCCTGCTGTATTGGAAAAGAAGACGGTACATATACATGTGCCTGAAGGTGCAGTGCCTAAAGACGGGCCGAGTGCAGGTGTAACGATGTTGACAGCTTTAGCATCGGCCTTTACCGGAAGAAAGGTGAAGCCTTATTTTGGTATGACAGGTGAGATTACTTTAAGAGGGCAGGTATTGCCTGTTGGTGGTATCAAAGAGAAAGTGCTGGCTGCAAAAAGAGCAGGTTTACGAGACATTATTCTTTGCTGGCAGAAAGAAAAAGACATTGAGGAAATTAATCCTGATTATATCAAAGGCTTGCGTTTTCATTACGTGAAAACAATGACCCAGGTAGTTGACCTCGCCTTGCAGGAAGCTTAACTGATCAAACGATAGATTTCAAACGCCTCTGCTAAGTCGGCATTGCATTGTATGCCTCTTACAGTTGCAAGAGATCTTATGAAGTCGGCCTTCATGTATTTACGGCCTTCCTGTGATTTGTATTCTTTCAACGCTTCGGTTTTAAGCTGAAGCTGCTGCTCGTTTATCCGTTCAAAATAAGTTGGGGAAAATTTGAAGTTATTCCAGGGCAGTTCGTAGCCTAATACATTACAGTTCTTAAAAGCTCTTAATCCTTCTGCATAGATCACCTGGTGATCCTGGTGAACATCATGTTCGGCCGGGATGAAAACAGTTTGCGGATGAATCTCTTTATTCAGCTTTATAAGCTCTTCCAAAATTTCCTGACGATGAAACAACAATTTTCTTACTTCAAAATCAAAGAAGATTGTTTTTTGAATGCCTAAAGCTTTTGTTGCTGCCCTACATTCTTTTGCTAAGGTATCGGATGGCAATTCTTTTGGTAAAGATTGGGAGCAGGTAGAAAACGCTATGTATGTAACCTGCTTACCTTCAGAAATATATTTGGCAATAGACGCTCCGCAACCTAATTCTCCATCATCGGTATGCGGCGCCAGGATTATGATCTTTTCGCTTAATAACATGTTAGTTTATCCTGCTTTTACTTACGATTCATTCTTTTTAGACCCATCAAAAAAAATAACTTCCGATTTGGCTTGCTGCCTTATCAATTCTGTTAGGGTTTGTTCAATCCTTCTAAGGCGTGCAAAAATCTTTAAACTAATAAACAAAAAGAAAAGAATAGATATATAAAATAGTAAGTCAGCTCCGCGGCCAACATCTAATTTTTTTGCAATGATGTTTGTTGATTCAGGAAAAATTATAAAAAAAAATGCAAGACCTGCAAGCATGGAAATCAAAATTAACTCAAGCAATGCATTGCGCAACCGAAACCAATAGTATAGGAAAAGCACAACTATGCCTACTAACAATGAGATCTGAATTCCCGTCATCTGAATAGTTTATTTAAAAGTAAATCAAAAAAAATACGAAAACTACCTATGAGCTTTTGCCCCTTTTGTAAAGAATACGGAGTTTATACAATATTCACAGGTACTTCTTTAAAAAGCATTTTATTGCGTTTTATCTGGTTTAAGATTTCGGTAGCATGTGCCATTCTGTTTTCTGTAATTTTAATTTTAGCTGCAGCAGAAGCTTTAAATCCTCTCAATCCATAATGTGCATCAGTTAAAAGCAAGCCAGTAAAAAAATAATTGATTATTCTGCCCGTATGCAATACTACTTTTCTTGAAAAGGACATATTACTAGAGGCTGTATCTAAAAATCTTGAACCTAATACTACATCTACATTTGTATTTTTTATTGTTGAAAGAAGTTTCTCTATATCGTCAGGTGAATGCTGGCCATCCGCATCGAAGGTTATAATATATTCGGCACCCTGTGATAGTGCAAACTCAATTCCTGTTTGCAACGCAGCTCCCTGACCAAGGTTTATTTTATGCCTGAGGTATATAACTTTTGTTGCGTGCAAGTGATTATAAAGACTGCCATCAGAACCATCGTCAATTACTATAATTGAGTAGGGCAAATGACTAAGGCCGGAAACTACATCATATATCACCTTATGCTCATTATAAGCTGGTATGACAATAAATACTCTCAAGATTGTTAATGATATGGCATGATATGAGTTGAGAAAAAATGAAACTTATCAAACGTTCCTTTTGTTTTTTTTAGCGGGTTGCTTAAAAATGGCTTGTAATCCTGTAATTGGTCTTCATGCAAAATAACTATTAATATAGTTGGCTTTTGAGTTTCTAATAATTGTAATTCATTAACCGAACCAGGCTCATATAAAAGAGGGACATGGCTTTTTAGTCCTACACGGTGCATCCAGTAATAATGTGATGAAGTAACAACTACATGATCTAATTTACTTTCACCTTTAGATTGTTGGATGACTGAATGGGCAAACTCCTGGAATCGCTTTTCATACTGCCAGCTATATTCTTCTTTCCCCATTTTACTCAACCTGTTAAACGAAAAATAAAGCCCTCGACCTGTTTCGATTAATAAAGCCATAGATGCTACTAAAAACAAGCTATAAAAAATCTTTTTAGTCCTTATTACTTTGTAGCTGGCAGCAAGTGCAAGTTGCAGTAGTATTATTATAAGACCATAATATCTTGGTTCCTGAACGTATGTCCAAAAGACACCTGGCATCTCTTCTTCTTTGCCAATGGATAACGACAATCCGGCAAGAAGGATTGTAAGCATGAAAGCGATCAATGCCGTTACAAGAAAAAAAGCAGTAGTTAAATTTCTATTATTAAAGCCTTTCCAGAATATATAATATATGAAATAGCAAAAGGCTATTACCAGGCAAACGAAGTGCAAGTGTTGAAAGGGTGCAATAATTACATTATTAGAGAGATTCAATATAGAGGCTAATGTATCCGGATTAATAAACGAAGCCGGGAAGTAAGGGTATGATTGTTTCAAGTTAGATGCGAACAAACCTCTGGTATCGGAAGCTATATAGCCTGCAGTGCCTGCACTGATTTTTTGATAAGCGATAAATCCTCCAAATAATAGTAGTAACAATAGAAAAGAGACAATGCCTGCTTTCTTAATATATGGTTTATCAGGTAATGTTTTTACCGAGAACAAGAAATAAGGAATTACAAAAGCCAGTGGTATAAATAGATACTTTATCATTCCAGCACAGAAAAGGCAGGCTATTAACAATATGATCTTATACTTCCATCTGGAACCATCTCTTAACAATAGCAGTGTGACATAAACCGCAAGTACAAAAAAAGTAATTGCATAAGCATCGGAAGAAGCTTTGAAGTAAAAGGGATAAATAAAAAAGCCAGCTACTAAAGTGTAGATATTAATAATAAACAAAGGAGTGTCTAATAGCTTTAATATATTTCTGCAAATCCATAACAGAACAATTCAATTTAGTATGAACAAGATTAGTCCGGCAGCAACATAATCATGATTAAATAGAGCAAAAAATGGCAGAATCAGGATAGAGAAACCAGGAGGCCAATTAGTGAGTGGCTCATAAGTAATATTGGATAAGTTTTGAGGCAATACTTTAGCAAGGCTGATACCATGGCCATGTATAAAATGATCAGTTGCCAGTATCTGATAAGAAGCATCGGATCGAATGTTGAAGAAAAACAGGTTTTGCAACACCCGGCTTATTATAGCTATAAGCAAAATAGCAATAGTAATAGCTTTCTTTTCCAATAGCTGTCTTATATATAAAACGAATGGCATTAGGTTTTATAATTTTACTCCTGAAGAAAAGAAGTGGAGTCTTTTAAAATGGGTAAGTTCTGTTTAAATAAGTGGTTTAATAAAGTTCTGAATTCATTCACGTTTGACATGCCGTTATAAAATAGCGAGTAGTTTTTATCAGGTAAATGGATAGCATTTAAATTCATGAAATGGTACTTTTTATCTAAATCTTCCAAATGCCTAAACCCATGATCGCCCATTAAAATAATTACCGGGGGCTTTTTTGAATGCTTTAAAATATGGTCAACCAGCTCAATGAATTTTTTATTGGAGTATTGCAGGTATTCAATGTAAGCATCTTTTCTTCCCTGGTGGCCTTCCAATAATGTTTCTACAGGATATGGTTTGCCGATCCGGGAAAAAAAATAAGGATAATGTGGCATCATGAGGTGTGTGTAAATAAAACGTGGCTGGTTGCCTGATTTACCTGCTTCATCTTTAGTTGCGTGAAAGGCTCTTTGCACATCTTCTAGTTGTCCTGCCGCAAATCGTTGCATCTCACCTTTAATCTTAAAACGGGCTACAGTATTAAAACGAATATCTCTGTCAATACGGGAAATAAAAGTTTGAGAAGTAATTAAATCTTTGCCTGCTAAAGTAAAAAGTGAAGAGCCTGTGGGTGGTCCTTCATTCTCAAAATGGAAAACAGAGTGATTGACAAATGTATAACCTAAACTTTCGAGATATTCTGTTAACCGGCTCTGATTAATGATCTGTTTGCAAATAGTTCTGTCTCTTTTGCTGGTGTTTCTGCCCTCAATCCCTTTTAGGTAATCCATTTCCAAAGTGGATGCAATGCTAAAAGGGGTATAGTTATAATTGCTAACCGAGCTATCGATAATATGAAAGCCTCGTTGCTTTAATGTGTTCTCAAAAGCTGAATTGTCGAAATTGAAAATGTCTTTGAGTTGCTTGCTGCCCGCATATTCATCTGCTATTATGAAGTAAATATCCGGCTTTGTGCAATCGTTGCAGTTTATATTGCTTTTGGAGGTTTTCGGGTCTGTATTTACAGATAGTTTATAAATAAGGATGCCAACATCAAGTAAGACGAGTAAGAGAAATAGCAGGTTTGTAAATCTCACAAACCTGCTAAACTGAAGAGGTTTTCTTTTAAAAGAAATAAAGAGGATTACAAATAATACCAGAAAGAATGGTAGCAGGAAAGTATATTTTGTTATGAAAGCATGGGAAGCCCATTGCTTTAGTTGATCATGGAAAGGGCCAAAAAAGAAATGAAAGCACATTAACCAGAAAACAAAAACTGCCGCTTTGCGCCAAGATTTTAAAAGGAAGAGGAACAGAAAGCCGAGCAGAAGAATGACAGCAAAATACTGCAGTAATAACAGGATGCTGTCTTTCACTTTTACGTAAGGGATGTTTTCTACGTATCCATGCAACACAAAAAACATAGGAAGCAGAATGAGGAAATATTCATTCCCAAACTTAAAAGATGGAAGTTTAGGCTTCATGCAGTTGCATTAGAAACAGCGTTCTGCCACTGTTCTCAATTTTCTTTTGATGGATTATTTTATAATGGGCAGCGAAGGTTTTTAAAAAACATTCCTCCGTATACCAATCGAAAATGCCTTTTCGGTTACGTAGCATCAGGCGGATCTTTTCATCTTCTTTAGGGATGAACTCTACAATTAAATACCTGCCTAAAGATTTAAACAGTTGAGCAATGTTTTCAAAGGGAATGTTTTTGCCTATGGCAAGATGGTGTATTAAGGCTAACGCCATCACCAGGTCGGTTTTACTACGATTAATGAACGAGTCTCTCTCTATATAGTTCACTCCATAAGCAGGCGTTGGATGAGACAGGTCAAGAACTACCGGATGAACATTTATTAATCCATGTGCTTTTATTTTTTTGTACAAATTGTTAATAGAGTAATGATCAAAATCAGCACTAATGGTTAAAATGTCTTTTGACCAAAGCAATTCAGAAAAGGCGCCTTCGTTTGCACCTAGATCAATTGCTTTTTGTATAGGCAGAAGAGAGACCCACTCTTCAATGATCTTTTTTTTGTTTACAAGATAATGCTCCCGCTGGGCTGCTTCATCATAATAGTCTGACCAAATGCCAGACTGCGTGTTGAGTTTAAATCGTTCTATTGTTTCTCTTAAACTGCGTAAGATATTTTTCAACCTGGCTTTAGAAAAAGGTTTAGGTTCTTTTTGTTTTATGTATGATCCCTGGCTGATCTTAGCATGCAGGTGAATATGCAGGTAGATATTTAAATTGAATTTTGTTCTTTGTGGTAATAGTTTGCCGGCAATTGGTAATGGAATGCCTTCGGGAAAGGCAAGCAAGAGTTGCGACAATGGTTTTTGTAAATAATGCATCGAAGCCAATGGAGCCAGAAAATGCTCACAAAATTGTTTATAAGCGATCCATGGCTTTGTTTCATCATAGCTTTCGAAAGACAGGCTGTCTATTAGCTTCATCTTTCCTTTATGCAACTGAATGTTATAAGCCGAAGCATCTTTAAGTAACATTCCTTTTTCGATGCCTTCTTCTGCTAATTGCAGCGTTGTAAGTGCAGCATCTTTCAGCATGTCAAAACTCCATTCGCATGGGTAAGAGATAAATGGAAGCAGCTCCGGTTGCAGCGTCTTATAGTGTTCATCCAGGCCTGTGAGATTAGACGGAACCTCCTCGTGAAGAACAATTAAATCCTGTTGTAGTAAATGGTTATATAACCCAGTGTTAATCAGAAGATCAAAATCTTCTTTGTACAATTTGTTGACCTGACGGTATAGAATGCCGTCCTTATAAAACAAAAAGCCGGAAGGATCCAGGTAAGAAGATGGATGGTGGCTGTAAGACATTATTTAACATCAGATTTTTTCCGGAAAAGCCGGTAAAAAAGATGCTTGCAATATGCCACAATATTCTTGAAGAAAAAAGCAACACACAAAGCAGCAGCAATGATCGTCTGAATGAGATAGCTGCCACTGCCCGGGTCAATATACAAAAGGAATTGCTGCATTAAAAATAACTGAGGTTTGTTTGGGGTGTTACTGTAAGAAGCGTTTCATACATTAACTGGATAGTTTGTTCAATATCCTTGCGGTGAAGCATTTCAACAGTTGTATGCATATAACGTAGCGGAATAGAGATCAGAACAGATGGACATCCGTCGTTTGCATAAGCAAAAGAATCCGTGTCTGTTCCGGTGCTTCTCGATACGGCTCTTAACTGCACGGGTATATCTGTTCTTTCAGCAACATCCTGTACCAATTGCAGCAACTTGTTGTGCACGGCAGGTCCATAAGAAAGGGAAGGACCTTTACCACAACCTGTCTCTCCTTCAACAATTTTGTTGATCATCGGTGTAGAAGTATCGTGTGTAACATCGGTAATGATAGCAATGTTTGGCCTAATTCTTCTCGCAATCATTTCTGCTCCGCGCAAACCAATTTCTTCCTGCACTGCATTCACAACATATAAACCAAAAGGAAGTTTTTTACGGTTTTCTTTAATCAGTCTTGCTACTTCGGCAATCATATAACCACCAACACGGTTATCAAATGCACGGCCTATGTAATAATCATAAGCTAATTCATCAAAGCCATCCTGGTAGGTAACTACTGCACCGATATGTACTCCCAGATCTTCCAGCTCTTTTTTGTTACGGGCACCACAATCCAAAAACAGGTTTTCTACTTTGGCAACAGGTTCTTTTTCCTGGTTCCCGATTCTTGTATGGATAGCAGGCCATCCAAATACTGCTTTTACAGGCCCTTTTTTACCATGGATAAATACTCGCTGGCCGGGAGCAATTTGATGGTCTACACCGCCGTTTCTTTTTAGATAGATCAAACCCTCGTTGGTTATGTAATTTACAAACCAACTGATCTCATCCACATGTGCTTCTATCACTACTTTAAAAGGAGCATCCGGGTTTACAATACCAACAGCAGTTCCATACGGATCCGTAAAAGTTTGATCAACATAAGGTTTGATATAATCTAACCAGAGTCTTTGTCCTGTATATTCAAAACCAACCGGAGAGGGTGTATTGATGTAATTCCTGAAAAAGTTAAGTGAGTCTTCAGTAAGTATAGACTTGTTTCTCTTTGCCGCTTTTGCCATGCTAAAAAATTATCGGGCAAATTTAGATAAAACTAAATAAGACATTTCAATCATTAATTGAAGAGATTGTTTAAGAAGTGCAGTTATTGCCTAAGGATAATAACATTATTTATAGAAAGCGTATCGCTAACATTTCCTCCTTTGTCTCTTAAAACTATTTTAAGATTAAGAGAGTCCGGTTCTTTATCGGTTGAGTTTGGAATGGTCCAGGGTGTATTGGCATGTTTAAGATGCCTCTCATATTCTAATACCATAGAGATCATTCCCCGGTCTTTGTTTGGAAAATCAGGGATTTTAAATACAAGGCTATCCCGTAAAGTAGCAGGTGCAGGCGTCGTACGGACAGGACGCTTATTCAATCTTTCTTTTCTTATAAACAAAACAGAATCAATGTCGCCTTCTTTGTCGGTAAACTCCAATTCAACCTTCAAAGTTCCGTTCATCGGTACCACTTTATTGGATACTGATTTTAAGGTTAATTGTGGTTTAGTTTGAAATTTATCTTTGTTGCAACTGATGATACCGATAAGAGCGACCAGGATAACAAAAACTTTCTTCATAATTAAAGTGCTTTTCAAATTTACGGCTTGAGTATGGAAATACCTAAATCAACAAAACTGGCCGAAAGGGTATTCTCCATCACTAACGACGAGGAGTTTCATCAGATTGCCCTGGACGTCTTCCATTTTCAATATTATAACAATCCCGTTTACCGGCAGTTTTGCGATATTATTGACAGAACTCCGGGGAAAGTCGCTGCATTAGAGCAATTGCCTTTTTTGCCTATATCGTTTTTTAAAACACATTCTGTGGTCGCCTTCGAGGGTGTTCCTGAATTGGTTTCAAAAGCAGCGGCACTACGGGTATGACTAACAGCCATCATAAGGTGAAAGAGGCAGCTATTTACCGTGAAAGCTTCTTACAAGGATTTAGACAATTTTATGGCAACATAAAAGATTATTGCATTTTAGGGTTGTTGCCTTCCTACCTTGAAAGAGGCGACTCCTCCCTGGTCTATATGGTGAATCAACTCATTCAACAATCAGGGCATCAAAAGAGCGGCTTCTATCTATATAATTATGGTGAACTAGCCAATGTGTTAAAGGAATTGGAGCAACAAGGTCAAAAAACGTTATTGATTGGTGTTACTTATGCTTTAATTGATTTCGCATCTGCTTTCCCTATGCCGCTAAAGCATACTATTATACTGGAAACTGGCGGCATGAAAGGGAGAGGAAAAGAGTTGTTGCGAACTGAAGTTCACCAATTGCTCAAAGCTGCATTTCAATTAGAAAATATTCATTCAGAGTATGGCATGACTGAATTGCTCTCCCAGGCTTATTCACAGAAAGATGGAATTTTTGAAATACCCCGCTGGATGAAAATAGTATTGAGAGATGAAACCGACCCATTGAACAGCCTATCCATTTCTGGAAAACCTTCATCCGGCGTTATAAATGTTATCGACCTGGCTAATATTTATTCCAGCAGTTTTATAGCTACCGAAGACATTGGAAAGCTCTATCCCGATGGATCGTTTGAAGTATTAGGCAGAATGGATAACAGTGATGTGAGAGGTTGTAGTTTGATGGTTTCTTAGTCATTACAAATTGTCTTTTTCAGGAACTATTTATAAAGAGTTGCTATGCAGAAGACTTTTCTTTTTGTTCTGCCGTTTTTGCTTTGCCTCCAGGCTGTCTCTCAAACAAAAAAAGAACTAACAGTGACGGCATACTATTCAGGCGGCCCGGAAAAGGTGGATAGCTTTTCTGCCGAAAAATTAACGCACATCATTTTCAGTTTTTGTCATTTAAAGGGTAATAGGCTTTCTGTTGATAACAAAAGGGATAGTCTCACTATTCAGAAACTTGTCGGGCTTAAGAAAAGAAATCCAAAACTTAAAGTGCTTTTATCGCTCGGCGGTTGGGGTGGATGCGAAACCTGTTCCCCTGTGTTTTCATCGGTGAAAACAGAAAGGCATTTGCACAATCGGTAAAGCAACTGAATGAATATTTTAAAACCGATGGTATTGATTTAGATTGGGAGTACCCTGCAATTGAGGGTCACCCTGGGCATGCCTACACGCCTGAAGACAAGCAAAACTTTACTGCTTTGCTCAAGATCATCAGAGAGGTGCTCGGTGAGAAATATGAAATCAGCTTTGCCGCCGGTGGCTTTCAAAAGTTTATTGATGAAGCAATAGAGTGGAAGGAGGTGATCAGATATGTAGATCGTATCAATCTTATGACATACGACTTAGTAAATGGCTATTCAACCCTAACAGGGCATCATACAAGCTTATACAGTAGTGATAAACAAAAGGAGTCAACGGATAATGCCGTAACGCAATTAATTAAATTGGGTGTACCTGCAAGCAAACTAGTAATTGGTGCCGCTTTCTATGCCAGAGTTTGGGAGAATGTAGACCCAGCAAATAATGGCTTGTATCAAACCGGAAAGTTTAAAACGAGCGTCGCTTTTAAAGATTTTGGCAGAGAGCTTAAAGGTTCATCGTACCATTATTATTGGGATGATACAACACAAGCACCTTATCTATTCAACACCGATAAAAAACTGTTTGCAACATTTGATGATCAGCGATCCATCCGCTTGAAAACACAATATGCAATTGATAAAGGCTTAGATGGTATAATGTTTTGGGAGTTAACATTGGATAATTATGAAAATGGTTTGCTGCATACCATTGATGACGTAAAAAAGAAATCAAACAAAAAGCATCAGTAATTTCCTAAAGCTTTTCAGTGCCTGGCATAGCAGGTTACGTACAACCTGGTAGTTGATCTCCATCACCTCACTAACCTCTTCGTAGCTTAAGCCTTTGTATATCTTTAAATAAATAACTTCTTTTTGCCTTGCAGGAAGCTGGTTAATAGCCTCAACCAATTTTTTCATTTTTTCCCTGTCTTCTTCGTCAGCAACAATAAAGTTTTCATGGCTTACTTCAAACAAATCAATTGACGACTCATCAACAATGCTCATTTTCTTGCGGTCCCGAAATGCCTTGTAAAGCTTGAATTTTAGCGATTGTAGTAAGTAAGCTTTTACGGATATCACAGATTGGTTTGGTCCTTTTTGCCACAATTCCGCAAACAACTCTTGTATGTTATCTTCCAATAGGGCTGTGTCCGAAGTGATCTTTGTTCCGTATTGAACAAGCAGGTTGTAATAACGATTGAACAATTCTCCTAAGGCTTGTTGGTTGCCTTGTGCTGCCGCAGTCCATAATTCAATATCTGTAGTAGAGGTAAGCAATCTAGAGCCAAATTATAAAAAGATTATGGCTAAAAAATCAATACCGCGTAAAATGATTTTCTCAAAAAAATTTTTACTAAACAACCATTACAATCCAGAACAAACTGGTACTTATAAAAAATAAACCCCGGTGAAGAAACATTTTCAGTCAGTAGAGGAAATAATAGCAGACGAGCAATTCAATGCCTGGTATTTTAAAAACAACTCCTTAAATGCCACTTTGTGGGAGCAATGGATTTTAGAAAATCCCGCTTACGTGCCGTTGGTACAGGAAGCCATCAGTTTTATGCAAGCGATGAACGTTACGGAAGCTACTCCGCCACTTGCCCAAAAAGAAGAGGCTTATAATAAGCTGATGCATCGCATTAATCAAACGCCTGTTGTTTCAATGAAACCGAAGCCTACCAAATGGTGGGTTGCTGCAGCTGCAGTTATTGTATTGCTTGTTTCCGGCTATGCCTTATGGAATAATTCGGGTAAGGATGTTGTCATGAACAGCGGTTTTGGCCAAATGGCTCAATACAAACTGCCGGACGGGTCAGAAGTGTTGTTAAATGCTAATTCTAAAATCAGCATCAGTGAAGGTTGGAAAGAAGGGAAAGACAGAGAGGTTTGGATTAAAGGAGAGGGGTTTTTTAAAGTGCAAAAAACGGCCACCAGGGATCGATTCATTGTACATACCGATAAACTTGATGTAATTGTAACAGGTACCCAGTTTAATGTTATTAATACAACTGATGAGTCAAGC
>Ga0164290_1001474_pt1 | contig 33346 bp, 32 predicted proteins | sample Micstemetagenome_FD_108782 | JGI IMG/M metagenome (GOLD analysis project Ga0164290, IMG submission 108782) | Contaminated culture microbial community from soil near Moab, Utah, USA - Microcoleus steenstrupii SON62 (Illumina Assembly) | ecosystem: Environmental > Terrestrial > Soil > Soil crust...
AAGCCGCCTCCGCGTCCGCCGCCTCCACCACCGCCACGACCACCGCCTCTGGCAGCAGCTTCCTCGTGGGAATATCCAACCGCAATGGCGACGATCAAAGCCGCGGTAAAGTAGCATCGCTTCATAAGGCACCCATGGGAAAAACTGAGCTGGGGACGAACCGTCAACGCCGGTGAGAAGGCACGCCCTCTATTCCGAAGCTTCGCGCACCACGACTACCTCATCGAGGTTGGGCAGTAGTTCGTCGCCGACTTGAGTATTTACGATCTGCCAGGTGAATTGGTCATTGCTGAGCCGTTTGATGATGTTCACAGACGACATCTTGCGGCCGTCCTGGGTGGTGCCCGACGTCTGCACATGCCAGGCATCACCGCTCTGCGTCCAGCTCCCCTCGCCGAAGCCTCCGTTGGAATCGAACACCCAGGAGCGAATCTTCTTGACGGAGGGGTCCCAGCCAACGATCTGCATCCCCGCGAGATCGACGCGTTCGCCAGACAGAATCGTGAAGGAACGGACCAGGAAGTTGCGATTCTTCGTCCAGCTACACTCCGTTCGCACCGTGGTCGAATCGTCCTTGTCGACCCATTTGCCAATCATCCACTCGAGTTCCTTCAGGTGCTCGTAGTTCGAATTGACGACGGGCGGCTCCTCCTCGCTGACCCGATCGAGCAACCAGCGACCCTCACTCTTCAGGTATACCGCCGAGTACTCGGAGGTATCGCTGGCGCCCGCATCATCGGCCATCGTGGCGACGCCCCGTTCGATGGCGACGTGCGGCGATACGAACTGAATTTCGTTCGTTACTGCTTTCAGTTTCAGGCCCTTTGATGCTGAGAAAATCCCTGCAAACTGCTTCTCAATCGCCTCTCGGCCGACCGTCTGTTCGCCGGTGCGCGGGTTTGAGTAAACCGCACCTTCTGTCCACAGTTCGGCGAGAGCCTTCGCATCGGCTTTGTTGTATGCCTCGGTGTACTTGGCGACTGCCTCGCGGATTTCGCCCTCCGCTGCAGAGGGGTCATGTGCCTCCCCTGAAGCACAGAATATCAGTATGAGCGCAAGTGATAGGACTGAGGAGATTGCTCTCATAGAACACCCTTTACTGAGAGGAACGCGCAGTCGCGACCGGCGTCGCGTCGGACACGGTGAACTTTGCTCTGCCCAGAAAACTGGCGTAAAAGTGGCCAATTCCCGGCCAGCGCTGCTTTGAAGAGCCTTTTGCGAAAATAAGCATCCAACCCGCTTAATGCGGATTTGGTCGTGGGGATGACGTTGGGGAGATAGAAATCAACCCGCCGTAATGACCCATATTCGCGAATTAGAACGCGCCTCTCTGAAAATGCAATGCTTAGACTGCCGGTATTCAATCTTTCACAGAGGCAGACTATCGTTCGAACAGGTGTATGGCTGGGCTTCTCATTTTTATGAAGAACTCGACTCATGCTCGAACCAAACGCTTCTGGTGACTTCTTGAGCGGCGATTGATTGACGAGATTATTCGCCGAGTGCACACTCGTGAGGATTGGAGAGTGACATGAAGTACATGGTTCAGTTCCAGTTCAAGCAGGAAAGCAAAGCGGAGGCACTCGAGATTTTCGAGAAGCTTGGCCCGAACCGCCATGCGGGGGTGACCTTTCGCTCCGCATGGATCGGCAGCAACCGCGGAGTTGCTTTCGTGCTTGTCGAAAGCGGCAGTGAAGAACTGGTCGCGAACGCAGCCGAGTCCTGGAAGAGCCAGGGGGAGTTCACCATCTATCCGGTAATCGACATCGAGCAGTATTGACGGTCCGACCCATGAAGCACCAGAAATCGCAGGACCGAGTCAAGCGGGACACTCAAGAACAGCTCTCTCGAAAAGAGTACGAGCGCGAGCTAGAGCGGCTGCATATCGAGCTGGTGAAACTTCAGGAGTGGGTGAAGCACGAGGGTCTAAAAATCTGCGTTGTGTTCGAGGGACGCGACGGCGCCGGCAAGGGAGGCACGATCAAAGCGATCACCGAGCGAGTCAGCCCACGAGTCTTTCGCGTAGTTGCACTGCCTGCCCCCACAGAGCGCGAGCAGTCGCAGATGTACATGCAGCGCTACCTCCCGCATTTCCCTGCCGCCGGGGAGATCGTGATTTTTGACCGCAGCTGGTACAACCGCGCCGGTGTGGAGCGCGTGATGGGCTTTTGTACGGAAGACCAAGCCAGGCGGTTCTTGGAAGTCGCGCCGTTGGTTGAGAAGGCGATGGTCGATTCCGGCATTTTGCTGCGCAAGTATTGGCTGGAAGTCAGCCCCGAAGAACAGACGCGGCGGCTTGAGTCGCGAATTCACGATGAGCGCAAAATCTGGAAGCTCTCGCCGATGGACCTGAAGTCGTACAGCCGCTGGTACGACTACTCTCAAGCACGCGATGAGATGTTCCAGGCAACTCACACCGAGTGGGCCCCATGGCACATCGTACGGTCGGACGACAAAAAGCGAGCCCGACTGAATCTGATCAAGCACTTGCTCCGCTCGGTTCCCTATAAAGAGCTACGCCGCGAAAAGATCGTTCTTCCGAAGCGGCAGAAGTCTGGCGGGTACGAGGAAGCCGAGCCTCAAGTGGATGTTGTTCCTGAACCTTATTGAGTCAACCTCGTGGCCAATGCACTCGATTCACAGCTTGAGACCATCCAACAAGCCCCTAGCGACCGAGACCTGCTCTTTGCTGCTGTTTGTCTGCAACAAGGGATCATCGATCCCGACCAATTTGCCGCGATCCGCAATGAGCGGTCGAACGGCATGTTAGCCGAGCTACTCGTTGAACGTGGCTGGATTCAGCAGGCAGATCGACCACACCTGGAGTATCTCGCCAGCCGCTTTCTGCAAATGCACGCGGACAATGGTCAGGCCGCAATCTCGCAGATTTTGGCCAATGCGCGAAAATCCGTAACCGCTCTTGAGACGGTTGCTCCCGACAGCACGATCGCCTTTTCGCCTACAACCTCGACCGAGTTCGAACTGACCGACGCAGGAATCGCAGCACCTGTCCTAGACCGTTACTCGTTTAAAAGCGTCCATGCAGTCGGAGGGATGGGAAGGGTTTGGTTGGCTGAGGATGGACAGCTCAAACGAGAAGTTGCCCTGAAAGAGCTACGACCCGATCATGCCAACAACGCGAAGACGGCTGCTCGGTTCATTCGGGAAGCGCTTCTCACTGCGCAGCTTGAGCATCCGGGTGTCGTACCGGTGTACGAATTGACCGCCCGAAGCGGAACAACGCAGCCTTTCTATGCGATGCGGTTCGTGCGAGGCGGTACGCTGTCGGAAGCGATCCATTCCTATCACGCTCAGCGCGGGACAGGCCAGGCGGGTTCGCTGGAACTGGTTCGCCTACTTACAGCGTTCACTGCCATCTGCAATACGATCGCTTATGCACACTCGCGCGGAGTCATTCACCGGGATTTGAAGGGGGACAACGTCATCCTGGGCGACTTCGGTGAAGTGATCGTCCTCGATTGGGGGGTCGCGAAGCATATCGATCACGACGACGAGCAACTCACCGGACCGTCGGATTTGGATAGCATTCGTCCCGGCCTCACCCTGCAAGGCGAGATTATCGGGACTCCCGCTTACATGGCCCCAGAACAAGCCGAGGGACGGCTCAGCGATATCAACGAACGCACGGATGTGTACGGTCTCGGCGCCATGCTCTACGAGATACTCACCGGCAAACCGCCGTTCGTAGGCGAGAGAACCATCGATGTGCTCCAGCAGGCAATGCGAGGTAGTCCCAAGTTGCCGCGGGAGCATTGGCCCGAAGTACCGACGGGGCTGGAAGAGATATGCCTCAAGGCGATGGCGCGGACTCCCGAGGAACGCTATGCCCATGCTGACGAACTAGGTCAGGCGGTCCAGCAATGGCAGGAAATTCAGCGCCGGCGTGCCGAGGACGCGCTTCGACGTCAGAGTGAAATTCTCACGTCGATTCTGAACAGTATGAGCGAAGGCGTCGTCGTGTCGGATCATTCCGGCGACGTACTTCTGGTAAATGCCGCAGCAGAACGAATGCTTGGAGTATCGGCAGCGGCTACCTCCTCACTGCCTGGTGGTGCGAAGTACTTCAAACCCGACGGAATCACACAATTCGATCCGGAAGATCTTCCGCTCACTCGCGCCATGCAGGGCACCGAGGTAGATGACGTGGAGATGATTGTGCGGAGCGAAACAAGAGCGGACGGCTTTTGGGCCAGCGCCAATGCACGTCCCCTGCGGGATGAATCGGGCCAGCTACGTGGCGGAGTGGTCGTCCTTCGCGATATCACGGAGCGTAAGCAGGTCGAAAATCAACTCGTTCGCAGCCGCGAAAGATTCGAATTGGCGGTTCGGGGCTCCCAAGACGGCTTATGGGATTGGGACCCGCAAACTGGCGAGATCTACTATTCGCCGCAGTGGAAGGCCATTCTCGGCTATGAAGACCACGAGATCGGCCAGCGGATCGAAGAATGGGAGCAGCGTCTTCATCCGGAGGATCGGGAGCGTGTGATCGCGGTCAACCAGGCCCACATTGATGGCGTCACGTCGCACTATCAATGCGAGTACCGACTTCGTCACAAAGACGGGTCCTACCGCTGGATCCTGGCTCGCGGGGTAGCTCTTCGTGACCCGAAGGGGACAGCCTACCGGATTGCTGGGTCACACGTGGACATCACCGACCGGAAGCGAGCTGAGGAAAAAGAGCATTCCTCGCCTTAGCCTCAGGCACCTTCACGCACCGCGCAGCACACCAAGCCTGCCACGTCGCACTGAGCAACCAACCAAACAATCTGGAGCACGCCGAGTCGAGTGCTTCCAAGCAGCGAGCGTTCGATGGAATTAAACACTGTGCAGAATCCGGAAGTACGCCAGCCCCGATTGAGAACTTCCATCGTAGGGTTCTTAGACCTGCTAGGGTTCTCCCAGGCCGTTCTCTCAGCAACGCCAGAGCGTTCCCAGGTATTGCTCGACAAAATCTGTCATGCGATCAACGACTCCCGATCCTACGTGCGCGAGGTGCTCGCTAACGACTTGCCGTCGAGCCTCGATGATTGGTCCGTGAAGTTTTTCAGCGATAACCTCGTACTAGGTTACGCTTGCGACACGCCCGTCGTTGACGGTGCTACCGCTGCTCTGTTCGTAATTCGGTGCGTGCAACGGTATCAATTGCGGATGGTCATCAACGGGTTATTTCTACGAGGGGGGCTAACCATCGGTCCGCTCTGCCTGACCGACGAAATTATCTTTGGCAGAGCGCTCGTTGAATCGTATCACCTCGAAGAAAAAACGGCTGTCGTGCCACGGGTTGTCTTGTCCGAATCGCTCAGCCAGATGGTTGTCACCGCGTTCCAAACAGGTACCCAGAGTACCGCAAGCAAGGCTGGCGGTACTCTTTGTCGTGACATCAATGGTTGGTGGTTCGTGAACTATCTGCAGGCCGCTATCGAAGATCAGCAAGTGAATTGGCTCCTGGTGCAGCAACACAAGCAGAGCGTGCTTGAGTCGCTGTCGTCGACACACCGCCACGATGTTCTGCCGAAATTCGGCTGGGCATGCCGGTATCACAACATGTTTTGCCGCTGGCATCAGGACGACCCAGGGTGCTCTGTCGAGTACCACATCGACCGTGATGATGAGCAATCGCTGATTCGTCGACTCGGAGCCCCCTAGAAGACATTTGTCTGGGCATCATCCACGCGGTGTTCACCGCGAGTTTATCGACTTTTCATTAGCAATGGATTCCTGGATCGCGTTACAAGAGAATGCGTGCAATATTGCCTCTTATTTCAAGCAGCGAGCGGCATCATGCGTCCAACGGTTGGGGTTGTGACAGGTGGTGGAGATTGCCCAGGTCTGAATGCCGTGATTCGCGCGGTAGCCAAAGCGGCCCACCGTCGCGGCTGGCAAGCAGTTGGCATCGTTGGGGGGTATGAAGGTTTGCTGGAGCCGCAGCAGACCAAGGTCCTTAAAGGGGACATCTTGAACGGATTGCTCGTTCGAGGTGGGACAATTCTGGGAACGGCCAACCAAGGCAAGTTTTCTGCCAAGGTCGGTCACGGCGATTCGCGACAATTGCCTACAGAGTTGCTAGAGGCAACGAAGCGAGGATGCGAGGCCTTGGGCCTGGTCGGTTTAGTCTCCATTGGCGGCGACGGCTCGCTTTCAATTGCTCGGCAGTTGTACGAGCATGGCATCCCGATCGTTGGTGTGCCGAAAACAATCGACAACGACCTGGCATCGACGGTGATGACGTTCGGATTCGATTCCGCGGTTGCGTGTGCCACCGAAGCGCTCGACCGCCTGCACAGCACGGCGGAAAGCCACCGGCGTGTCATGGTCTTAGAAGTCATGGGACGTTACGCGGGGTGGATTGGCGTTTACAGCGGTGTTGCTGGCGGAGCAGACGTGATCCTGATTCCCGAGATTCCGTTCGATTACGAGAAAGTTTGCCGCAAGATCGTCGAGCGCTCGGAGGCCGGGAAACACTTCTCGATTGTGGTAGTTGCCGAAGGGGCCCGGCCGGCGGGGGCTGAATTCGTTACTTCCAAGACGCAGGCGTCCAACCGCGAAGCTCGCCTCGGTGGAATCGGGCTTCAAGTGGCCGAGGAGATTCAGCATCGCACTGGAAAGGAAACACGATGCGTGGTCCTCGGGCATCTACAACGGGGCGGTAGCCCAACCAATATGGATCGCGCACTCTGCACAGTGTTCGGGGCAAAAGCGGTCGACCTGATTGCTGAAGGCAAATTCGGTACGATGGTGTCATTCTCCGGCAGTTCAGTCACCAGCGTGCCGCTCGCCGAGGCGACCGGCGCAATAAGGACGGTCCCGCTCGATGGCGGCTTCGTCACAGGCGCCAGATCGCTCGGCGTCAGTTTTGGCGACTAGCTAAATCACCAGGAATCTCAAACGATGTCTACTACGCAGGGCGGCGGTGGCGAGCGGACGCTCGACGATTGGGAATTGGCCTGGCAAACGCATTGGCAGCAAGCCGGCTTCATGCCGTACGAGATGAGCGGCACGGAGCCGGACGACGCGAACATCGAACGCAAGTTTCTGACTGAGCGAAGATCGCCGGAACGGGAGAAGGAACGTCTTGCTCGGATCGTCGCTGAGTTTGAGACGGGGTTCGATCGGCTGCAGAAGGTTGGCCCGGCCGTAACGGTTTTTGGCTCAGCTCGGTTTCGGGAGGATCACCCGTATTATCAACTCGCGCGTGAGACCGGTCGGCTGTTTGCGAAAGCGGGCTTCTCCGTGCTGACCGGTGGTGGGCCGGGGGTGATGGAGGCGGCCAATCGAGGCGCGCGAGAGGCCGGCGGACCTTCCTACGGGCTGAACATCAAGCTACCGCACGAGCAGTCTGCTAACCCGTACGTCGACGACAGTGTCGAATTTCGCTATTTCTTTGTTCGCAAAGTGATGCTTGTAAAGTACTCGTGCGCCTATGTCGTCGCGCCTGGCGGTATCGGGACGCTCGACGAGTTGTTTGAAGCAGCTACCCTGGTGCAATGCGGGAAGATTGGGCCGTTCCCTTTGGTACTCCTTGGACGCGAGTTCTGGACGGGGATGAAAGACTATCTACTCTACATGGTCAAGCAGGGCGTTTTCGAAGCGAGCGAGGTTGGCTTCGGACGAATTGTCGACACGCCTGAGAAAGCGGTCGAAACCGTGCTGAGGAGCCTTCCCGCGTCACTTAAGGAGCGACTGGTGCCGCACAGTTAGGTGGATCAAGCGCTTCGCTGAACTACGGGTGGGATAAGCTCATCGGCTTGCAAGAGTGATTTGAACGGCGTCCGCTCAACCGGTTTCGCGGGTCGACTGATCCCCTCCAACGATGCGGTGCACGTTGGCGGCAAGCTCGTAAATGATCTCCATGTCCTCGGAGATTTCCTGCGCGTGAGCCAGGTTGTTTCGCAGGTCTTGTAGGGCCTGCACAAACCGTTCAACGTCTTTACGTGAGTTAAATCGCGTCCTGCTACGCAGCGCTTCATCGCGAGCGACGATCTGCCCTTTGTCGGCTAACTGCAGACACTCCAGCAGGCTGCGTTGCTGCCCTCGTGCCAAACGGAGTTGCTGAAGTTCACGCGCTTTTGCCATGCGGCCGAGCGAGAGATACTTCTCCCAACCGTCGTCGGGGTAGAACTGCTCGATGAGCCGCGTTACCCGCTGCTCACTCACGGTTACGATGCCAAACAGCCACATCCGCATCGGCGGCTTCTCGAGCGCGGTCTTCGTGATGAACGCCACGACGTGGACTAGCTCGTGTACGAAGATGAAGTCTTCGTTGCGCAGCGCCAGCACAACCTGGTTGAGCGATGCGTAAGGCTGAACGACATTTGCCGGTGTAAAGTCGCGGGGTTGTAGTGAGGCCTCCGGAGACGAAACACCATCGGTCTTGATCCAGTGCTGAACCAGTCCACTGGTGCGAATTCCAAGTACGGCAGCCCCCGTCGTCTCGACAACCCGCTTTGCTTCGTCAACTCCCGAGCACTCGTCAATCGAAAGCAATGGATCAGCGATATCACGGGCGGCGAAGCCATTGAGAAACCACTCGAGTTGATCGGTATCGGACCCAGACTTTAGCATCGGACTCGTTTCCATCGGACTACGCCGTCCGTTTGTCCAAGGCGATAAGCATCACCACCGAATTTTCCTGCACTCTGTAGGAATGATCGCGATGCTCCGCAGAAGCGTCCCAGCGGCAAATATCCTCGGGGCTCGGAAGTGCCGTGTCGAGCCAGCGTCTCCACGTGGCACCGGTCAGAACGGGCAACTCAAACTCGAGCGGCTCGTGGTGAGCGTTCAGCATCAATTGAAAATGCAGCCCTTCTCGCGGCAAGTAACCATTCAGCGCCAAGGACTTGGAGTAATCACTCCAATCGGGGTTATGCAACTGCACGCCGTGCCACGTCTCGTTCGCTTCCTGCAGCATCTCGCTGAGGCTGACGCGCCTGCGCTCATGATCGGCATCTCGGGACACTCTGCGGTGGCATAATAGACGAACGAATCTCAGCACATCCGCATGCTTCTCGAGTAGCGACCAGTCAAACCAGCTCAGTTCATTGTCCTGGCAATAGCTGTTGTTATTGCCGAACTGAGTCCGCCGAACTTCGTCTCCCATCAGGAGCATCGGCAAACCGAGCGAGAGCAGGTCGACGGTCAGGAAGTTCTTGACCTGGCGGTTTCGCAACCGCTCAACCTCTGGATCTTCGGAGGGCCCTTCTACACCGCAGTTCCAGCTTCGATTGTCATTGCTGCCATCACGATTCGCCTCGCCATTGGCTTCGTTGTGCTTGTGGTTGTACGACACCAGATCGTTCAGCGAAAAACCATCATGGCAAGTGACGAAGTTGACGCTTTGCTCCGCCTCACGGTTTTTGTGCTCGTAAACCTCGGGGCTCCCGACCATTCGGTCTGCCAGTTTCCGGACGGAGCCGGGTTCGCCTCGCATGAAATCGCGTACGTCGTCTCGAAATCGGCCATTCCATTCCTTCCAGGCATCCCCGACGAACTGACCCACCTGGTAAAGACCGGCAGCATCCCACGCTTCGGCGATCAGCTTGGTCCCAGCCAACACTGGGTCCGACTCGATATCCCAAATCAGTGCTGGATTGGCCTGCGGATGACCGGCGGAATCGCGGGTCAGAATCGAAGCGAGATCGAAACGGAAGCCATCGACGTGCATCTCCTGGACCCAGTACCTCAGGCTGTCGAGGATCATGCGACGAACAACGGGGTGGTTTGTGTTGAGGGTGTTTCCACAGCCCGAGTAGTTGCAGAATCGGCCGCCGCTAAGCATGTAGTAGGTTGACGCATCAATACCCTTAAAGCCGAGCGTCGGCCCGCGTTCGTCACCCTCGGCGGTGTGGTTGTAAACCACATCCAGGATCACCTCGATGCCTTCCCGGTGAAGCGCCTTCACCATGTCACGAAATTCGTCGATCACTCCGAGGGGATCGCTTGTGGAACTGTACGATGGATGAGGCGCGAAGAATGAGATTGGGGCATAGCCCCAATAATTGGTTTTGCCGGGTGGAGCGTCCTGAACATCGAAGTGGTACACAGGGAGCAGTTCCACGGCCGTGATTCCGAGGTCTTGCAGGTAGGGAATCTTGTCAATCAGGCCTGCATAGGTTCCGCGATGGTCATCGCGAACGCCTGAGTTCGGGTTCATCGTGAATCCCCGAACGTGCAATTCGTAAATGATCGTTTGCGCCGAAGGGCGCCGCAGCGGCGTGTCTCCCTGCCAGTCATACCGGCTCAGATCCACCGCGACATTCTTCATCGACGGCGAAGCCGGCTTTCCAGTGCCGCAGGCCCCCGTCCGATCGTAGCCGCTCGGAACGACGACACTGCGCCCATAGGGGTCCAGCAAGACCTTATTCGGATCGAAGCCTGCTCCGCTTGGTGAATTTGTGCCTTCGACCTGGTACGCATACAGCTGTCCGCTTCGAATGCCGGGGACAAAGGCATGCCAATAGTGGTAGGTGCGATTCGCGTCAGGCGCCAGGCACAACACAGATGTCGGTTCCACATCATCTATAGCGTCAAACAGAAGCAACTCGACCGCAGTTGCGTGACGCGAGTAAACACTGAAGTTTACGCCATCCTCTCGGAGCGTCGCTCCGAGAGGCGCGCAGGCGCCTGGCAGGATTGACAGCCGTTCACGGACAAGCTTTCTGGACCAGATGTCGACGCAAGGTTCTGCCGGTCTCACTCAGCAGTCGCTGGGCGGAGCGTATCTGTGGAATAGCCTAACTGGATTCCGGGCGACTTTCGCTCGCCGGTGTGGCTGAGTTGCTTTCCCCTCCCTAGTTCGGCCAGCCCCGCCGCGGCTGGTCTATTCAAGGGCGGAGAGCAAAGCTCACCAAAACACGCCAATCCGCATGCCGAACAGGTGAGCGACACTAGTTCCCGTGTTCGGCTCGTCGGGCAGGGCGCAGGAGTAGTTGCCCATGAGCCGCACGTGGTCGGTGAGATACCAGTTCAACCCCAGCGTGAACTGCGGAAGCGCGATTCCGATCGCCTGCCCGCCGGGACCAGGCTGCGTGTCGCGGTCCTGCAGATCGAGCAGCGCAAAGCGGGCAGCCAATTCCCACGCGCCCAACCCCAGCTCGCAATCCTCGTCGGTGTGTCGGCAGTAGACTGGCCGACTTACTTTTACCGGACCTAGGCTCCCGCTCGCTTCCTGGTAAGGCCGGTGTTCACCGGTCAGGAACCAGCCGCACGAGACATAGAAACCATGAAAGAAAACCGGTGGTCCGCCCAATTGATCGATCCAAGAGCCATACCATTCGCAATGGGTCCAGTAGGGGCCATTTCCGGCGGCGAACTGCAAGTTCGACAGTTGCTGATAACCGGCCGGAATCTCAATCTGTGGAATGAAGGGGGAGGAAGCAACGTCGCCGAAATCGAGCAATGGATTCTGCGGTTGTTGATTGACAATGACCGTTCCTTCTTCGGGCAATCGTGCTGAAAGGGCCATTCCCATGTGTACCAGGTGCTCTCCTTCGCAACGATTGACCGGTGCGGCGGTGAATCGTCCTGTAACCCCAAGTGTGCTTCCGGGACCTCGCTCAAAATCGTTGGGGTCACTCCCTGCCTGAAAAACTCCGAGCGTCGCTGCAATTGAATCGGAAGATCCGAGCCGGCATAGACTCGCTCCCCAATTCCGAGCAGGCGCCAAGATGCTGCCTACGGAGCACTCCATGAAGGGTAGAGTGAACGATGCAGTGTTCACTTCCTGACTGTAGGGCTCTAGGTAATGTCCAAAGCGATACTCCGTTTCCTGCGCATTCCCGATGCCGATAAACAAATCGCGAATCACGACGTCACCTGAGGCGAGATCGATTACCGAAACGTAACGGCCAAACTCCAGATGTCCCTCCGCACCGATCCACGCCCTACGAATTCCGACCACATCGCCCAATTCACCGAATGTGGCGGCATTGTCAGCGCTTTGTGCTGTCCCAATAAAGTCCGTATCGAGACGGCCCACTAGTTCCAATTGGGGCTCGGAAGGTGCCTTTTCAACCAGAGAGGAGTTGACGTCGTTGGCCGCTAGCTCGGACTGGGGGGCCGTCTCGGCAGCCACCGCACACATGGCCGACTCACAGCTTGTGAAACGAGAGGTGATGACGATGCCGATCGCTAGCCCGGCAGCGCGAATCCATCGTTGATCAACGTTCCCAAAATACTTCACATCGATTTGTGTCGTGCAAATGCCGGAGGAACATCAGCAACTTCCCGAAAATGCTGGATGGGCAATCTGCGCGGCTTCTGCAAGCCGTGTCCTGTTGATTATTTTCGATAGTCGGACCAATGGATCCGCAGCTTTCGCATCCGGGCGCGGAGCGTGTGGGGGTTGATGCCGAGGATTTCTGCGGCGCCTCGGCGTCCTTCGATTCGGCCATGCGTTGCTTGCAGGGCGAGTTGGATATGCGCCCTCATGGCCTCGTCCAGAGTCGCGATGTTGACACTTTGGGAGGCTGCTGCAGGGGGAGTCTGCGACGAGGAAAGTGTCGGCCGAACAGGCGCTGTGACGTTCGGACCGATCACGCCGAGTGCTTTGGCGATCTCGAGGCCGCGACCTTCGCCCAGGATGGCCGCGCGGTCAATCACGGTACCTAGTTCACGCACGTTGCCGGGCCAAGTGTAGTTGGTCAGCAGAGCAAGATCATCGTTGGTGGGCAACGAGAGTGGCAGACCGAAACGGGTGGCGGCGCGTTCGGCGAAATGTCGGGCGAGATCGCCTATATCCTCCTTGCGCTCTCGCAGCGGCGGCAGCAGGATCGGGAACACGGCGAGACGATACCAGAGGTCTTCACGAAAATCCTTGGTCTGAACCATCATCGCCAGGTCGCGATGGGTGGCGGCAACAATGCGGACGTCGACCCGAATCGATTGCACTCCACCGACCCTCTCGAGGTGACCGTCCTGCAGCACACGTAGCAGGCGCACCTGCGCTTGAAGCGGAAGCTCGCCAATTTCATCCAGGAACAGGGTTCCGCCGTCAGCCCGTTCGAACCAGCCGTGACGCAGATCGCTCGCGCCAGTAAAGCTTCCCTTCTCATGGCCGAAGAGCTGCGAGTCGATCAACTCCGACGGAATAGCGCCGCAATTCACTCGCATGAACGGCCCACCGCTACGGGGTGAGCGTGTGTGAATTGCTCGGGCGACCACTTCCTTTCCTGTGCCGGTCTCGCCCAGGATGAGCACGGGCACGTCCCGTTTGGCGACCATCGTCACGCGATCCATCACGGGCCGAAGTCCCGCTTCGGCGCCGACAATCGAATCGCCGACTTCTTTACGCCCGAGCCGGGTCAGCAGGGCCTGCTTTTCCGCTTCGGCGATATCGCGAAGCGCGGCTAGTTCGTGGACTCGATGATCATTGTCCAGAGCCGCCGCAAATGGTTCGCGCAGTGCTTCGAGCATTCGCTGATGCGTAGCGTCGAAATGTTTGCCAGGTTCAGCGACCAGGATGAGCACGCCGTGCGGCTCTTTCGGATCGCCGAGCGACGCGATTAGCATGTCGCCATCAATCGCCTCGGGAACGATCAGCGGCAGCTCGCGCGGCAGCTGCCTGTGGCTCTTGTGCAGCGAGGCTCCCGACCGGGCCCAGGCGACAAGTTTCTTGTAGTTCATCGCCGAGAGCTGAGTCGAATCAGCGAGGGGCGGAAGCCGGTCTTCAACTTCCGAGCGAGCCACGGTCACTAGTGCATGACGGCCCGCATCAAACCGGCGAACCAGCACGACTGCAAGCGGCATCTGCTGGGCAAGCATCGTCGCAATGTTATCGGTCGCCTCCTGAATCTCGATGTGTCGGCTCGTTTCTTTCCATACGTTTAGGAGGAGGCCGCGAAATGGTTCCATTTGTCCGTGTTCCGTTAAATATACTGGTCGTCGATCATTATTGACGGTCGTAATGCCATCATATGCCACAGTCCCTTCGCTGTCCTTAGCAGAATGGCGAATCTGCAGCGGAAAAAAACGGCCAATCCGGTGTCGTCTAGCGAATGGCACACCTATTGCGTTATGGGTCCAATCTCGCGAATTACTCGCGATCGCAGTACCCGCCAGCAAATCCAGGGAAGGATGCTCCCACCCATGACTCTCCCTCAGCACTCAATCGCACTTTTATTCGGTACAGCAACCGCAAACCGGTTTGGCCTCGTTTCCGCCGTTGCCTTGCTGGTGTCTTTGGCGCTGACCGGATGCCAGCGGGAATCGGGTGGCGCCAAAGGGGCAGCCGGCGGGTCGCGTGTGACTCTGCTGAACGTGTCGTACGATCCGACGCGCGAGTTCTACGCTGAGGTGAACCAGGCATTCGCCGATCAGTGGCAACAGGAGAAGGGCCAACAAGTCACAATCGAGCAATCACACGGCGGCTCAGGCAAGCAAGCTCGCGCGGTCATCGACGGTCTCGAAGCCGACGTGGTGACGCTGGCCTTGGCCTACGACATCGACATCATCGCCGACAAAGGCAAGCTGCTGCCGGAGGACTGGCAGAGGAAGCTGCCGGACAACAGCGCACCATACACCTCGACTATCGTATTCCTCGTCCGCAAGGGCAATCCAAAGAAGATCAAGAGCTGGGATGACTTGGTGAAAGGGAATGTCGAAATCATCACTCCCAATCCAAAAACATCCGGAGGTGCTCGCTGGAACTATCTGGCCGCCTGGGGCTCTGTGCTGGAACAGGAATTGGGTGACTTGAAGAAGTTGAGCGATCCGGCCGCGAAGGCAGAAGTCGAAGCTGCTCAGGCAAAGGCTAAAGCGTTTGTGAAACAGCTCTATAGCCGCGTCCCGGTGCTCGACTCGGGCGCCCGTGGGGCTACCAACACATTTGTGCAACGCGAAATCGGCGACGTCCTTCTCGCTTGGGAGAACGAGGCATTGCTTGCCGTCAAGGAACTGGGGCCGGACAAAGTGGAGGTCGTCGTGCCGAGCGTCAGCATCCTCGCCGAGCCGCCGGTGGCCGTCGTCGACAAGATTGTCGATCGGCGGGGCACTCGCGAGGCTGCTGAGGCGTATCTGAAGTTCCTCTACACCAAGCAGGGACAGGAACTGGCGGCGCAGCACTATTACCGACCCGCTCTTGAGAGCGAAGTGAGCGCGGAAGCACTTGCCGGCTTCCCGAACGTGAACCTGTTCACGATTGAAGAAGGCTTCGGTGGGTGGAAGAGGGCTCAAAAGGAGCATTTCGACGACGGTGGCGTGTTTGACCAGATCTATCAGCCGTCAAACGCCAACTAACGGAGCCACTGTCATGCTGATGAAACTCAAACGGAGCAGCGTGCTGCCAGGCTTCCGCCTGACGCTCGGTTTTGCGGTAGTTTATCTGAGCTTGATCGTCCTCATTCCGCTATCCGCGCTGTTTTTGCGAACAGCGACAATGGGCTGGAGCGAGTTTTGGCAGATCGTGCTCGATCCGCGAGTCGTCGCGTCGTACAAGCTGACCTTTGGCACGTCGCTACTGGCGGCGCTGGTGAATGCGGTACTCGGCTTTATCGTGGCCTGGACGCTGGTGCGGTACCAGTTCCCCGGAAAGAAGTTGATAGACGCCTTGGTGGACTTGCCGTTCGCCCTGCCGACGGCCGTTTCAGGAATTGCCCTGACCGCGATCTATGCCAAGAACGGCTGGATCGGCAGTTGGCTGGAGATGGTCGGCATTAAAGCGGTGTATACACCGCTGGGCATCCTGATCGCTCTCACCTTCATCGGCCTGCCGTTCGTCGTTCGCACGCTGCAGCCTGCTTTAGAAGAGTTGGATGCCGAAACTGAAGAAGCGGCGGCCAGCCTGGGAGCCAGTCGCTTGCAGACGTTTCTGCGAGTGATCCTGCCCGCCGTGCTGCCCGCGCTGCTGACGGGATTTTCCTTGTCGTTTGCTCGGGCCCTCGGTGAGTACGGTTCGGTGGTGTTCATTTCCGGCAACATGCCGATGAAGACCGAAATCACTTCGCTGCTGATTGTGTCGAAGCTGGAACAGTTCAACTATGCGGGGGCCACCGCAATCGCGGTAGTCATGCTGCTGGCATCATTCACGATCATGTTGTTCGTAAACGGCCTGCAGTGGTACGCCACGCGTCATTATGTGAGGGGGGCCTAATCATGACGGGTTTACCAACCTCGCACGTCGTTCGCAAGCAGAATCGCCTGGCTACGAAAGAGCCGCTCTGGTTGAAAGCGCTGTTCATCGGCACATCGATCAGCTTCCTGGGGCTGTTCCTCGTGCTGCCGCTGGCTTCAGTTTTCGCCGAGGCGCTGCACGACGGCGTGGGCGCCTACCTGAAGAGCTTCAACAACCATGCAGCATTTGAAGCGATCAAGCTGACGCTCATTGCGGCGGGCATCTCGCTGCCGCTAAATGTGGTGTTTGGCCTTGCGGCGTCGTGGGCGATCGCCAAATTCGACTTTTTCGGCAAGAGTTTTTTACTGACGCTGATCGATCTGCCGTTCGCCGTATCGCCGGTCATCTCGGGCATGGTGTTTGTGCTGCTGTTCGGCGCCCAAGGCTGGCTGGGTTGGTGGTTGGCCGAGCCATACGTATCGATTCCCTGGTACTCGCTCCGTGAAGGTTGGGAGTGGGCGCGCGTTTGGGAAGGCGACCCGATCCGAATCATCTTCGCCGTGCCGGGTATCGTGCTGGCGACCGTGTTCGTAACGTTTCCCTTCGTCGCTCGCGAACTGATTCCGCTCATGCAGGAGCAGGGAACGGACGAAGAACAAGCTGCGTTGTCGCTTGGCGCGAGCGGCTGGCAAACGTTCTGGCGAGTCACGCTGCCGAATGTGAAGTGGGCGCTGCTATACGGCGTGGTGCTAAGCAACGCCCGTGCAATGGGGGAGTTTGGCGCGGTGTCGGTCGTGTCCGGGCACATCCGCGGCAAGACCAACACCATCCCGCTGCATGTTGAGATTCTTTACAACGAATACAACTACGTCGCCGCTTTCGCCGCCGCTTCACTGCTGGCCTTGCTGGCCCTGGGGACACTAGCCGCAAAGACGGCGCTGGAATGGAAGCTCCAGCGCGATGCGAATCTTGAACCGACAACGGTAGAGGCATAATCATGACCATCGAAGTGCAAAACGTCACGAAGACATTCGGAAACTACCGTGCCCTGAACAATGTCAGCCTGACAGTGGCGGACGGCGAACTCGTGGCACTACTGGGACCTTCGGGGTCGGGCAAGACAACGCTCCTGCGATTAATCGCCGGTTTGGAGGAGCCCGACGCTGGTCAAGAAACGGCGATCCGATTCAATGGCGAAGACGTGGCCCAGCGAGGTGTAGGGCAGCGACAAGTTGGCTTTGTGTTTCAGCACTATGCCCTGTTCCGCCACATGAGCGTTTTCGAAAACGTTGCCTTCGGTTTGCGCGTGCGCCCCCGTGCCACTCGGCCCAGCGAAGCGGCGATTCGCGAGAAGGTCAGCTCGCTGCTCAAACTTGTACAGCTTGATGGTTTTGCCAAACGCTATCCCTCGCAGCTCTCCGGCGGTCAACGGCAGCGTATCGCGCTGGCTCGCGCATTGGCCATCGAGCCGAAGGTGCTGCTGCTTGACGAGCCGTTTGGCGCTCTCGATGCCAAGGTGCGGCAGGGACTGCGCGAATGGCTTCGCCGGCTGCACGACGAAATCCATGTGACAACGCTGCTCGTCACGCACGATCAGGAAGAGGCCCTCGAAGTGGCGGATCGTGTGGTGGTGATGAACCACGCCAAGATCGAACAAGCCGGTTCGCCCGTCGACCTGTTCCACCACCCCGCCTCGGAGTTCGTGATGGACTTCCTCGGCCGGGTGAATGTGTTCCGCGGGCGAGTGGAGAACGGCCGGGCCTGGGTTCGTGACCTGCCGGTCGAGGTGCCGGGCCTTGCCGGCCACGTGGGCGCGACGAAGTTGTATGTTCGCCCGCATGAGTTGGAGATCGAACGCCGGCTGAACGGCCATCCCGCCATGCAATCGATCGTGCAGCGGATCCAACTTGCCGGAGCCATTGTGAAAGTCGGCCTGCAAGGGCCCGACGGGGACGACATCCAAGTCGATCTGTCGCAAGACCGTTTTGCCACGCTGGACCTGCGAGCCGGTGACACGGTGTTTGTGTCGCCCAAAAAAGCGCGGGTTTTTGCCCCCGACTATGTGATCTAACGAGGAAGCGAGCATGGCCACCCTACATCGCACCGATTTTGGTTTTGGGAACGACGTCATGAGCAAGGCTCAACCGGGAAACGGACAGCCCAACGGTTCATCCGACCCGCGGATGGAGATTGCGCTGAACCAGATTCGCGATGCGCTAGGCGGCCTGCGGTTCGGCAGCGTGGTGGTGCTTGTACAGGACGGCGTGGTGGTGCAAATCGAACGAACCGAAAAGCGACGCCTCAGCAAGCCAGGCTCCAGGTTTAGCGGCAGCGAGTGAAGCAGCCGCCGCAAATAGCATCGCTTCCATTTCACAAAGACAAACTTAACAGTAACTCCATCCAACGCAGCTGACCGAAGAATCGGAGGCAGCGGTGACAATTACTTCGGTGTCGCCAGGCCCTCCATGTTTCACAAGCTACCGCTCTCCTTCCTGCAAATTGCAGCGATCGTCATTGTTCTCGGCGGAAGCCTATCACTGACTGCCGTCGCTGTGATGCAGCTTCGCCTACAGCCGAGCGGCGAATTGTATTCACTGGCAGGCCAACTACTCGTCGCCGGCCAGCCAGCCGCTGGGGCCGAGATTCGTCTACATCGGTTAGACGCCGACAGTGGCTCCTCGCCCGTCGCTTGGGCCTCGCCCCGCGCGGATGGCTCCTTCGAGGTGTTTAGTCCTCTGAGCCAAAAGGGTGCGCGACCGGGAAGGTACGCAGTGACGGTCACCTGGCGAGCACCGGTGATTTCTGGTGAGGACTATTTGCCCGGACGCAATGTAGTTCCTGCACGCTATGCATCGCCGCACACGACGCCCCTGAAGGTGCAGGTTCATTCCCAAGACAATCGGCTGCCGCCGTGGTCGCTGCCTGCCTGCGGCTGCGAAGGTTAGCCCAAGTTTTTGTCGTACCCCGAGATTTTCGCAAAGGACCAGGACCATGTGTATGTGTTGTTGCTCATCCGGCCAGCATGCCCAGCGAATCACCAAACCAACGAATCGGATTTTAAGTCATGTTCCACCTATCCATAGCTACCCCTGATGCTGACCGCGAGCTTAGCCAGCGAGTACACCTGTTTCTCTCCGGACGGTTCCAATCGGTCTCGCGAAATCTCGAAGTCACAGCACGTGCAGGCACGATTCTTCTCCGCGGACGCGTGCGATCCTTTTATCACCGACAGCTTGCATTGGAATCCACCCGCCGCGTGGCAGGTGTGATCCAAATCGTCGACGAGATAGTCGTCGATGAGCGTCCCTCACAGCCCCTTAGCTCAAGTTGCGCGGCATTTGCGCCGCCGATCATCTTGCAAGGGCTATCGCCACTGCCGACCTCACCAGCGCTGCTCTAGCGCGCACGCTCAAAACACCTCTTACTTACCAACGCTGATCTTTGCCCGAGGAATTTTCGTTATGTGCTACACATCATCGGACGCATTCCACCCCAGCCTCGCCGGTCGACCGGCCGGCTTGCTCGCGGTCGCCGCGACGGCGATGGCTGCTTTGTTTATCGCCACGACCGGGTGTGGCGACGGAGTGACCCGCATTCCCACGCATAAGGCTCAAGGGCAGGTGCTTTGGGAAGGCAAGCCGCTGGCCAACGCTTTCGTGGTGCTGCATCCGGAGAGTCCTGACCTTGTGCCGGCTCAGGCCAGCACCGACGCCGCCGGTAACTTCACGCTTACCACGTTTGATACCGGCGATGGTGCCCCGGCCGGCGAATACAAGATCACCGTTGCTTATTACCAGCCGATCAATCAAGGCGGGTCGATTGTGCCGGGACCAAACGTCATTCCGCCCAAGTATTCAGACGCGAGCACCACGCAATTGCGGGTGAGCATTCGCGAAGGGGAAAACCAGCTGCCGCCGGTGGCACTCAGACGCTAGTTCTCTTTAATTCGCCCTTCAAACACACAACGAACGCAACATAAACAGGATGTCCGAACATGTTACGCTACCGCACTTCCTCTCCCCACGGCTTTACTCTGGTCGAACTCCTCGTGGTGATCGCCATCATCGGCGTGTTGGTGGCTCTGCTGCTGCCAGCCGTGCAGGCAGCCCGCGAAGCCGCACGCCGCACCCAGTGCTCAAACAACCTCAAGCAACTGGCGCTCGCGGCGCATAATTTCCACGACACTCACGGCACCCTGCCGTCGAGCGTTCGTCCTTCGGGCCTGACAACGCTTCCCCGCATCGCGGGCCATACTTTCCTGCTGCCTTACTTTGAGCAGGGGAACGTGTTCGACAAGTACGACCAATCCAAGAACTGGGGCGACCCCGCCAATCGCGTTTATGTGCAGACGAAGGTTAAAACGTTTCTTTGCCCGTCGACTCCTAATCCGGATCGCCAGGACGGAATTCCCGAAGCAAGCCCGTGGCAGGACAACGTCTGCGCGGTGACCGACTACTCGCCTACCATCGGCGTCGACGCTCGGCTGAAGTCGCAGAACTTGGTCGACCAGGCGGGGGACGGCATTCTCACCAAGAATGGCCGGCCACGGATGGCTGATGTTACCGACGGCCTTTCGAACACCATCCTTTATGGCGAATCCGCCGGTCGGCCTGTGGTGTGGCGCCGTGGGTTAAAGAAGATCGGGACGAGCGTCGCGACAAACCACGTGAACGCCGGTGGTTGGTGCCGTCCGGCGAGTGATTTCAGCGTGGACGGCTCGAGCTACGATGGCGCCACGTTGCCTGGGCCTTGCGCTATCAATTGCACCAATGGCGAGGATGTGGGCAGCAGTTTCCCGCATCCGTATTACCAGACGGAGGGCACGGCCGAAGCCTTCGCCTTCCATCCAGCGGGCGCAAATTTTTCCCTGGGCGACGGATCGGTACGACTGATCGCCGCAAATATCAGCATCCGCGATTTCGCACGACTGGTTACGCGCGCCGGTGGCGAGGTAAACGGTGAATAGCTGATCGAAGGGCTCACCAAACTAATTCGAAACCAGCAAGAACCTCACTTCCGCGTGTGCGCCAGCTTAAAGTTGACGCACATGTGGAGGATTCTGTCCGGCCTTTGCCGATCAGGTCATGAACTAATGCAATGGATGGATCGCCGAGCGACGATGACACAAAACAGCCTAACGTTCGAAAAAACTGCAGCACAACCGCCATGCCGAAGCTTTCGCAGGTGCATTCGTTTTCCTGACTCGATCTCCCTGCTTCGGTGCGACACCTCGAGTTTTCGTTCACCGGTCGTTGTGACTGAAGGGACCAAGGCGGCAAGATTGAATTTCGAGCGCCAAGTGATGGGATGCTGTGTCTCTCCCAGCCGCTGCGATGCATTGACGGAACCGGGGGACCGTCAGATATTGGACGAGTGCTACTTGAGCTGCATCCCAGGACAGACGAGTTGCCGATGGCTACTGCCGCGCAATCGCCGACGGACCACGTTTTCAACGACGATCTTCTGGCCAACCCGGGCGACGCGGTTTGGATCGCCCGCGCCGAAGCTCGCACCGATTCTGGATTTCCCCAAATTGCGGTCTGCGTTTGCCGAGTATGACAAATTAGCCCGCGATGCCCGGCGAAGAACTCAGACTTGGGGTCTGCTTTCGGTTTTCTGCGCCGTTGCTGCGCTGCTTGCGACAGCCACCGAGCCCCTGTGGGGGGGGACAATCGTGGTGCCTCGCATGATTGGCACCGCCACTGAACTGGTCGGACTGATTGGAGCCTTGGTGGGAGCGGGGGGCGTGTGGCTTGGGCCATCGAACGGAGTTGGCTCTTCAATCGCTTGATGAGCGAATGGATTCGGCAATGGCACTTTCAGTTCCTCATCGCACGAGGCGATTTAGTTCGTACTGCTTTCATGCGGAATCGCCGGAGGCAATTGCCGAGTTTCAGGCAAAACGCCTACTTCAGTTCGAGGTGTTTTTGAACTCGCATCGGGGAAAGCTCGACTCGTTGTTCACTTCCTTAGTCGGAGTCAACTACGAGAGCGAAGCCCAGCTTGTTCCATCCGCGGCAGGCAGCAATCGCGGATATGAGAGTGACCGCGAGACCGTGGATGCAATCTGCGACGTTTATCGAAAGCTGCGGCTGCGGCACGAATTGAAGTACGCGCAGCACAAGCTACAGAACAGCACCGACAAACCCTGGCACCAGTTTCTCTATTGGCCGACACAGGTTCAAGAGCGAGTGCTCGGCGGGCTGGGAGCTACGTGCTTAGTTCTTGCGCTCTTGGTGTCGGCAGGAATTATTATGGGGCACGTGGTTGCTCTCGTCTCAGATGCCAATCCGCTGGCAACGGTTCTGGAACACCCCTCGCTCAATTCCCTCGCCGTTGGTCTGGCGGTTCTGGCGGTTGCCATTCGCACGGTGGAAGATGTTCTTGGAATCAAGTCCGACATCGATCGCTATCAGCACTATGCCAGCCGCATGCAGCAACTGCTTCGCGACTTCGACGAGGACTCCAGCGTGCGGGATCGGCTACGAACAATGGCGGACTGCGAAAAGCTGTGCTTCGAGGAGATGCGGGAGTTCATGGTGTTGCACCACAAAGCTACTTTTGCATTTTAGTGCTCACTGACGCGGCCACCGTTGCCTGATTGAACTGGGAGTGCATCGATTTCGACGGCGCCGATTAATCCCTCGCTGATCGACGCCGTGAGGTTAGCGTTGCGCGGGCGGTGCTCCTGCGCGAACTCGATGTCTTCCTCCGCAACTACGACGACATTTTTGGCGAGGGACGCGAGCGCCGTTGTCTTGGCATTGATCGCCGCAGTGCCACTGGGCCTGGCCATCGGCCCTGGTGCATGAGGCCTATCTGCGGCTGATCGGCGGGGCAAATCCGGAGCAGTGGAGCGGCCGGGGCATTTCTTCGCTGCCGCCGCCGTGGCGATCCGCCGTATCCTGCTCGATAACGCGAGGCGCAAGCGGAGCTTGGAGCGAGGCGGCGGGCTGGTACGGCGCGACGTGGATGAGCATCAACCCTGTCTGCCAGAGCCGGTGGCAGACCTCCTCGCGTTGGATGATGCCCTGCAAAAACTCGCGACGGCTCAGCCGGATGCGGCTGAATTGGTGCAACTCCTATTTTTCGCCGGCCTAACTTTGCCGGAATCCGCCCGAACCGTCGGTATTTCCCCTCGCACCGCCGGGCGACTTTGGAGCTATGCCCGAGCCTAGCTGCGCCGACGCGAGAAACGACATCGCCGAAAATTCCTAAAATTACATGGCCAAATTTCGCAGCCGAATTTGCACTGAGAATAGAGCGAGTTGGCTGGCACCAAATATCAATTTCGAGCGATTACGCCATGAACGAACAATCCGTTTTTCTCGCAGCGGTGGAAATCGCAGACCCCAGCCGGCGGGCCGACTTTCTTGACGAGGCCTGTGCCGGCGATCACCTACTGCGAATGCAGGTGGATGCCTTGTTGGTGGCTCATGAGCGCTCCGGCGATTTTCTCGAAGTGCCGGTTCTCAAGCAAATAGGTAGACCTCCGGGAGCCCCCGATCGCGACGCCGAAACCAGCGCCGAACATCACGCGTCGCAAGAGGAGATGGACCTGTCCTTTCTGGAGCCTTTGGTTACGCCCAGATCGGTTGGCCGGCTCAGACACTATGAAATACGGGAGTTGATCGACCGCGGAGGCTGCGGCATCGTACTCAAGGCATTCGACGAGAAGCTGGAGCGGATCGTCGCCATCAAGATCATGGCCGCAGAACTGGCCGCTACGTCGCCCCCCATAAACGCTTCCCGCGGGAGGCCCGCGCCGCGGCCGCCATTCGCCAGGAAAACGTGGTCAGCATCTATGCAGTCGACACCTGTTCGGGCTATCGCCACAAAAAATGCACTTACAATCATGTGGACGGTCCCGTTACGACCAAGTTTGCCGTGCAGACCATTAAGCAAACTCTCCTCTCGCCCGCTGTCCAGAACTCATTCCAGCGAACTCTAGCTGAGTTGGATGGCGAGGCGCCGCTTGATGAAAAGCTAGAGGCAGAATTGAGCCATCTGCCCGACGAGCAGGACGCTGCAAGAATTGAGCTAGACACCGTCGAACGGAATCTCTCGCGTGCGAAGACGGATGCCCAGTACGCGGCCGTCTCGAAGGCGTTCGAGCTGCTGACGAAGCAAATGGCAGAGCGGGAGGGCCTGATCAACGACTTGAAGCGTCGCCGCAGTGAGTCACATCAGCTCAAGCCTTCACTGGCCGCCGATGCGTCCGAACTCCTCAATTCGCTACTAGCGATGAGTGAAGGGTGCGATGATTACACCATCGCCCAAGCGCTATTCAAGGAAGTCAACCTGCGGATTTTCTGCAAGCTTTCTTTTCAGAATCCAGGCGACCCGGACGACAAGAAAACGCAAGTGAGAGGCGGGACCATTACCTTTGGTGACGCTCCGCCGCCGGTTGAACTCTACAAGGGACCAACCGGCAGACGAGGTTCCGGTATGGGAACCAACCAGTACGACCGTTCGCCCTCCCAGACGGTCGGGGATACGGGTACGAACGTTAGAGAAAATGAAGACATTTTGGCAAATGTGAGTCGGGGTGACAGGACACCAGTTGAACTTTTCACTGATGCATTGTGCCATTGGCCGAACGACCTGAGAAGCGTTCTCGGCAGTTGTTAACCGCCGGGTCGCAGGTTCGAGTCCCGCGGGGGGAGCTTTACTCCGCACGCCGCGAACTCTCGCGGCCCATTTGGTAAACTCTCGCGCCCGATGCTCAAGCGTCGGGCGTTTTTCGTTTATCCCGTTGTGGCAAAGGGTTTTGCGTCAAACGGGTAGCTGTTAACCAATTCGCCGAGTTCGAAGTGCGCTAGAAAGGGTCCCGATCAAGAATGTGGCTTTCTTGATCGCCACCCTTTGCGCGCGTTTCGAACTCTCTGAATCTCTGTTAACCGAGACTTTTGTGGTTAACAGGGTGGTTAACAGACGCTACGGACGGTCGTTCCGCAGGTTGCCTCGTCCGATCCGGGTTACTACTGGCCCTCCGCTACGGTTCTATCCGGAGGCGAGTAGAAGGCCAGTCGCTACTACGTTCAGGAGCTTGGAATGAAACTCCCAGTGGTTCGAGGCGTGATCGACCGTCGCATCCTGATCAATTACCGCGTCGATCCGGCGATCTTAGCTTCGCTGTTGCCAGCACCATTCCGGCCCCAAATCGTGAGCGGTCGGGCCCTCGTCGGGATTTGCTTGATTCGCCTTAAGAGTGTCCGCCCGACCATCCTGCCGACTTGGCTCGGGCTCTCATCCGAGAACGCCGCTCATCGCGCGGCAGTTGTGTGGGACGAGAATGGTGTCGTCCGCTCCGGCGTGTTCGTGCATCGACGTGATACCGATTCGAGGTTGAATTCTCTTGCTGGCGGCCGACTCTTTCCGGGCATTCACCACCATGCCACGTTCACTGTGAATGAGTCAGCAGAACGGTTCGAAGTGTCGCTGCGCAGCGACGATCAAGTCACAAGTATGTCCGTGCGTTGCCGTCGCGCCTCCCAATTGTCGCCGACATCCGTGTTTCGATCCCTCGAAGAAGGATCTAAGTTCTTCGAAGCTGGATCCCTGGGCTTCTCCACCACGTGCGATGAGCATCGATTCGAAGGCATCGAGCTTCACTGTCGCAATTGGACCGTTGAGCCGTTAGAAGTCCAGGAAGTGCGGTCAAGTTACTTCGAAGACACCTCATTGTTCCCAAAGGGGGCCATCGAGTTCGACAGTGCGCTCCTGATGCAAAAGGTCGATCATGAATGGCACGGAAAGGCGGACCTGGTTGTGAATAGGCTTGCGGCTTAGGCAGCTGGGAAGAAGCGGCGCACGTATCCAGTGGCGACAAGATTGAGCTGAACCTCGGGCCAGACCCGGAGGTTAACTTCGAGCTGATCAAGCTTCGTTCGTACCGCGACAACTTCTGGCTGCAGATGAACGGGACGACTGAGTACCGGAAGGTCGGCGGAGACGAGATCGCCAAGGTGGAGAAGGCGACAGTAGCAGGCTGGGACGATCACGAAGTCTATGCGCAGCGGATCCGGAACTACACCACCAAGCCGATCAGCCTCGAGGTCCGACGGTCATTCCCTGGCCATGTGGTGTTTCGCAGCCAGTTAGAGCCGACGCTTTACTACTATCAAACGCCCGAGTACGCGGCGAGTGGGCAGATCAGCGAGAAACGGGACTTGCTGGTCGAGACTGGGCGGTCACTCTGGGTCGCCAGAGCCAGCAAGTAACGGTGGCCCGTTATCAGGTCGCAGATTCGCCCGCCCGCGATGTTTATTCCGCTCGAAGTGGCTGTCAAGAATCACGTGTAGTTACTCGCGATCACACCCTTATACAGGACTTCGGCGCTCGTCGCGTCCCTAATCGCCTGGCGAACGTCGGCACGGGTCAAATCCAGCACGCGAAGCTTGCCACCGGTTTCAGCAACGGCTTCGATACGGCGGTAAAACCTCGAATGGGTTTCAGCGTAGCGCGCCAAGCCTTGCAGTTTCGGCAAGGCGTCGGCGAGGTGGAAGCTGTGGGGATCTATGATATCCACCACAATCTCGCCACGCTCCTCTGCAAAGAATAGAAAGTCTGGCCTTACCATTTTCGTTTGTTCGCCGTCTGCATAGGCGATGCCGAGCGAATCCTGGCTCGGGCGGTCGGGATTGCGATACCAGTACCCAAAGCCGCGGCGGCGCATTTCCGCATCTAGTACTGCCTTTTCCCACGTTTTCAATTCAGCGGAGTACTCGCCATCTTCGTCACACAGTAGATGGTGCTTGTAGGTCGGGATATCAGTTTCCGAACCATCGGTCTCGCGGGCTTTCGTTGGCTCGAAACGTGACGTCGGCCGCATTAAGTCCACGTCCTGGGGCTCGGTGCTGAGCGCGGCAATCTGTCGGTAAGCCTCTTGTCGTTCGTCCGGTAAAGCCTTGATCTTTCTGCGATACTTCGCCAACCATCCGTCAGACAGCCTTTTCGCCTCTGCGTCGAAGACGATTTGGAGATTCTCCAGCAGGTGCAGCGCGGCAACATCCTCGCGGGCTGCGATGAGCGCTTCGTCTAGATCGTCTATGGCTTCCGGCTTTCGCTTCGCCCGTTCCATGGTGTAAGTGCGAGCAATGTCGGGGCTAATGATCCTAGCCGTTCGGCGGTATGCGTCGCCCACGACCGCATCGTCCGCGTCTGCCCGGAATCGGCAGTCCTTGGTCGTGCTCGTCGTAAGGTCCGCAATAATTGTGCGACCCTCAACCGTCATCACCGACGCGCGCTTATCAGCAAACGCCGGTTCTCGCTCGGCGATGAAATTGTCGAGCACCTTGTGCATGGCTGCATGCGCCTTACCCCCTGCGCCTGGCAAAAGGCCGTCCGAGGCCAACTCGTGGGCCAGGGCGGTCAGCCGAATCGCCGGCTTAGCGCCTCGCTGCGGCCGAGTTTGCGACGGAAGTGAGATGTATTTCTCCCATAGCGAGTCCGGTACAGCCGGGTTGGGTTTCATTTCGTTTGGGTTAATGAGAACGCGCCCCGTGGGGGGCATGTCGCCGCTACCATCCCGCAGTGCCATGACGACATCGTCCACCGTCTGTCGGTCGAACTTCGGCAACAGACAATCGACCGCGTTAAGCCTTTCGCTGCCGGGAATGCGCCGCGCCAGCGGCGTGCGGACCATGCGGCCAAGCAGTTGCGCGATATAGGTGCGGTCCTTCGCCGGGTGGAACGAAATCATCACTTCCGCCCGCGGGCAATCCCAGCCAGTGCTGATAGCGTCCTTGGCGATTAACACGCGGACCCAAGTATCGTTCTGCACGCGCTGCGGCTCTATGTACGGCACGGAATACGGACCGAAGATCTGCGTCTTATGCTCGCCGAATACGTGCGCCACCGACGTTTCCTCGAGCTCCGGCCACTGTTGAAAGATCGTCTCCAATACCTTCCCGATCTCGTTATGGTTGGGCGTATTCGGCACTTGCAATACCATCAGCGGCACTACTGTTCCGCCCCCTTGCTGCTGCGTATAGTTCGCCCATTCGGCAGCCGAGTCGCGCAGTTTGTCCGCAGCCCGGCGGATCAGCACGGTATCGAAGTCACCCGCCTCGTCGGGAATGTCGAGAAAGATGGTGTCCTTCAACAACCCCGATTCCTGGACCAACGCCGGGTCAACGGTTACTGCCGGCAACACGCTGCGGTTCTGTGCGCCGTCCATTGCCTTGTTGAATCGCTAACGCGAGCATCTGTCCGGATGGCAGAGCGCTTCGACGCAGGCCGACGCCCGCAACACTGCCTTCTTCGCCTGCCCGGCGTGCGGGGAAGGTTGGAGCGAAGCGGAACGGGCGGAGGCTAATGCTCACTCGCGACTTCTCCATGGCGACCAGAAGCTGAATAGCGACGTGGTTGATGGTGACCTACCTCAGACCGACACCCTCGGCTTCCGCTGGTCGGCGGTCAACAACTTGCTCCTTACCGCCGGTGACCTTGGTGCTGACGAATGGCGAGCCAGCCGCTCGGCCGATGAAGAGAACGCCGAACGGGAGATGCGCCAGTTCGTCTGGTGTCTGCCCGCCCAGGCTCTCAAGTGGCAGCAGATCTCGCTCGAAGCCCAGGAGATTGTCGGCCGCACCTGTGACCTACCACGTGGCATCCTGCCCGGTGACACCCAGTTCCTCACCGCGGCGATGGACCTTGGCAAATACCTCACGCACTGGATTGTCGTCGCCTGGCGCGAGGGAGCCATCGGTCACATTGTCGACTATGGTCGCATCGAGGTGGCCTCGGCGGATATCGGCGTCGAACAAGCACTCCTGCTTGCCATGCGGCAGTTCCAAGAGATGTGCACCGCTGGCTGGCCACGCTACGGCATGACCGAAACCAAGGCCCCCGAGATTGCCTTCATCGATGCCGGCTACATGGCCCCAGTCGTTTACGCCTTCTGCCGGGAAGCTGGGCGTCGGTACTTGCCATCCGTGGGTCGCGGCGCCGCCCAGCAGCGGGCCCAGTGGTACAACCGTCCGACGCAGACCGGCTCCATCGTCAAGCACATCGGCGAAGGCTGTCACCTCAACGACCTGAAGACCGAACATCTGATGCTCGCCGAGGTGGACGCCGACCATTGGAAGACCTGGGTACACGAGCGGCTCAAGACGCCCATGGCTTCACCTGGCGCCATTCTCTTGTACCGAGGCACGTCGCAGGAGCACCTCTCGCTGGCACGCCATCTGACCGCGGAACGCAAGGTCGAGGAATTTATCGCCGGGAAGGGCTTAGTGGTGCGCTGGGAGCGGGTGCAGAAGAACAATCACTGGTTCGATGCTCTGTACAATGCGTGTGCTGCTGGGCACTTGGCGGGCGTGCGACTCATTGCACCGCCGAAGCCAATGTCGCACCCGGCGGCCGCACTCCCGCCGCCTCCGTCACGGATCGATATGTCGCGGTGGCATGGGATTAGGCGGAGTCGGTAGCGGCGAACCACGGCCTCGTGAAAAGGGAGGTAGTCGTACGTGACAGAAAACAAGTATTCGGCCCCCAAGGCGTCGCTCGGCGATCATGCGATTGGCGCTGCGAAAGTGATTGGTTCAGCAGTGCCAATATTCGGTGGTCCCGGCGTGGAGCTGTTCAATTGGCTAATTTCACCGCCGCTCGAACGAAGGCGACAGTCATGGATGGAAGAGGTGGGCAGCAAGCTAGCCGAGTTGGAGAAACGCACAGGCGTCAATCTGGACGAACTGCAGACGGACGATCGCTTTCTCGACACCGTTCTCAAGGCGTCGCAGGCAGCTATTCGTACGAGCCAAGAAGAAAAGCGGGCTGCTCTGAGAAACGCCGTACTTCGATCGGCGATGCCACATGCTCCGCAGATCCCGCACGATCGTATCTTCTACGGGGAACTCGCTTTTCTCGTCCAATGCCTCGCGCTCCTTGATCTGGATCACTGTACTGGGATGCCCCGAGCATTTAGTTCGCTAGCTATCTAGCTGCCCTAGTGCGGCAGATTAAGATATAGCCGGGTTGGTGGCAGGGGCCCAGTGTGGACTTGCCTTTCCACGGCGGTGCCGCAAGCTCCACTTCACATCGCAAAACGAGCTTCCGAAACGTTGGCCGGGTAAGCATCGATATGTCTCGTCCAGATGAATTGCAGACCTCCCTCGGTCAGAGCCCTACTGCAGCAATTCTTTTTAACGCCGCAGGACAGATCACGTACCTCAACCCAGCCGCCGAGTCGTTTTTGGCGAAAAGCTCCGGCGACGCCGCTGGAAAGCCACTGGCCGAGATCGTTTGTGACCCCGGCTTTGCCGAACTCAACGTATTGAAAGAACGATTAGGCGCGATCGTCGAATCTTCGGACGACATCATCGTGTCAAAAACCCTCGAAGGCATTATCACAAGCTGGAACAAGGGTGCCGAAAAAATACTCGGCTACGCCGCAGACGAAGTAATCGGCAGGCATATTTCCATGTTGGTGCCGCCCGGCTCCACCGAGGACATGCAAGTCATCCTAAACACGGTTGCTCGGGGAGAGAAGGTCGACCACCACCTCACAAAGCGGCAGCGAAAGGATGGCAAGATCATCGATGTGTCGCTGACCGTATCGCCGATCCGCAACCAATCCGGAGAAATCATCGGCGCTTCCAAAGTTGGACGCGACGTTACGGACATGCTCCATGCTCAGCTGCTTAAGGAACGCATGGCAGCGATCGTCGAATCGTCCGATGACATCATCGTTTCAAAGACACTCGATGGCGTGATCACCAGTTGGAACAAGGGGGCGGAGAGAGTTCTCGGCTACTCGGCAGACGATGTGATTGGCAAGCACATCTCGCTGCTCATGCCTGCCGACCGGGTCGAGGATATGCAGAGAATCCTGGCCAAGATCGCACGCGGCGAGAAGGTGGAGCATTATGAAACCAAGCGGATCTGCAAGGATGGCAGGCTAATCGATGTCTCTTTGACCGTGTCTCCCATCCGGGACGCCCAAGGCAAAATCGTGGGTGCCTCGAAGATCGGCCGCGACATCACGTTCCAGAAACAGATCGAGGCCGAACGACAGGAGGCGGATCGTCGGAAAGACGAGTTCCTAGCAATGCTCGCGCACGAACTACGTAATCCGCTGGCTTCCATCAACAATGCGGTGCAACTGTTCGGCAAACTGGAGACGGAGGAGGATCTCCTCTGGGCCAAGGATGTGGTCAATCGCCAGGTAAAGCACTTGGCAAGGTTGATTGACGATCTGCTGGACGTGTCTCGGATCACCCGCGGGAAAATCAGCCTCAAGAAAGAGTCACTAAACCTTTCGCCAATCGTCAGCAGCGCCATCGAAGCCGTTCGGCCGCTGATGGAGGAGCGCAAGCACGAACTCGTGGTCTCTCTTTCTGCGGGCGCCTTGCACTTGCAAGCCGATCCACTTCGGGTGGAGCAAATTCTCGTGAACTTGCTGACTAACGCGGCGAAGTACACCAACGCAGGCGGCCGGATATGCCTCACCGCATCAGCTGAGAACGATAACATCATCATTAAAGTGAACGACAATGGGTCCGGTATCCCGCCCGAACTACTCCCCAAGATATTTGACCTGTTTGTGCAGGGCGACCGCTCGATTGCCAGGTCGGAGGGCGGTCTCGGGATCGGCCTGACACTAGTTCAGAAGCTCGCTGAAATGCACGGGGGTAGCGTAACCGCCGAGAGCGCAGGAGCGGGCAAGGGAAGCGAATTCACAGTCCGCTTGCCAGCCCAAAAACCGTTGGCATCTCCGACGCAGCGACCGAAAAAGTCACTGGCTACCGTGGCGAGGCGCAGCTCTAGAATCCTGGTGGTGGACGACAACGTGGACACGGCAGCCGGTCTTGCCAAGCTCCTTAAACTGCTAGGTCATGAAGTCGCCGTGTCACATGACGGAGAATCTGCGATCGAAGTAGCGCGGGCACACAATCCGGAAGTAGTCCTTCTGGATATTGGACTACCAGGCATGAATGGCTACGAAGTAGCAAAGAGACTGCGCGATGAACCCTGTTGCAAAACGGCAGTAATCATCGCCGTATCTGGCTATGGCCAAGATGAGGATCGCCGAAGGTCGAGCGAGGCTGGTTTCGATCACCATTTGGTGAAGCCGGTGGACTTCGATGCACTGACCTCGCTGCTGGCATCCTAGATTCTCGGAAGCGGGGCGTCTGTAAAGTGGCCATTTCAAAGCCACCTGCATCACTTAGTAAAGCGTAATGCTCTGAGGCGATTTGAGCCCCTTTGGTATCGCGCCGCGCCAAAAAATTGACGAATTGGGTGTGGCGGGGCAGACTTCATTCGTGCCCGACGTCAACTGCTCTGGTTCTTCCTGAATCCTATGACCACCCACCGTCGCGATCTCCGTGAATTCGAGCTCGTAGCCTACATGCTGAGCAACAAACAGGCCCTCTATGACGAATTCTTCCGGGTCGTGGGGGACGCTGGCGGTTGCCGCGATCACCGCCGAATGCTGGACCGCTGCATCATCAACGCGATTCTGGAGAAGAAATTCTCCGCTGTGACTGCCGACGGTAATCGTTGATCTGCCAATTGTGCGGCGACACTTGCTGCATTCCGGCCACCCCTCCGGCGTCGCCACGACATACCCACAGTCCTTCGATATCCGCCCGATGTTGTCCGAAGGGTCTTTAGCATCACCGAGCACCAGCAGGCAGGTGTTGCAGCATGAGCGGGCTCGGGAGACGGCATCGCTGTTTTCCGGATGTGCCATCTGGAACTGTGTCAACGTAGATCCTTCAGGATTGCACTCTCGCGGCGCACCGCGACGACTACTATGTTCTGTCATCTCGCCGGATCTCGCCGACTATCACGGAGCGTCACGCGCTCGTCCACAATATAGGCGGTACATGTGACACAGCCAGGGACGATGCCGCTCATGCCAGCAACCGGCAGCAACAGCGTTCGTTCTTCGCCCGCAGCGAGATACATAAGACGACCGTCAGCCGGATAGTTTGCGGAACGAGTATCCTGCGGGGAACTCTGCACGCTGACAGATACTTGTACTGTGACGGGATTCTTGTTTTTCAGCACAACCTTGAGCGTCTCGCCGCCGTCGACAAGCTCTGCCGGGAACCAGGCGATGAGAGTGCTCGGCGGGTTTGGTTTTAGCCACGGCTTGCCCGTGAGCAGCCCGGCCCCCAGCTGCAGACTTATGTCATAGCCCAACTGACTGGAGCAGCCCCTTTCGGCGAACCCGAATAGAGCGTCCTCCGCCGTGCGGTGCCACGAATAGATTGTGCCCGCGGCCAGCCTGGTTGGCTTCGCTTTGGGATCGGGACGGTAGTGCAGCGC
>Ga0164290_1001475_pt1 | contig 33266 bp, 29 predicted proteins | sample Micstemetagenome_FD_108782 | JGI IMG/M metagenome (GOLD analysis project Ga0164290, IMG submission 108782) | Contaminated culture microbial community from soil near Moab, Utah, USA - Microcoleus steenstrupii SON62 (Illumina Assembly) | ecosystem: Environmental > Terrestrial > Soil > Soil crust...
CGTGGTCGAGTTCACGATCGGTGGCCTGTCGGGCGTGACGCACTCGGTCAGCCCGAGCGACACGCAGCAGACGGACACCTACTACATCGTCGCCCACTTCCACTACGTGCTGTTCGGCGGCGCCGTGTTCGGGATCTTCGCCGGCTTCTACTACTGGTGGCCGAAGGTCTTCGGCAAGCTCCTCGACGAGCGCCTCGGGCGCTGGAACTTCTGGCTGATGGTGATCGGGATGAACCTCACCTTCGGACCGATGCACATCATCGGCCTGCAGGGCCACCCGCGCCGCATCTACAGCTGGACCGAGGACCGCGCCGGCGAGGGGTTCTTCGACATCGGCTTCTGGAACCGGGCGATGACCGTCGGGTCGTACGTCCTCGCGCTGGGGGTGCTCGCGTTCATCGTCAACGTCGTCGTCACGGCGCGCCGTGGAGCGTCGGCTCCGCTCGACCCCTGGGACGCGCGCAGCCTCGAGTGGATGACCACGAGCCCGCCGAAGGAGCACAACTTCGACGCGATCCCGATGGTGCACTCGCTCGACGAGTTCTTCCACCGCAAGTACGAGGAGGACCCGGAGACCGGGGAGCTGCACCGGGTGCGGACCGGCGAGGAGATCGTCGCCGAGCAGGAGGCGAACGCCGACCAGCACATCCACATGCCGTCGCCCTCGTACTGGCCGCTCGTGCTGTCGGTCGGGCTGCTCGTGGTCGCCTACGGCGTCCTGTTCTCCTACCTGCTCGCCGTCGTCGGCGGGGTGGTCGTCCTGCTCTCGATGTTCGGTTGGGCCCTCGAACCGTCGACCGCCGACGACGACGAGCTGCTGCCGCCGGGCGGACCGCTCGTGCGCGAGCCGGTCTCCGTCTGACGCGGGGCGCGTTCCGGGAACCGCCCGGCCGCGCCCCGGCGCGGGCTGACATGCTGGCGCGCGTGCTCGTCGACGACCCGATCCGCGCGCGGATCAGCTACCCGCCGTCGCTGCCGATCAGCGCGCGCCGCGACGAGCTGCTCGCGACCATCCGCGACCACCAGGTGGTCGTCGTCGCCGGCGAGACGGGGTCCGGCAAGAGCACGCAGCTGCCGAAGCTGTGCCTCGAGCTCGGCCGGGGGTCCCGCGGCATCGACCCCGCCACCGGGCGCCGCACCGGCGGGATGATCGGCCACACCCAGCCACGGCGCGTGGCGGCGCGCACGATCGCCGAGCGGGTGGCCGACGAGCTCGGGACCGAGCTCGGCCAGGAGGTCGGCTACGCGGTGCGCTTCACCGACCGCGTGAGCGCCTCGACGCTGGTGAAGGTGATGACCGACGGGATCCTCCTGGCCGAGATCCAACGCGACCACCTGCTCCGCGGCTACGACACGCTGATCGTCGACGAGGCGCACGAGCGCAGCCTCAACGTCGACTTCCTCCTCGGCTACCTCGCGCAGCTGCTGCCCCGGCGGTCGGACCTCAAGGTGATCGTCACCTCCGCCACGATCGACACCGAGCGCTTCGCCGCCCACTTCGGCGGCGCCCCGGTGGTCGAGGTCACCGGCAGGACCCACCCCGTCGAGGTGCGCTACCGGCCGATCGGCGAGGAGCCCGACGACGATCGCGACCAGGTCCAGGCCGTGCTCGACGCCGTCGACGAGCTGGCCGCGGAGGGGCCGGGCGACGTGCTGGTCTTCCTGAGCGGTGAGCGCGAGATCCACGACGTCGCCGACGCGCTCCGCCGGCGGGAGCCCGACGGCGCCCGGCGGGGCGCGCCGCTCGAGGTGCTGCCGCTCTACGCACGGCTGTCCGCAGCCGAGCAGCACCGGATCTTCCAGCCGCACACGGGCCGGCGCGTCGTGCTCTCCACGAACGTGGCGGAGACGTCGCTGACGGTGCCGGGGGTGCGGTACGTCGTCGACGCCGGCACGGCGCGCATCTCGCGCTACAGCCACCGGCTGAAGGTGCAGCGCCTGCCGATCGAGCCGATCTCGCAGGCCTCCGCCGACCAGCGCGCCGGCCGGTGCGGCCGGGTGGCCCCCGGCGTCTGCATCCGCCTCTACGCCGAGGACGACCTGGTCGGCCGCCCGCGGTACACCGAGCCCGAGATCCTGCGGACGAACCTCGCGTCCGTCATCCTGCAGATGACCGCCCTGGGGCTGGGCGACGTCGCGGCGTTCCCGTTCGTGGACCCGCCCGATCCACGCGCCGTGCGCGACGGGATCGCGCTGCTCGACGAGCTCGGGGCGCTCGAGCCGGGGGACGGCCCGGCACGCCGCCTCACGTCGCCCGGCCGCTCGATGGCCCGCCTGCCGATCGACCCGCGCCTGGCCCGGATGCTGCTCGAGGCGGACCGGCACGGCTGCGTGCGCGAGGTCATGGTCATCGTATCCGCGCTGTCGATCCAGGATCCGCGGGAGCGCCCCGCCGACGCGCAGGAGGCCGCGGACGAGGCGCACCGGCGCTTCGCCGTGGAGGGCTCGGACTTCCTGCCGCTCGTGCGGCTCTGGGACCACCTCCGCGCGGAGCAGCGGGCGCGCTCGTCGAGCCAGTTCCGCAAGCTGTGCCGGGCCGAGTTCCTGAACTACCTCCGCGTGCGCGAGTGGCAGGACCTCTACAGCCAGCTGCGCCAGGTGACGGGCTCGCTCGGCATCCGCGCCGGGACGGACGCCGGCCACCCGGACCGCGTGCACCAGGCGCTGCTGGCCGGGATGCTGTCGAACCTCGGGATGCGCGACGGGACGACGCGCGAGTTCCGCGGCGCACGCGGCTCGCGGTTCGTCATCGCGCGGGGGTCGGCGCTCGCGAAGCGGCCGCCGCGGTGGGTCATGGCCGCCGAGCTGGTGGAGACGGACCGCCTCCGCGCCCGGACGGTCGCGGCGATCCAGCCCGAGTGGGCGGAGCGCCTCGCGGCGCACCTCGTCCACCGCTCGTACGGGGATCCGCAGTGGGACCCGCGGCGCGCGGGGGCCGTGACGAGCGAGCGCGTGACGCTCTACGGGCTCCCGATCGTGACGGGTCGCCGGGTCGGCTACGAGCGCGTGGACGCGGCCGTGGCACGGGAGCTGTTCATCCGCCACGCACTGGTCGATGCCGACGTGCCGGTGCCGCACCCGATCGTCACCCGCAACCGCGCCGTCCTCGACGAGGCGCGCGCCGTGGCCGAGCGGGCTCGACGACCGGAGCTGGCGGACGACGACGCGGTCCACGCGTGGTACGCGGCCCGCCTCGGGTCCGGCGTCACGTCGGGCGCCCACTTCGACCGGTGGTGCAAGCGGGCGGAGCACCGCGAGTCGATGGTGATGCAGCGGGACGACCTGCTGCGCGACCTCGACCGCGACCACGGCGACCTCGGCGCCGGCTTCCCGGCCGTGTGGCACGAGGGCGACCTGGAGCTCCCGCTCACCTACCGCTTCGAGCCGGGCGCACCGGACGACGGCGTGTGCGTCCACATCCCGCTGGCCGTGCTCAACCAGGTCGACGGGTCCGCCTTCGACTGGCAGGTCCCGGGCGTGCGGGACCAGCTCGTCGACGCCCTGGTCCGCACCCTGCCCAAGGCGCGCCGGCGCGCGCTCGTGCCAATCGCGCGGACCGCTGCCGAGGTGGCCGAGCGGGTGGGGGCGCAGGAGCCGGGGCGGCGACCCCTGGTGGACGCCGTCGCCGACGCCGTCCGCGAGGTGTCGGGCGAACCGGTGCGCCCGGAGGAGCTCGAGCTCGGCCGCGTGCCGGACCACCTCCGGATGTGCGTCCGCGTCGAGGACGACCACGGTGCCGAGGTGGCGGTCGGGCGCGACCTCCAGGCGCTGCGGCGTGCGCTCGCGGGCCGGGCCCGCGCCGCCGTCGCGGCGACGGCGCCGACGGTCGAGCGCCGGGGGATCGTCACGTGGGACCTGGGCGACATCCCGCCGGTGATCGAGTCCGTCTCGAGCAGCGGGCACGTCGTGCGCGCGCACCCTGCGCTCGTGGACGAGGGCGACTCGGTCGCGCTGCGCGTGTTCACGAAGCCGGAGATCCAGCGGCGCGTCATGCGCACCGGCGTGCGCCGGCTGCTCCTGCTCGCCGTCCCCGTCCCGCGCCGAGACCTCGTCCGGCGGGTCCCGACCGGCGTGCAGCTGCGCCTGGGTCGGGGCGGCGGCGCCACCGGCGCGCTCACCCTCGACGGTCTGGTCGACGACGTGACGACCGCCGCGGCCGACCGGCTCGTGCACGAGGCGGGGGGTGCGCTGTTCGAGGCGGACGCGTTCGAGGCGCTCCGCCGGCGGGCCCGAGCCGAGCTGGCCGGCGCAGCCGGTGCCGCGATCGCCGCCGCGGCGCCGGTCGTCGAGCTCGCCGCCGCCGTCGACGACCGCCTGGCGCGGCTCGTGGCACCCGCCGTGGCCCCGTCCGCCGCCGATGCCGACCGGCACCTGCGCCGCCTCGTCCGCCCCGGGTTCGTCACGGCGGCGGGCACGGCTCGCCTCGGCGACCTCCGGCGGTACGTCGCCGGGATCGAGCGCCGGCTCGACACGATGACCGCAGACCTGGCACGCGACCGGGCACGCACGCAGGAGGTGCGGGCGGTGGAGCAGCGCTACGACCGGTTCGTCGCGAGCCTCCGCCCGAGCGAGGTCACGCCCGAGATCGTGGAGCTGGGGCGGGCGCTCGAGGAGCTGCGGGTGGCGGTCTTCGCGGAGGTGCTCGGGACCTCGCGGCCCGTCAGCGCGCGGCGGCTCGGCCGCGAGCTGGACGCCCTGGGCGCGCCCTGATCCCGCGCCGCGTCCGGGTCCGACGCCCGGGCGTCAGCCGCTCGCCGCGTCGCCGTCGAGGCCGGTGTTGTTGACCAGCCCCGCGATCCCCTCGTCCTCCACGTCCGGCACCGCCCGATCGTCGTCCGGCTGCTCGTGCAGCTCGCGCTGGCGCTCGAGCACCTCGTCGACGGTGGGGGGGTCGGCGACCGCGGCGTCCTCGACGGGTGCGGCGCCCTCACCGGTGTAGTCGGTCATGCGGCAGGGGGTACCCGCGGGACCACCGGGTCAACCGGAGGTGCGGGCCGTCCACGCCTCGCCTCGCGCTCGATCCAGCGCGCCTCGGGTCGGGCCTCCCGCCGCAGGCGCCGCTCGACGTCGCTCACCCGCTGCCAGCTCAGGTCGTGGTGCACGGTTCGTCCTCCTGGTCGGAGCTCCCCTCGGGAGCCGTCTGCTGACACGAACGTACGACCGGTTGCGGACAGATCGCGTCCGGGAAGCTGGCAGACTTCGGACGTGGACACCCCCGCCCGGCTCCTGCGGCTCCTCGCGCTGCTGTCGTCGAGGGCGTCGTGGCGCGCGGACGAGCTCGTCGAGCGCCTCGGCGTCACCGAGCGCACCATCCGACGCGACATCCACCGCCTGCGTGACCTCGGCTACCCGGTCGACGCCGTGACCGGCCCCTACGGCGGGTACTCGCTGGGCGCCGGCGGCCGGCTCCCGCCGCTCCTGCTCGACGACGAGGAGGCGGTCGCCGTGGCCATCGCGCTGCACGCCGTCGCCCAGCGCGACGGTCTCGCCGAGGCGGCGCTGCGGGCGCTGACGAAGCTCGCGCAGGTCCTCCCGGTCCCGCTGCGGGAGCGGGTCGCCGCGTTCGGCTCGGTCGCGGTCGGCGTCGGGTGGCCACGCGACCGCTTCGCCGACGCGGGCGGCGTCGCCGGGACCGGGGAGCCGGAGGGGATCGGCGTGCTCATGTCGCTGGCCGTCGTCTGCCAGCGCAGCGAGCGGACGCGCTTCGACTACCGCAGCGGCGAGGGGGTGGAGTCCGCGCGCCACGTCGAGCCGTTCCGCCTCGTGTCGCTCGGCCAGCGCTGGTACCTCGTCGCCCGGGACGTCGATCGGGCCGCGTGGCGCACCTTCCGCGTCGACCGCGTCACGCGGGTGCGCCCCACGGGCGCACGCGTCGTGCACCGGGATCCACCGGACGCGGCCGCGCTGGTGGCCGAGGGCGTCGCGGTGCGGGCCTACGAGCACGTCGGCGTCGTCCGGCTCCACCTCCCGTTCGACGAGGCCGTCCAGGTGGTGCCGCCGACGGTCGGCCTCGTGCGCGCCGACCCCGACGACGCCGGCAGCTCGATCGTCGAGATGGGCGGCGACCTCGACTGGGTCGCGCGCTACCTCGCCGGGCTCCGGGCGTCGTTCGTCGTGCTCGAACCGCCGGCGCTGCGCGACGAGCTCCGCCTGGTCGCCGAGCGGCTGCTCGAGCGGTGCGGCTGAGGGCGCGCGGCCCGCTCAGCGCCGGCGGGCGCGCAGCACGACGAACGCCGGATCGCTCGCGGCGACCTCGCACCCGCCGAACAGCCGGCTGAGCTTCGCGTGGTGGGCGAGGTGGCGGTTGCCGACCGCCCACAGCTCGCCGCCCGGGCGCAGCACGCGGCGGGCCTCGACGAACAGGCGCCACGCCGTCGCATCGCTCACGGCGTGACCCGCGTGGAACGGCGGGTTCGTGACCACCACGTCGACGCTGCCGGCTCCGAGCGGCGACCCGCGCGCCGGGGCGAGCAGCCCGTCGCCGAGGACCACCTGCACGTCGAGGCCGCCGTTCGCGATGGCACCGGCGCTCGTGGAGGCCACGGCCTGGTAGGACTCGTCCACCGCCACGACCGTCGTCTCCGGGCGGGCGACGGCGGCGGCAAGGGCCAGGACGCCGTCGCCGCAGCCGGCATCGACGAGGGTCGTGCCCGCCCCGAGCCGCCCGGCCCACCGCGGGAGCTGCCCGAGCAGGAGCGCCGTCCCGGCGTCGACACGGCCCGCGGCGAACACCGCCGGGTGGTCCACGAGCGCGAGGGGGCGGGGGAGCGAGGGCAGCGCGACCTCGCGACGCCGCGGCCAGCGGGACGCGGGACGGGCGGCCGCTTCGTCCACGCTCGACCACGCCAGCCGCGCCTTCCGGCGCGCCGGGGACGTGCGCGTGGGTCCGATGGAGCGCTCGAGCACCTGGAGCGTCGAGGTGTGCAGGTGACGGGTCATCGACGCCGTCACCACCCGGGACGCCGCGTGCAGCGACGGCCGCAACCGAGCCAGCTGGTCCTCGAGCGCGGCGAGGGACCTCGGGACCCGGACGACGAGCGTGTCGACGATCGGCGGCGGGGCGTCGGTGCTCGCCACCAGGTGCACGGGCGCGGTCCCCGGCGCCTCCCACGGCACCGTCGCGGCGAGGCCGTTGCGCGCGAGGTTCTCCGCCGTGGTCCGGTGGCCGATCCAGGAGTCGCCGATGGCGTGGATCGGGGAGCCGACGCGCCCGGCCCCCGCCGACGCGAGGGCGACGGCGAGCGCGCCCATGCCGTCGCCCACCACCGTCACCCGCCCCAGCCCGCCACCCCACCCGGCGAGGTCGTGGAGCACGTACTCGTCCGCCGCGTCCCACGCCCGCAGGGTGGGGTCGCGCTCGAGCGGGGGGCGGTCGAGCCGGAAGCGCCCCTGCGGCACCTCGAGCTCGGGCGCGACCCCGGTCACGGCGCCGCCGCGCCGGACCGCCGCGCCCACACGGCCCAGAGCGGGTCGCCGCGGGCGCCGGGCGGGGTCCGCAGGGCCGCGTGGGGTTCGCTCCAGCCGCCGCTGCGCTCGAAGTAGGCGGACACGATCGCGCACCGCGCCTCGTCGTCCGAGGCGAGCCACCCGCGGATCGCCTTGGTCGGGAAGCAGCGGTTGGAGAACGTGCACACGAAGATCCCGTCGGGCACGAGGACCCGACGCACCTCACGGAACACGTCGAGGGGTCGCACGAGGTAGTCGACCGAGACGCAGCACGTGGCGGCGTCGAAGCGCGCGTCGGGGAACGGCAGCGCGGGATCCGCGTTCAGGTCGCGCACGACGCGCGACGTGGCGGCGGCGTTGGCGGCGAGCTCCCGGGCGTTCATCCCGAGGACCACCAGCTCGTCCGGCGGGTCGAGCAGGTGGGACACCCACGAGGACATGAGGTCGAGGACGCGGCCCCCGACGCCCAGCTCGCGGTACACGGCCCCGACGGCCGCGATCGCGCCCGCGTCGATGTGGGTCACGAACCGGTCGGGCCCGTAGAACGCCGCGTCGTCGCCGGCATCGACCCGGTCGAAGAAGCCCGTCGGGAAGCCGCCGTCCGGTCCGTCCGGGTGGGTCGGGGGGTCCAGCACCCCACGACGATGCCACGCCCGGCCCTGGGTAGCATCGTCGTCGCCCCGATGCCGCCACGGGCGGTGCCGGGGACGCCTCGCATGACCGCCGCCGCTCCGCTCACCACCGAGTACCTCCAGCGCCTGCTCGACCGGTCCCGCACCGTCACCGTCGTGGTCGGCCCCGACGGCAGGGTGCGCTTCGTGAGCGAAGGGGTGGAGGAGCTCCTCGGCGTGGGGCCGACGCAGTCGCGCGACGTGTCGGTCTTCGAGTGGTTGCACCCCGACGACCACGAGCGGGCGCTGGAGTCCCTGAGCTACACCAACGACACCCGCGACGTCCGCTACTACCCGATGGTGTTCCGCCTCCGGCACGCGCACGGCCACTTCGTGGAGGTCGACGTGGTCGCCGTCAACCTCCTGGACGACCCCGTGATCGGCGGCGTGGTCCTCGACCTGCGCAGCGCCGAGGACAGGACGCAGATCGTCGAGCCGATCCAGGCGATCGCCGCGGGCGCGTCGCACGAGCGCGTGCTCGAGCTGGTGGCCGCTGCGCTGGGCCGTGGCGGGCAGGTGCTGCGCCCGGCCTTCGTCGCCTGGGACCGGGCGACCGTGCCCGACGCGCCGGCGGGCTCCTACCGCCGGCTCGTGGCCGTGCGGGCGACCGAGGGCCTGACGTCCGCGATCCGCGCGCTGCTCGACGATCCGGGCTGGCGGCCGTCGGTGCAGCTGGCGCCGCGCGACCTCGTGGCGCTCGGGGCCGACGACCTGCCCGCCGCGGCGGCCGCCTCGCTGCGCGACACGGGCCACGCCGGCCTGCGCGTCGGCGCCGTCGCCGTCGCCGGCGACGTCGAGGCGCTGCTGATCTCGGCCGAGCCGGACGCGCTGTGGCAGGGCGACGTCTGGCCGCCCGCCACCGTCGACCGGTGGTCGCAGCTGCTCGACCTGGCCGCGATCTCGCTCGCGCGCCACCGGGCCGAGACGCAGCTCCTGCACGCCGCGACCCACGACCCGCTGACGGGCCTCGCCAACCGCGCCCGCTTCTTCGAGCACCTGGAGCGCGTGGTGCCCCGCGGCGACGTGGCCGTGCTCTACCTGGACCTCGACGGGTTCAAGGCGGTCAACGACGCCGTCGGCCACCGCACGGGCGACGCCGTGCTCGTGGAGGTGGCCACGCGGCTCGCGGCGACCGTCCGCGCGAGCGATCTGGTCGCCCGCCTGGGCGGTGACGAGTTCGCGGTGGCGGTCGGCGCCGCACGGGACGTGGATGTCGACGAGCTCGCCGGACGGCTCGCCGTCGCCGTGTCCGCGCCGCTCCCCGCGACGTGCGGCGGTGGGCGGATCGGCGTCAGCGTCGGCCACGCCCACCTGCGCGCCGGCGAGGCGGGGCCCGATCTGGTCCACCGCGCCGACCAGGCGCTGCTCGCGGCGAAGCGGGCTCGCCGCCAGATCGACGCGCCGACGATCGGGAGCCGGCGGTGACGAGGCTGCGCCGTGGGGACCCGTGCTGGTGCGGGTCGCGACGTGCGTTCAAGCGCTGCCACGGCGACCACGACCGGCACCGGCGGGAGCCCGTGCGCCAGGGGCGCGTCTCACCCGTGCGGCCCGTCCCGCCCGCGATCGTGCGCCCCCCGTACGTCGGCGCGGCGGGAGCGCTCCCCGCCCGGCCGCCGGTGCAGATCGTGCGCGGCGCCGCCCTCGACCGCCTGCGCCACGCCGGCCGGGTGGCGGCGGAGGTGCTGCTCGAGACCGGTGCCGCGATCCGGCCCGGCATCACCACCGACGAGCTCGACGCCGTCGCCCATGACGGCTACGTCCGCCGTGGCGCGTACCCGAGCACCCTCGGCTACCACGGCTACCGGAAGTCCATCTGCACGTCGGTGAACGAGGTGGTGTGCCACGGCATCCCCGACGACCGCCCCCTGAGGGAGGGCGACATCGTCAACGTCGACGTGACCGCCTACGTCGAGGGCATGCACGGTGACACCTCCGCCACGTTCGCCGTCGGGGGCAGCGGCGCGCTCGACGCACCGACGAGCGCCCTGGTGGAGGCGACCTGCACGGTCACGCTGCGGGCGATCGCCGCCGTCGGGCCGGGCGTCGACCTCGCGGAGATCGGACGGATCATCGAGCCGTTCGCCGCGTCCCGTGGCCTCGCCGTGATGCACGAGTACGGCGGTCACGGCATCGGCGAGGTCTTCCACGCACCGCCCCACGTGCACCACCACGTGCTGCCCCGCGAGGGCGGCACCGGCCGGGTGGAGCTGCGACCGGGCATGGCGTTCACGATCGAGCCGATGCTCCTCGCCGGCTCCCGCGAGTGGTTCGAGTGGGACGACGACTGGACCGTCGTCTCCGCCGACCTGCTGCCGAGCGCGCAGTTCGAGCACACGGTGGTCGTCACCGACGACGGGGTGGAGATCGTCACCGTCACCGCCGACGGCGGGTCGGCGGTGCGGTGGCCTCACGAGGCGCCGGTCCCGGCCCCGGCCGGGCGGCCGTGACCTGGCGGATCCGCCCGGCGACGGTCGACGACGTGCCGGCGCTCCAGGCGGTCGAGATCGACGCCGGGCGGCGCTTCGTCGCCATCGGGCTCGACGAGATCGCCGGTGACGATCCGCTGCCCGACGAGCTGCTGGCCGCGCACGTCGACGCCGGCACCGCCTGGGTCGCGGTCGAGGGCGAGCGGATCGTCGGCTACGCCATCGCCTCCGTGGTCGACGGCGCGGCGCACCTCGACCAGATCAGCGTCGCCGGCGACGCGGGCGGCCGCGGGATCGGCCGCGAGCTCGTCGAGCGCGTCGCCGCCTGGGCGCGCGCGGCGGGGCGCCAGCACCTCACGCTGACGACGTTCCGCGACGTGCCGTGGAACGCACCCCTGTACCGGCGGCTCGGCTTCACGGACCTCGCGGACGCCGAGCTGACCGGGGACCTCGGCGAGCTCCGGGCGGGCGAGCGCCGCCGTGGGCTCGACGCCCACGGGCCACGGCTCGCGATGCGACGCGTGCTCTGATGCCGCCGGGGCGCTACACGCGCGCCGAGCTGCTCGCGCAGCGCGGCGCCGCCGTGCCGGACCTGCTCCCCGCGGACGGTGACGAGCGACCGGTGCGCCTGCTGCTCGCGGGGATCAACCCGGGGCTGTGGACGGCGGCGGCGCAGGCGCACTTCGCGAAGCCCGGCAACCGGTTCTGGCCCGCGCTCCACCGAGCCGGGATCACGCCCCGCCTCGTCGACCCGCGCGCCGGCATGCCGGACGCGGACCGCGAGGCGCTGCTCGACGCCGGGATCGGGATCACGAACCTCGTGCCGGTCGCGACCGCGCGCGCGGACGAGCTCTCCGCCGACGAGCTGCGCGCCGGCGCGGCCGGGCTCGTGCGGCTCGTCGAGCGCGTCCGCCCGGCGGTGGTCGCGATCCTCGGGCTCACCGCCTTCCGCCAGGCCTTCGGCCGCCCACGCGCCCTCGCCGGGCACCAGGCGGACGGCCTCGCGGGCGCCGAGCTGTGGGTGCTCCCGAACCCGAGCGGCCTCAACGCCCACGAGACCACCGACTCGCTCGCGGCGGCGTACGCCGAGGCCGCCCGGGCGGCGGGCGTGCGCTGCGGGTCCTGAGCGCCGGTGCCGTCCGCGCCCCGTAGCCTGCTCGCATGGCAGGCGCGGTGCTCCAGACGGTTCCGCTCGGCCTCCCCTGGCCGACGATCGATCCCTTCCTGTTCTGCGTCCACCACGTCGACGACTACCCCGCCGCCAACGAGCGCTTCGGCCCGGCGGCACCGCTGACCGGCCGGGTGCCGGGGCAGGACTTCGAGGGACGCGACGGCTGGCGGATGTACCACGGCGACGAGGTGCCCGGGTTCCCCCAGCACCCGCACCGGGGCTTCGAGACGATCACCTACGTGCGCCGCGGGCTCGTCGACCACGCCGACTCCCTCGGAGCGGCGGCTCGCTACGGCCGCGGTGACGTGCAGTGGCTCACGGCGGGTCGGGGCGTCGTGCACTCCGAGACGTTCCCGCTGTTGGACCGCGGCGGACCCAACCGCCTGGAGCTGTTCCAGATCTGGCTCAACCTGCCGTCCGAGGACAAGCTGGCCGACCCGCACTTCACGATGCTCTGGGACACCGACATCCCGCGGGTCGTGCCCGCCGGCGCGGACGGCGAGGGCGTCGAGGTGACGGTGATCGCCGGCCCGCTCGACGGCGCTCGACCGCCCGCCCCGCCACCGTCGTCGTGGGCGTCGCGGCCCGACAGCGACGTCGCGGTGTGGCACGTCCGCCTCCGTCCGGGCGGGCGCTGGCACGTGCCGCCGGCCCGCCCCGGCACCGCCCGGGTCCTGTACGTGTTCGACGGCGTGGGCGTGGAGGTGGACGGCGACGCCGTCGGCGCCGGCACCGGCGCGGTCGTGGACGCGACGCGGCCGGTGGAGGTGCGCAGCGAGGGAGGGGCCGAGGTGCTCGTCCTCCAGGGACGCCCGATCGGCGAGCCGGTGGTCCAGCACGGGCCGTTCGTGATGAACGACGAGGTCGGGGTGGAGGAGGCGTTCGCCGAGTACCGGCGCAGCCGCTTCGGGGGGTGGCCCTGGCCGACCGACGAACCGGTGCACGGCGGCGAAGACCGCTTCGCGCGGCTGCCGAGCGGCGAGGTGGTGCGACCGTGATCGGCGCCCGCCCGTCGATCCCGGATCCCGCCGGCGGCGCCCCCACGCTCTCCGTGCTCGACCTGTCGCCCGTCGGCGAGGGGTCGTCGCCGGCGGAGGCGCTGCGCGGCTCGATCGACCTGGCGCGGCGGACCGATGCGCTCGGCTTCCACCGGTACTGGGTCGCCGAGCACCACAACATGCCCGGCATCGCGAGCTCGTCGCCGGCCGTGCTCCTCGCGCACGCCGCCTCGGCCACGACGAGCATCCGCGTCGGCTCCGGCGGCGTGATGCTGCCGAACCACGCGTCGCTCACGGTCGCCGAGCAGTTCGGGATGCTCGAGGCCCTCCACCCGGGCCGAGTCGACCTCGGCATCGGCCGCGCCCCCGGCACCGACCCGCTCACGGCGCGGGCGCTGCGCCGGTCGCGCTCGCTCGCTGCGGACGACTTCCCCGAGCAGCTCGTCGAGCTGCTCGGCTGGTTCGACGGCGACCTGCCGACCGGGCACCCGTACGAGTCCGTGACCGCCGTCCCGGCGCTCGGCTACCGCCCGGCGATCTGGCTGCTGGGCTCGAGCGACTACAGCGCCCACGCCGCCGGCACCCTCGGCCTGCCGTTCTCGTTCGCGCACCACTTCGCGAGCCAGGGCACCCTTCAGGCCGTGCGGACCTACCGGGAGGCCTTCCGCCCGTCCGCGCACCTCGAACGGCCCTACGTGATGCTCGGCGTGTCCGTCATCTGCGCCCCGGACGCGGAGCGAGCGCAGTGGCTGGCGGGGTCGAGCAGGCTGAGCTTCGCCCGGCTCCGCTCGGGGCGCCCCGGCCGCCTCCCGACGCCGGAGGAGGCCGCCGAGCACGACTGGACGCCCTTCGAGCGAGAGCTGGTTCGGTCGTGGACCGCCAGCTCCGTCGTCGGCGACCCGGACCGGGTGCGCGCCGACCTGCTCGAGCTGGCGGCCCGGGCGGGCGCCGACGAGCTGATGATCACCACGATGGTGCACGCCCACGCCGATCGCCTCGCGTCCTACGAGCTCGTGGCGGAATCGTTCGGCCTGGCCGGCACCGCCGGGCGCGCCACGGCACCGGCGACCCTGCGCTGATCAGCCGGCGTCGCCGGGCGCCGCCGCCTGCGGGGCCGCGGGCGCGTCCCCGGGGGACGCCTCACCCAGGGCCCGCCGGATCCGGTCCATCCCCGCCTCCCCGAGGCTGGCGTAGACGAGCCGGCCGCCGCTGAACCGCTCGAGCTCGGCGAACGTCGTCGCGTTGTCGAACGCGCCGAGCAGCAGCACCACGGTGGCGGTGCCGGGCCGGACCGCGTCGCGGAACCACGTCACCCACTCGTCCGGGATGCCGAGGTCGACGATCTTCGCGCTGACCGCTCCCGTCCCGGCACCGAGGGCGGCGCCGGCGATCCACCCCACGGGCCCCGCCAGGAGGAGCCCGACGAGGCCCGCCCACACCGACCCCGACAGCGCGGACCGCAGCGGCTGCGGGTCGATCGTCTCGCGGACGACGGTCTTGCCCTCGTCGTCCTTGACGATCGTGACCGCGTCGCGCAGCTCGATCGTGCCGGTCGAGGCGAGGCGGAACGACGCGGTCAGGAACTCCTGCGCGCGGAAGGCGTCGTCGAAGGAGATGCCGACGATGGTGTCGGGGATGGAGGAGCCGCCGGCGGCGGACGCGGCGGGGAACAGGGGAGAGCTCACCGACGAAGTCTCGCGGATCGGCCACCGCCACGGGCACAGGGTCCTGCCCTGGGCGTGCCGGGCGTCTGCCGTCGAGCCGGAGGGGTACGGTGCAGACCCATGAGCCTCACCCGTACCGTCACCACGCTCGCCCACGACCTCGCGCAGGACGCGGCGCACGCGGCCGACGAGGTGAAGAAGGCCGCGGTCGACATCGTGCGCCAGGTCCCGCTCCCGGTGCAGCCGCCGCGGCGCCGCGGCCCGAGCCCGGTGCAGTGGCTCCTCGTGCTCGTCCTCGGCGCGGCCGCGTTCGCGGTGCTGCGCCGCCGCCGGCGGGCCGCCGACGGGTCCCCGGCGGGCGGGACCAGCCTCCACGCGCCGAGCACCCCCACCACCAGCGCCAGCACCACCTCGGTGTAGCCGCCGCCGGCGTCAGGTCGCCTCGGCGCCGCCCACCAGGGTCCGCACCACCCGCAGGCCGTCGTCGACGACCACCACGTCCGCGCCCGCCCCCACCTCCAGGCGGCCGCGCCCGGCACCGCGCCCGCCGAGCGCCGCGGCGGGCGCCGCCGTGACCGCCCGCACGGCGGCCGGCACGTCGAGCCCGATGGTCACGAGGTTGCGCAGCACCTGGTCCATCCCGATCGCCGCGCCCGCGAGCGCGCCGTCGCTCGTGCGGACGGCGCCGCCGGCGACGGTGAGCCCGCCCGCCGACGTCCCCGCCGGGAGGCCGGCGAGCGAGACGGCGTCGGTCACGGCCACGAACCGGGCGCCGGCGGCGGCGGCCGAGAACCGCAACGTCTCCGCGGCGACGTGGACGAGGTCGCCGATCGCGCACACCCACACGTCCGCCCGGGCGAGCGCGACACCGCCCGCCGCCGGCTCGCGGGAGCCGATGGGGCGCTGCGCGTTCCAGAGGTGGGTGAGCAGCGACGCCCCGGCGTCGAACCCCGCGTGCGCCTCGAGGGAGGTCGCGTCGGTGTGGCCGAGGGCGACGGCCACGCCGCGCCGGCGGAGGTGCGCGATCAGCGCCAGCGCGCCGGGCAGCTCCGGCGCGAGCGTCACGAGCGCCAGCGGACCCGCCGACGCCCAGCGGTCGACCAGGTCGTGGTCGGGCGTCCGCAGCAGGTGCGCCGGGTGCGCGCCGGCGCGCACCGGCGACAGGAAGGGCCCCTCGAGGTGCACGCCGAGGGAGCGGGCGCCGTGCGCGCCGTCCGGCCGCCAGCGTGCGGCGGCCTCGGCCGCCGCCGCCATCGCCGGCAGGTACCGCTCGGGGGCGGCCGTCGGGACGGTGGTCAGGAACGAGGTCACCCCGGCCGCGGCGAGCGCGCGGGCGACGGCGCGGTGAGCGTCGGCGTCGGCGGTCGTCAGGTGGTGCCCGGCGAACCCGTTCACCTGCAGGTCGACGAACCCCGGCAGCGCGGTGCCGCGGGCACCCGCCGGCGCGACACCCACGGCGCCGATGCGGGCCGCCCCGCCGTCGGCCGCGCCGTCGACGACCACGTCGCCGGGCACGAGCGCGCCGTCGACGAACGCCGCCGCGACCCCCAGCCGGCGCGCGGGCACGCGCGTCAGTCGACGCCCAGCGGCGTCAGCGTCAGCTCCGGCTCGTCCGTCAGCAGTCGCTGGAGCCGGTAGCGGTTCTCGAACAGCGCCACCGTCGCGCCGTCGCCGCGGCGCAGGATGCGGATGCCGCCGATCGAGCGCAGCCGCTCGGCGCTCGCCGCGTCCGTCGCCCGGATCGCCTGGTACGGCGAGCCCATGAGCTCCACGGGCGCGCCGAACTCGCTGTCGAGCCGGTGGGCGAACACCTCGAACTGGAGCTGGCCGACCGCGGCCAGGACGAGCGACGCGTCGCCCATGTCCGGGTCCCGCAGCACCTGGACCACCCCCTCCTCCTCGAGCACCTCGAGCCCGCGCCGGAACTGCTTCGCCCGCCCGGTGTCGAGCGGCCGGACGTTCGTGAACAGCTCGGGTGCGAACACCGGGAGGCCGGGGAACCGGACCGGTTCGCCCTCGTACAAGGTGTCGCCGATGCGGAGGTCGGTGGCGTTGACGAGACCGACGACGTCGCCGGGGAAGGCCTCCTCGACGGTGGAGCGCTCGGCACCGAAGACCGTCGAGGCGTACTTCGTCGCGAACGGCTTGCCGGTGCGGGCCACCGTCAGGGTCATGCCGCGCTCGAACCGCCCGCTGCAGATCCGCGCGAACGCGAGCCGGTCCCGGTGGGAGCGGTCCATGTTCGCCTGCACCTTGAACACGAAGGCGCTGCACCCGGCGCCGAGCGACCGAGGCGTCCCGTCCGCGTCGGGTCGCGCCGGGGGAGCGGGCACCAGCTCGACCACGGCGTCGAGCAGGTGGCGCACGCCGAAGTCGGTCAGGGCGGACCCGGCGTACACCGGCGTCGACTCGCCCGCGAGGAACGACTCGACGTCGACGTCGGCGCCGACCGCGTCGAGCAGGGCGCAGCCGTCGACCGCGCGCGCCCATGCCCCGCCCTCCTCGGCGGCGGCCCGCTCGAACGGAACCAGCTCCTCCGGCGCGAGCTTCGCGCCGCGAGCCGTGCGGGTGAAGCGGCTGAACACGTGGCGCCGGCGGTCGATGACCCCGCGGAAGTCCTCGCCGTCGCCCACCGGCCACGTCGCCGGCGTCGGGCGGAGGTCGATTTGCGTCTCGATCTCGTCGAGCAGCTCGAGGGGGTCACGGCTCGGACGGTCGAACTTGTTGAGGAACGTGAGCACCGGCAGCGACCGCGCCCGGCACACCTCGAACAGCTTCAGCGTCTGCGGCTCGATGCCCTTCGCCGCGTCGAGCACCATCACGACGGCGTCGACCGCGGCCAGCACGCGGTAGGTGTCCTCGCTGAAGTCGCGGTGACCGGGCGTGTCCAGCAGGTTGAACACGTGATCCCGGTAGTCGAACTGCATCGCCGCCGAGGTGATCGAGATGCCGCGGGTCTGCTCGAGCTCCATCCAGTCGCTGGTCGCGCTGCGGCCGCCGGCCTTCGCCTTGACGGATCCCGCGGTGACGACCGCGCCGGCGTTCAGCAGGAACTTCTCCGTCAGCGTGGTCTTGCCCGCGTCGGGGTGGCTGATGATGGCGAAGGTCCGGCGGCGAGCGGCTTCCTGGAGCGGGTCGTGGGGAGGCACCGCCACCAGGCTACGGCGACCCTCCACGTGGCGTCAGTGGCGATCGGTGAAGCCGTAGCACTCGCGGAGGTGCTCGTCGGACAGCGCCTCGCCCGGCGGGCCGAGCGCCACGACGCGGCGGGCGACGAGCAGCACCTCGTCGGCGTGGACCGCGTCGTCCAGGTCGTGCGTGGCGAGCACGACCGCGGCGCCGCGGGCACGCTCCTCGGCCACCACGTCGGCCACCGCGGCACGCCCCCCTGCGTCGAGACCCGCGGTCGGCTCGTCGAGCAGGAGGAGGTCCGCGTCGCGCGCGAGCACCTGGGCCAGGTGCGCCCGCTGCTGCTGGCCGCCGGAGAGCTGGCGCAGCGGTTGCCGGGCGAAGGGGGTGACGCCCGTGCGCGCCATCGCCCGCTCGACCGCGAGCCGGTCGGCGGCGGCGGGCCGGCGCAGGAGCCCCAGGCGCGCGAAGCGGCCCATCGCGACGACGTCGCCCGCCCGCAGGGGGAGGGCGAAGGTGCGCGGCGGGTGCTGGGGCAGGTAGGCCACGCGTGCCGGCGACCGGCCCGCGTCCGCGCCGAGGACCCGGACGGTCCCCGCGACCGGCGCCAGCAGGCCGGCGAGCGTCTTGAGCAGCGTCGACTTGCCGGAGCCGTTGGTGCCCATGACGACGAGGAGGCCGCCGGCCTCGACCCGCAGGTCGAGGTCGCCGACCAGCGGTCGGTGCTCGTGGCCGATCGACGCCCCGATCAGCTCGACCGCGGGCACGGTCATGCCCGCGCCCTCGCCGCGCCGACGGCTCGCCGCACCTCGGTGGCCGCCATCGTGATCGCGAACAGCCCAACGGCCGTGACGACGATGCTCGCTCCCGCGGCGAGGTCGGCGTGGTAGCTGAGCAGCAGCCCCACGTAGGTCGAGAGCGCGCCCACCGCCGCGGCGATCGCCATCAGCGAGCCGATCCGGCGCACCACGAGCGCCGCCGTGGCGGCGGGCGCGATGAGCATGCCGAGCACGAGCAGCGTCCCGACGGTCTGGAAGGCGGACACGACCGTGACGGCGACGAGCGCCAGCATCAGCGCGTGGTAGCGGCGGGCGGGGAACCCCGACGACGTCGCGAGGTCGTCGTCCACGCACAGGAGGAGGAACGGCCGGCGGCAGAGCCACGCGATCGCGCCGACCACGACGAGCGCGACCGCCTGCCAGCGCAGCTCGCCCGTCGTGACCCCGAGCACCTCGCCGAACAGGATCCGGGTGAGGTCGCCGGTGAACGAGCGCGACCGCGACGTGATCATCACGCCCAGGGCCAGCATCCCGACGAACAGCAGACCGATCGCGGTGTCGCCGGACAGCCGCGAGCGCCGGGTGACCACGCTCACGCCGCCCATCATCACCACCGTGCCGACACCGGCCCCCACGACGGCGGGGAGCCCGAGCAGCAGCGCCGTCGCGATGCCCGGGAGCACGCCGTGGGCGAGTGCGTCGCCGACGAACGCGAGGCCGCGCAGCACGACGAACGCCCCGGCGACGGCGCACACGAGCGACACGAGGATCCCGGCCGCCAGCGCGTGACGGAGGAACTCGTTGTCGAGGAAGGGGCTGACGAGCGCGTCCGTCACCGGATCATCGCAGGTCAGCCGAGGGCGGCGGCGATCTCGCGGGCGAGCCCGAGCACGAACCCCTCGTAGCCCTCGCCGTCCGGCACGACGTGGGTGGACAGCTCGACGAGGGGCACGCCGACCTCGTCCGCGATCTGCTCCGCCACCGCCTGGGGCGTGCCGAGCTCGGTGAAGATCGCGCGGACGCCCGCAGCGCTCGCCGTGTCCCGCAGCTCGGCGAGCTCGCCGGCGGACGCCTCGGCCGTGCTCGTCAGGCTCGGGATCACCGCGCCGACGACCTCGCACCCGTAGCGGTCGGCGAAGTACCCGAGGGAGTCGTGGCCCGTCACGAGCGTGCACGGCTGGACCCCTGCCAGCACCTCGCGGACCTGCGCGTCGAGCTCGGCCAGGTCGGCGGCCAGCTGCGACGCGCGCTGGCCGAGCGCCGCGGCGTCGGCACCGGTGGCCGTCGCCAGCGCGTCCGTGAGCGCGGGCAGCATCTCGGCCATGGTGACCGGGTCCACCCAGACGTGCGGGTCGCCGCCGTCGCCGTGCTCGTCGCCGTGCTCGTCGCCGTGCTCGTCGCCGTGCTCGTCCGCGTGCTCGTCCTGGTGGGCCTCGTCCTCGTCGAGCGCGCGGACCGTCACGTGGTCGGTCACGTGGAACACCGGGACCCCGTCGTCCTCGGCCGAGCGGAGCGCGTCCTCGAGGGACTCCTCGAGGTCGAGGCCGTTCGCCACCACGAGCGCGGCCTCGCGGATCGCCTCGACGTCGCGCGCCGTGGGCGCGTAGTCGTGCGGGTCCTGGCCGTTCGGGATGACGACCAGGACCTCCGCCGCGTCACCGGCCACCCGCTGGACGAGGTCGGCGAGCACCGCGTAGGTGACGACGACCCGGGGCGTGCCCGTGGGGGCCGCGCCTCCGGCGTCGTCGCCGCCGTCGTCGCCGCACGCGCCGGCGCCGAGGGCCAGGAGCGCCGCGGTCGCGAGCGCGGTCCGACGGGGACGCCGATTGGGAACGCTTCTCATTCCGAGAGCATGCCCCGGCGGCGGCGGCGTCGCAACCTCGCTGCTACGGTCCGGCCGTGCGCGTGGGCCTCGTCATCTTCCCGACCGACCGTGGCATCCAGCCCGTCGAGCTGGCCCGGGAGGCCGAGCGGCGGGGCTTCGACTCGCTGTGGTTCCCCGAGCACTCGCACATCCCCACGTCTCGGCGCACCCCGTGGGGCGGGCGCGAGGGCGCGCCCCCGCTGCCGGAGGAGTACTGGCGCACGCACGACCAGTTCCTCGCGCTCACCGCGGCCGCGGTGGTCACGGAGCGGTTGCTCCTCGGCACCGGGATCACCCTGGTCGCGCAGCGCGACCCGCTCTGGCTGGCCAAGGAGGTGGCGACGCTCGACGTGCTGTCGGGCGGCCGCTTCCTGTTCGGCATCGGGTACGGCTGGAACCACGAGGAGATGGAGCACCACGGGATCGATCCCGGGAGGCGCCGCGCGATCGTGCGCGAGAAGGTCCTCGCGTGCAAGGCGCTGTGGACCGAGGACGAGGCGAGCTTCCACGGCGAGCACGTCCGCTTCGAGCCGTCGTGGTCGTGGCCGAAGCCCGTGCAGCGGCCCCACCCGCCGATCGTGATCGGCGCCGCGCCGACCGAGGTCACCTTCCGCCACATCGTCGAGTACGGCGACGCGTGGATGCCGATCGAGGGCCGCTGGCCCGTCGACGAGGCGTGGCAGCGCCTGCGGGCGCACGCGAGCGACGCCGGGCGCGACCCGGGCTCGCTGCGCCTCGGCGTGTTCGGCGGGCGCGCCGACGAGGAGCACCTGGCGCACCTGCGCGAGGTCGGCGCGTCGTTCGTGGCGCTCAACCTGCCGCCGCTCGACCGCGACGCGGCGCTCCGGGCGCTCGACCGCTACGCGCCGCTCGTCGAGACCTTCAACGGCGGGTGACGCACCGGGCGCCGGGGACGGCCGCCGTGGCCCCGCAGCCGTCGCCGGCAGCGCTCCCGGGCCGAGCGGTGGAGCGTGTGTCCGGCCGGCGCGAGCAGGGAACAGGAGGCGCAGATGGACAGTGAACGACCAGCCGCCGAGGAGCCCCACCCGCGCACGGGCCGCCACGACCACCCGCTCGTCGTGCTCGCCAACCGCCTCCCCGTCCAGCGGGTGGACGGCAGCTGGGTGACGAGCCCCGGCGGGCTCGTGCGGGCGATGCTCGGCGTCGCCCGCTCCCGCCGCGGCGCGTGGGTCGGCTGGACCGGCGACATCGACGACCCCGCCGCCGACGGGGCGGCGCGCGACGAGCACCTGCCCGACGTCGAGGGCGTCGCCCTGGTCCCGGTCGGACTGACCGCCGACGAGTTCGCGCACTACTACGAGGGCGTGTCGAACGGGGCGCTGTGGCCGCTCTACCACGACGCGATCCGGCCCTCGAGCTTCGACAACGAGAGCTGGGCGGTCTACCGCGACGTCAACCGCCGCTTCGCCGAGGCGGCGGCGGACGTGGTGGAGCCCGGGGGCACGGTGTGGGTGCAGGACTACCACCTCCACCTCGTCCCGGGGTTCCTGCGCGCGATCCGACCGGACGTGAAGATCGGCTTCTTCCTCCACATCCCGTTCCCGCCGCAGGAGCTGTTCATGCGGCTGCCGTGGCGGGAGGAGATCCTGCGAGGCCTGCTCGGCGCGGACGTCGTCGGGTTCCAGCGGCGCGTCGCCGCCGAGAACTTCTGCGCGCTCGCCCACCGGCTGCTCGACGCCGAGGTGCGCGAGGGCCAGCGCGTCGTCGCCGAGGACGGGCGCGAGGCCGTCATCGGCACCTTCCCGATCTCGATCGACGTCGCCGAGATCGACGAGATCGCCGCGCGACCGGCGTCGATCGAGAAGGTGCGCAGCATCCGGCGGCGCCTCGGTGATCCCGACGCCGTCCTCCTCGGCGTCGACCGGCTGGACTACACGAAGGGCATCGACGTCCGTCTCAGCGCGTTCGGCAGCCTCCTCCACGAGCGCAGCGGCGGCTCACGGACCTCGGGAGCGCCCCGGGTCGTCCTGGTCCAGATCGCGGTGCCGAACCGCGAGGGCATCGGCGACTACGTCGAGGAGCGCAAGCGCGTGGAGCAGAGCGTCGGCGAGGTCAACGGCGACCACGCCTCGCTCGGCTACCCCGCCGTGCACTACCTGCGCTGCAGCCTGGGTCTCGACGAGCTCGTGCCGCTCTACATGGCCGCCGACCTGATGGTGGTGACGCCGTTGCGCGACGGCATGAACCTCGTCGCGAAGGAGTTCGTCGCCTCGCGCCGCGACGGGCGCGGCGTCCTCGTCCTCAGCGAGTTCGCCGGCGCCGCCGACGAGCTCATCGACGCCGTGCTCGTCAACCCGCACGACGCCGAGTCGGTGGTCGCGGCGCTGCGCGCCGCGCTCGCCATGCCGGACGACGAGGTGGCCGAGCGGATGCGGCGGCTGCGCTCGGTCGTCGCCACGCACGACGTGCACGAGTGGGCCGAGTCCTTCCTGCGCTGCCTCGACCGGCGCGAGTGCCCGGACACGGGCGGATGACGGCCGGCGTCGGCGCCGACGCGAGCGGCGTGCCGGCGGGTGACCCACGCGCGCTCGCCGACCTGGCCGCCGGGCTCGGCGCCCGCCTGCTCGTCGGCCTCGACGTCGACGGGACGCTCGCCCCGATCGTCGAGCGCCCGGAGGACGCTCGCCTGGAGGCCGGTGCGCACGACGCGCTCGTCGCGCTCGCCGCCGCCGACGGCGTCGACCTCGCGGTGGTCTCCGGGCGCCCGGTCGCGGACCTGCGGGGCCAGTTCGCGATCCCGGCGGGCGCCCGGCTGGTCGGTTCCCACGGCGCGGAGACCTGGCCGGGTGCATCGCACCTCGACCCGCGCGAGGCCGCGCTCCTCGCCGCCACCACGGCGCGTCTCGAGGAGGTGGCGTCGACGCTGCCGGGCGCGTGGGTGGAGCGCAAGCCGTTCGCCGCGGCGCTGCACGTGCGCCGGGCGGACCCCGAGCCGGCCGCGGCCGCGCTCGTGCCCCTGGAGGTGGCGTGCCGCGCCGACCCCGCCCTGACCGTCCACGTCGGCCACATGGTGCTCGAGGTCGCCGTCCGCCCGACGTCCAAGGTGACGGCGGTCGCCCGGCTGCGCGACGAGCTGCGGCCGGACGCGGTGGTCTTCGTGGGGGACGACGCGAGCGACGAGCGCGTGTTCGCGGAGCTGGGGCCGCGGGACCTCGCGGTCAAGGCGGGCCCTGGCGCCACCCACGCGTCGCACCGGCTCGCCACGCCCCGCGACGTCGTCGCGTTCGCGGCAGCGCTGGCCGAGCGCCGCGGGAGCGCCCGCTCCGCTCCCCGCTGAGCTGCGTCAGCCCTCGGGGACCAGGAAGGGCTCCACCTCGGACCGGTCCCGGCCGTCGCGCTCGAGGCCCTCGAGGATGTACCGGTCGATCAGGCGGTGGAAGTGGCGCAGGCGCCCCTCCTGGTAGCCGCCGAAGCTGACCGTCGGCTTGCCGGTGCTCTTCAGCCCGGCCTGGACGCGCGGCAGGTTCGACATGTCCTGCTCGAACACGGCGGCCAGCCCGCCCATCCCCGGCGCCTCGCTCCACGCCTGGTCGAGCGACAGCGTCGTCGTCGGCGCCGGCGGCGGGACCGTGCCGTCGTCCGGGAGGGGAGCGAGGCGCATCACGTCCATCCAGCAGGTGTCGGGCGTGCGCCCGGGTCGCCAGCGGTACACGAGGGGCTGGCCGACGCCGGCCCACGGCGCGAACGCCGGGAAGACGTTGTAGAGGATGGCGTCGAGCATCTCCGCGTCCGACGTGGCGGACAGGTCGGCGCCGAACACCCCGCCCATCCGCTCGCGGAACACCTCGGCCACGTGGGCGCGGGCACCGGCCTGCGGATCGACGGGCGCCGCCGGCACGCCGGCCGACCGGCTCGAGAAGGCGAGGTAGGCCGACGCGACCTGCGCCTCGCTGAGCGTGTCCGACAGGTGCGGGCTCTGCGCGCCGAACGCGTTGACGAAGCGGGTCACGTGGGGGGAGTCGGGCCAGATCGAGTACTCGCTGTTCGCGTCGGCCGAGAACTCGGCGATCTGGGGGTGCGTCGCGACCACGTGGTAGGCCTCGCCGAAGGCCTCCATCACCACCTTCCAGTTCGCCGGCACCTCCTTCACGGCGTGGAACGCGACGTAGCGCCGCTCGAGCGCGAACTCCGCCAGGTGCTCCACCAGCTTCGACGCGTAGCGCTCGAAGGGCACGGCCTGCGGGTCGAGGTTGACCATCACGAACCCCGCCCAGCGCGCCACCTGCGCCTGGGGCAGGTCGCGGCTGGCCGGGTCGTCGACGACGTGGGGGAAGTCCCACGCGCAGGGCACGTCGCTCAGGCGGCCGTCGATGTCCCAGGTCCACCCGTGGAACGGGCACCGGAAGGACGCGACCCGCCCGTCGTCGGTGCGCAGCTTGGTGCCGCGGTGCAGGCACGAGTTGTGCAGGGCGCGGATCTCGCCGTCCGAGCCGCGCACGACGAGCAGTGACTCGTCGCCGATGTCGACCACGACGTGGCTCCCGGGCTTGGGCACCTGCTCCTCGCGGCCCGCCATGTGCCAGGTCCGCCGCCAGACGTACTCGTGCTCGAGGCGGGCGAAGGCCTCCGAGGTGTAGCGGCGCTTCGACACGTCGGCCGAGCCGGCGGACGCGAACGAGGTGTCGCGCAGCGCCACCGGCACGGCGCGGGTGTCCCGCTCGAGCAGTTCCTGCAGGGTCGGCCCGTGGCTGCGCGCGCTGCCCGCCGGGCGCGTGGTGGGGGGCTCGTCGGTCGCCGTGCTCATGCCCGAACGGTACCGGCGGGCGTCGGGGCGCCGCTGGTCGGAGCCGCGGGCACGCGGCCCCCGACGGGGATGCGCGCGCGACCGGTTTGCATCGCATTACGGTTCCGTGTCACTTTGATGTCGCGGGTTTCATCTCCGGAGGTCCACCACCACATGTCCAGCGCGCTCGTCCTCGCACGTCCCGACCGCCCTCGCCGGGTCCGGACCCGCCAGCTGCTGCTCGCCGTCCTCGTCGCGCTCGCGGCGTTGGGGGCGGCGGCCTGCGACCCGGAGGCCGAGCGGGCGAGCCTCGGCGAGGTCAACGAGGTGCGGGCGGCCGTGGGGCTGCCGGGGCTGGCCCGCTCGGCGCAGCTCGACGACAAGGCACGCGCGCAGGCGGATCGCATGGCCGCCGGCGGGCGCATCTTCCACTCCGAGTCGCTGGCCGCCGGCGTCGGCGCGGGCTGGCAGCTGATCGGCGAGAACGTCGCGTCCGGCCCGTCGCTCGCGGCCGCGCAGGCGGCGCTGGAGGCGTCACCGTCGCACTACCAGAACATGATCAACCCGGCGTTCACGGAGATCGGCCTCGGCGTGACGATCCGCGACGGGGTCGTCTACCTCGCCCAGGTGTTCGTCGCCCGCTGAGCCGGCGCCCGCTGAGCGGGCGCGCCGGCGGCGACGCCTCGCGTCAGCGCGGCTTGCGCGCCCGGCTCGGCGCCACGCGAGGCGGCTCGCCGGCCATCTTCGGGTAGACCGGCGGCCACGGCGCGTCGGGCAGCCCGGCGGCCTGGTCGCGGCGGACCATCTCGAGGAACGGCTCGAGCGGTTGCGGGTGGTCGTCCATGTCCGCCCACGGGTCGCCGCCGGCGGCCAGCCGCGCCGGGACGGTCCGTACCGTCAGCTCGTCGGGGTGCACCGCCCCCAGCTCCTCCCAGCGGAGGCCGCACGACACGGGCGCGTGGGCCCGGGCACGGACGGACCAGGGAGCGAAGACGGTCTTGTGCGGTGCGTTCTGGTTGAAGTCGACGAAGATCCGCTCGCCTCGCTCCTCCTTCCACCACGCGTCGGTCACCAGGTCGGGGCGGCGGCGGGCGAGCTCGCGGGCCACGGCGACGGCGGCCGCACGGACGGCGACGCTGTCGTGACCCGGCTCGAGCCGGACGTACACGTGCAGCCCGCGGTTGCCGGTCGTCTTCAGGTACGCCCGCACGCCGAGCCCGTCCAGCAGCTCCTTGGTGAGCGCCGCCGCCTCCTGCGCCATGGCGAACGTGGTGCCCGGTCCCGGGTCGAGGTCGATGCGCAGCTCGTCGCAGTGCTCGGGCCGGCTCGCCCGCATCGGCCACGAGTGGAACCCGAGGCAGCCGAGGTTCACCGCCCACAGGAGGTGCGCCAGGTCCGCCACGACGAGGGCTCTCGAGGTCGTGCCGTTGGGCGTGCTGACGATCGTCGTCGTGAGCCACTCCGGCGCGCCGTCGCCGACGCGCTTCTGGAAGAACGACGAGCCCGAGGCGCCGCTCGGGAACCGCTGCATGAGCACCGGGCGGTCGGCCATCGCGCGCATGACCGGGTCGCCCATCTCGACGTAGTAGCGCACGAGATCGAACTTCGTCTCGCCGTGCGTCGGGAAGAACACCTTGTCGGGAGAGGTGATCGTGACGGTCCTGCCGGCGACCTCGAGATCGACGGCGTCGCTCACCGGGATCACGGTACTCCCGCCGTCACCGGGCACTCGCTACGGTGCGACGGATGACGGGGACGGCGGTCAGCGCGCCGATGCAGGGCACGATCGTCACGGTCGACGTGGAGCCGGGGCAGCTGGTCCGGGCCGGTCAGCAGCTCGCGCTGATCGAGTCCATGAAGATGCACCACGCCATCGAGGCCGGCCGGGGGGGCGTCGTCGGCGCGATCAATGTGGCCGCCGGCCAGACGGTGCAGGCCGGTGACGTCGTCGCGACCCTGCTGCCCGCACCCGAGGAGGCGGCCGGCGCCGACGCCGGGCCCGGTGAGGTCGCGTCCGGGGTCGACCCGGACCACGTCCGTCCCGACCTGGCCGCGGTCGTCGCCCGTCACGAGGTGGGCCTCGACCCGGCGCGCCCGGAGGCGGTGGCCCGCCGCCGCGCCGTCGGACGCCGCACGGCTCGCGAGAACGTCGCCGACCTCGTCGATCCGGGGAGCTTCCTCGAGTACGGACCGGTGGTGATCGCCGCGCAGCGCCGGCGACGGCCGGTCGAGGAGCTGATCGCACGCACGCCCGCGGACGGGATGGTCGGCGGCATCGGCACCGTCAACGGCGAGCTCTTCGACGGCCGCGCCTCGCGCTGCGTCGCGGTGTCCTACGACTACACGGTCCTCGCCGGGACCCAGGGCCAGCAGAACCACCGCAAGAAGGACCGCCTGTTCGAGGTGGCGGAGCAGTTGCGCCTGCCGATCGTGTTCTTCACCGAGGGCGGCGGCGGCCGGCCCGGCGACACCGACGGGGTCGGCGTGAGCGGCCTCGACTGCCTGGCGTTCCTGTGGTTCGCCGAGCTCAGCGGGCTCGTGCCGCTGGTCGGCGTCAACGCCGGCTACTGCTTCGCGGGCAACGCGGCCATCCTCGGCTGCTGCGACGTGGTCATCGCGACCACGGACTCGAACATCGGCATGGGCGGCCCCGCCATGATCGAAGGCGGCGGGCTCGGCGTCTTCGACCCCCACGAGATCGGGCCGATCGACGTGCAGCGGGCCAACGGCGTGGTCGACGTCGTGGTCGCGGACGAGGCCGAGGCCGTCCTCGTCGCGAAGCGGTACCTGTCGTACTTCCAGGGCCGCGTCGGCACGTGGACGGCACCCGATCAGCGCGCGCTCCGCCACGTCGTCCCCGAGGACCGCAAGCGCAGCTACGACGTCCGCGCCGCGATCCACGGCCTGTTCGACGAGGGCTCGGTGCTCGAGCTCCGCCGCGACTTCGGCCTCGGGATGGTCACCGCGCTCGCGCGGGTGGAGGGCCGTTCGGTGGGCGTCGTGGCCAACAACCCGGGCCACCTCGCGGGAGCGATCGACAGCGACGGCGCGGACAAGGCGGCGCGGTTCATGCAGCTCTGCGACGCGTTCGACCTCCCGATCGTCACGCTCGTCGACACACCCGGGATGATGGTGGGCCCGGAGGTGGAGCGGACGGCGCTCGTGCGGCACTGCACGCGGCTGTTCGTCACCGGCGCGAACGTCTCGGTGCCGATGGTCAGCGTGGTGCTCCGCAAGTCGTACGGGCTCGGCGCGCAGGCGATGATGGGGGGCAGCACGAAGGCGCCCCTCGCCTGCGTGTCGTGGCCGACGGGGGAGTTCGGCGGGATGGGGCTCGAGGGCGCCGTGCGCCTCGGCTACCGCAACGAGCTGGCGGCGGTCGCGGATCCGGACGAGCGCGAGGCGCTGTTCCAGCAGATGGTGGACCGGATGTACGAGCACGGCAAGGCGCTCAACGCGGCGTCGCACTTCGAGATCGACGACGTGATCGACCCGGCCGACACCCGCCGGTGGATCTCGACCCTGCTGGACGCCGCGCCGCCGCCGGCGCCCCGGCCCGGCAAGAAGCGACCGAACGTGGACACGTGGTGACGGCGACGTCCGCCACCGGCCCGGCCGACGCCGGATCGGACGGGTGGCGCGTCGACGAGGTGGAGCTCCGGGTCGTGCGCGTGCCGTTCCGCACCCCGTTCCGGACCTCGTTCGGCAGCGAGACGGAGAAGGTCGCCATCCTCGCGACGGTCCGCTCCGAGGGGGTGGAGGGCTACGGCGAGAGCGTGATGGAGGTCCTGCCGCTGTACCGCGAGGAGACCGTCGCGGGGGCGCTCGCGCTCCTGCGCGCCGCGCTCGTGCCGTCCCTGCTCGCGGCGGGCGCCGTCGATCCGAGGACCGTCGTCGACGGCTGGGCGCGGTGGCGGGGCAACCCGATGGCGAAGGCGACGCTGGAGCTCGCGGTGTGGGACTGCCACGCACGCCGCGCCGGACGGCCGCTCCGCGAGCTGCTCGGGGGCGAGCGGTCGGAGATCCCCGTCGGCGCCAGCATCGGCATGGCCCCGCTCACCGAGACCGTCGCGAACGTCGGGCGCCACGTCGCGCAGGGCTACCGGCGGGTGAAGCTCAAGATCGAGCCCGGGTGGGATCTGGAGGTGCTGCGTGCCGTCCGGGCCGAGCACCCGGAGATCGAGCTGACCGTCGACGCCAACTCCGCGTACACGCTGGACGACGTGGGGGTCCTGCGGCAGCTCGACGACCTCGCGCTGCACTACGTCGAGCAGCCGCTGCACTGGGACGATCTGCACGACCACGCCCGGCTCGCGACGATGATCCGCACCCCGATCTGCCTCGACGAGTCGCTCACGTCCCCGGCGCGCGTGCGTGCCGCGCTGGACATCGGCGCCTGCGCGGTCGTCAACGTCAAGGTCGGTCGCGTCGGCGGCGTCGTCGCCGTGCGGCGCATCCACGACCTGTGCGTCGAGCGCGGCGTCCCGATGTGGTGCGGCGGGATGCTCGAGCTGGGCATCGGGCGCGCGCACAACATCCACCTGGCGACGATGCCGGGGTTCACCTTCCCCGGCGACACCGCGTCGGCCAGCCGGACCTACGCCCGCGACGTCGTGGAGCAGCCCCTCGAGGCGGTCGACGGGATCATGCAGGTCCCGCGCGGGCCCGGGATCGGCGTCACGCTCGACCGGCCGTTCCTCGACAGCGTCACCGAGTCCGTCGAGCGCCTCCGGCGATGACGCCGGAGCCCTCGGGCGGCGACGGCGTCGAGCTCCGTGAGCTCCGCGGGGCGGCCGAGCTGTCGGTGCTGCCGGAGTTCGAGCGCCGGATCTGGGGCGACACGGAGATGGTCTCGGTGAACATGCTCGTCGCGACGGTCAGCGAGGGGGGCGTGGCCATCGGCGCGTTCGCGCCGGGCGGCCGGATCGTGGGGGCGGTGTACGGCTTCGCCACGTCGGATCCGACCGTGCTCCACTCGCACTACCTGGCGGTGGACCCCGCGCACCGGCGACGCCACCTCGGCGTGCGGCTGAAGCTCGCGCAGCGCGACTGGTGCCTCGGGCGCGGCCTGGTCCGGGTGCGCTGGACGTTCGACCCGCTGCAGCTGGCGAACGGGCAGCTGAACCTGCAGGTGCTCGGCGCCGTCGGGACCCGCTACCACGTCGACCACTACGGCACGCTCGGCGGGATCAACGGCGGGCTCGCGTCGGATCGCGTCACGGTCGAGTGGGATCTCCACGGCCGTCGTGCCCTGCACGAGCCCGAGCTGGAGGTACCGGTGCCGGACGTGACGGTGGAGGACATCGCGGCGACTCGACCGGCGGCGCTCGACGCCCGGCTCGCGGTGCGGGCCGCGCTCGCGCCGCCGCTCGAGCGGGGATGGGTGATCAGCGGGCTCGACGTGCCGGGCCGGCGCTACCTGCTCGCGCGTCCGGTGCCGCCCCCGGGAGCACCTCCGACGCCAGCTCGGGGAAGACCCGGCTGACCTTCGCGAGCAGCCACTCGCCGTAGGTGCCGTCGAACGTCGTCGGGTCGGCGCCGTCCCAGCGCCCGTCGGGGGCGGTGGTCGCGGGAACGGGGCTCGACGGCAGCGGGACCAGGCGCGCGTCCCACCTCGGGTCGAGGAAGAACGGCAGGGAGATGCGGTCGTGATCCGCGACGTTGCGCACGCGGTGCGGCGTGCTGCGGTACCGCCCTGCCGTGAGGCGCTCGAGCATGTCGCCCAGGTTGCACACGACGAGCTCCGGGTCGTGCGGGACCGAGATCCACCGTCCGTCCGCCCGCACCTCCAACCCGGGCGTGCCGTCGTGCGCGAGCAGGGTCAGCAGGCCGTAGTCCGTGTGCTCGGCGACGCCCCAGCGGTCGCCTCCCGGCGGCGTGCGCGGGTGCGGGGGGTACCGGAACGCACGGAACAGCACGGTCGGCGCGGCGGTGAGGTCGCGGGCGAACCAGCCGGCGTCCAGCCCGAGCCCGACGGCCATCACCCCGAGCACGCGCTGCGCGAGCTGCTCCATGTCGGACATCCACGCGAGGACCTGGTCGCGCAGCTCGGGGAGCTCGGCGGGCCACACGTTGTGCCCGTGCAGCGGGCGCCCGTCGCCCGGTTCCTCGCGCCCGACGTAGAAGCCCTCCTTCAGGTCGGCCACGCCGGAGGTGAGCTCGCCGCCGAGGGGGAACCACCCCCGCCACGCCCGACCGCCGGCCGCGAGGGAGACGCGGGCCTTGGCCTCCTCGGGCAGGGCGAACAGGCGGCGGAACGACTCGAGCAGCTCCTCGCGCCGCTCGCGCCGGAGGCCGTGGCCGGCGAGGGCGAAGAACCCGGCGCTGCGGCAGGCACGGTCGATGTCGTCGCCGGAGGCGGCGCTCGAGAGGTCGATCACGGGGACGTCGATGCCGCGATGGTACGCGCCCGCGCGTCCGGCTCCGCCGGTGTCGAGGGTCCGCGCCGGGGCGCGCGGGCAGCGGTACGGTCGCGGGATGCCCGCCGGACGCCTCGTCCTCCTGGCCGTGTCGTGCTCGCTGATCGCGGCGTGCGTCCCCGCCGAGAGCAGCGACGACACCCTCCCGCCGATCGATCCGGCACCCGTCGGGGTCCTGCCGACCACCGCTGCGCCCGCTCCCGCGCCGCAGGTGGCGAGCGAGCCGCCGCCGCCGGACCCGACGACGTCCCCGGCGCCCACGCGCCCACCGATCACCGACCTGCCGCCGCCGCCGTCCGACGTGTCCACCACCACCGTGCCCGCCACGGTCCCCACGGCCACGACGGCGCCGCCCACGACCACGGCGCCCTCGACCACCACGTCCACGTCGACGACCCTCGCCGGCTCGGGGAGCGAGGCGCAGGGGACCTGGATCATGCAGCTGGGGTCCGCGTCGACCAACGCCGCGCCCGCCGCGGTCGACGCCCTGCTCGCCGAGCTGCGCGCGGCCGCGCCCGGCGTGCGGACGCTGCAGAGCTCGCAGTACCCGGGGGTCTTCGGCCAGGACGGCCGGATCATCTTCTACGTCGGCGGGTTCCGATCCCGCGAGTCCGTCATCGCCGAGTGCGGGCGGATCGGGCGGGCGTACCCCGACCAGTGCCTCGCTCGGCTCCTCGGCTGAGGGCGCGTCACGCGCCGAGGTGCAGGTCCACCACGAGGGCCGCGTGGTCCGACGGGCGCGTGGCGGCGCGTTCGACGTGGTCGATCCAGGTGGTGTCGAGCCGGCTCGCGACGCGGTCGCTCGCCGCGACCACGTCGATCCGCATGCCGAGGTCGCGGGTGTAGCCGATGCCGTGGTTCCACCACGTGAACCGCCGGGCGCGTGGCCCCCACCGCTGCGCGTCCAGGTCCACGAGCCCCGCCGCCAGCACCCCGGCCAGCGCCTCGCGCTCGGGAGGCGTCACGTGGGTCAGGTCCCGGAAGACGGCGGGCGCGTACACGTCGTCGTCCAGCGGCGCGACGTTGACGTCGCCGGCGACGACGAGGTGCGGGCTCTGGGCGAGCCAGTCCCGGGTCGCGGCCGCCAGATCGCCGAGGAAGGCGAGCTTCCGGGCGTAGTGCGGGTCGCCGACGCGGCGGCCGTGGGGGACGTAGACGCTCGCGACGCGCAGCGGCGGGTCGGCCTGGACGACGCAGGCCACCAGCCTGGGTTCGAGGTCCAGGTCCGCGAAGCCCAGCTCGCCGGAGACCTCCACGTCGGCGAGTGCGGCCCGTGCCACGACGGCAACCCCGCTGTACGGCCCGGAGCCGACGTGCGCGGCACGGTACCCGCGGTCGCGCAGCGACGCGAGCAGCGGCTCCGGCAGCGCGGACGCCTTCGTCTCCTGCAGGCAGAGCACGTCCGGGGCGCACCGGTCGAGGAAGCGCTCGACGTGGGGCTGGCGCACCCGCGCCGAGTTCAGGTTCCACGTCGCGATCCGGAACCGGTCCGGGGCGGGACCCGGTGGCGAGAGCGCGAGGCGCTCCGCGAGGTCGCGCCGGCTCCTGGGGCGGTCGTTCACGCGCGGGCGCGCGGGACGCAGAACCCGTCGCGCTCGGGGTCGGCCGGCACCACCCACGCGCGCTGGCCCTGAGCGACGTCCGCGGCGGTCGCGCCGAGCCCCATCAGGGGTGCGATCTCGGCGTCGCCCTCGTCGGGCCGCGGGTCGAGGTGGAGCGCGACGACGACCCACCGCAGCGCCGCGGCCCACCACGCCCCCAGGGCGCGGGGGTCCCGCGCGTCGACGACCACCTGCTCCCACGCCAGCGTCACGCCCAGCGGTACCCGCCGGCCCCGAGCGCCGAACCCCCACCACCCCCCCCCCCCCCCGCCCCCCCCCCCCCCCCCCCCCCCCCCCCCCCCCCACCCCCCCCCCCCCCCCCCCCCCCCCCCCCCCCCCCCCCCCCCCCCACCC
>Ga0164290_1001476_pt1 | contig 33066 bp, 27 predicted proteins | sample Micstemetagenome_FD_108782 | JGI IMG/M metagenome (GOLD analysis project Ga0164290, IMG submission 108782) | Contaminated culture microbial community from soil near Moab, Utah, USA - Microcoleus steenstrupii SON62 (Illumina Assembly) | ecosystem: Environmental > Terrestrial > Soil > Soil crust...
AAATAACCGTCTCTGCAGCAATGTAGGGGTAAGGGTGAAAATGTGAGGTAAGAGCTCACGGTTTTTACTGGTAACAGTAAGAGCGGGTAAACCTTGGGTGCTGTAATGCCATGTATAGGAATCTTTGAGGGCGGCTCGTCCGATCTCGCCTTAGGCGAGAAGGTTCCAGGGTAGGCAGCAAGATCGCAACAGTAATGTTGGGGCCAGATAAATGATGGTATAGGAACAGAATCCGGCTTATGAGGCTTATGGTTTTTGATGGATGATTTCGGATGTCTGATGTCGGATTTATTAATTAAATCAGACATCAGACATCCGAAATCAAAAAATTCACAAAGTATGACACAAGAACAAATTAAAATTTTAAGGGACCGTGTAGTTGTCCTGAGGAGGTTTCTTTGACGTCGATAACAGGAACTATAAAGTAGAAACCGATCGGCAACTTTCTCTTTCGCCAGGCTTCTGGGATGATAATGCCCGTGCCACGGCCATCATGAAAGAAATAAAAGTAAATGAATACTGGCTCCGCCTCTACAAGCAGGTAGAATCGGCTGTAGAAGATTTTGCCGTACTCTTCGATTTCTGGAAAGCCGGGGATGCTTCTGAAGAAGAAACCAAACTGGCTTATGAAAATGCATTGGGTCATATTGAAGATGCAGAGTTCAAAAGCACACTCAATAAACCCGAAGATGAGCTGCCAGCCATTGTACAAATCAATTCAGGCGCAGGTGGAACGGAAAGTCAGGACTGGGCAGAAATGCTGCTCAGAATGTATCGCATGTATGGCGATAAACAGGGCTGGAAAGTTACCGAACTCGATTTTCAGGAAGGTGATGGTGCCGGTATTAAAAGTGCCACACTGCAGTTTGATGGCGACTTTGCCTATGGCTTCTTAAAAGCCGAGAGTGGTGTACACCGCCTCGTTCGTATATCTCCCTTTGATAGTAATGCCCGCCGACATACTTCATTTGCATCGGTATTTGTATATCCGTTGATTGATGACAGTATAGAAATCAATGTTAATCCCGGCGACCTGGAATGGGCTTTTTACCGCAGTGGTGGTAGTGGTGGACAAAACGTAAACAAAGTAGAAACTGCTGTTCGACTGAAACATATTCCGAGTGGGTTTATTGTGGAGTGTCAGCAGGCACGTACACAGGGTGAGAACCGTGAACTGGCCATGAAAATGCTGAAGAGCCGTTTGTACGAAGAAGAACTACGCAAGCGACAGGAAGCCATGAATGCTACCAATGCCAATAAGAAGAAGATAGAGTGGGGTAGCCAGATCAGAAGTTATGTATTCCATCCCTATAAAATGATCAAAGATCATCGTACCGACTTTGAAGTAGGAAACGTTGGTCCCGTAATGGACGGAGAAATCGATGGCTTTATTAAAGCCTACCTGATGATGGAAAAAGAAAGCTGAGGGAAATAAGGAATAAGAAATAGGAAATAAGAAATGAGGAATTATACACTTTCAGATTCCTTATTTCCTATTTCTTATTCATCTATTTCCTCAACCAGATATACCCACCCAACATAGCCATTAAAGAGGCGAGGAGTACGGAGATTTTTGCGATGTCCTGATCGGCGGGATTGGTAAATGCCAGTGTGGAAATGAATATACTCATGGTAAAACCAATACCGGCCAGTATACCGCCACCTATCATTTTATACCAACCCGTGCCGGATGGAAGTTCTGCCAGTTTTCTTGAAACAAGCAGGTAACAGGCCGCGGTAATACCCAATGGTTTCCCAAGACAAAGTCCGATGATAATACCCCAGCTCAAACTACTGTTTAAGGCCTGCAAGCTGTTTTCAGGTATGACAATCGCTGTATTGGCAAGGGCAAAAACAGGCATGATGATAAAGTAAACCGGTGTATGAAATCTAAGTTCCAGTTCTTCCAGTTTAGGAACAGGAACCATAAATGCAAAAACTACGCCCGCAACCGTGGCATGGATGCCTGAGTTAAACATACAATACCAGAGTACAATACCGAGTAACCAATGTAGGATACCAAAAGTAATTTTTCTTTTGTTCATGAACCATAAAATGGCCACTACAGCGATTGATCCCAATAAATAACCAAATACGATTTCTCCCCCATAGAATAATGCAATCACCACTATGGCACCCAGGTCATCAATGATGGCAAGTGCAGTAAGAAATATTTTTAAGGCTACAGGAACTCTTTTACCCAACAGTGATGCAATACCAAGTGTAAATGCAATATCTGTTGCGGTAGGAACAGCCCAACCTTCCATATAAACGGTGCCTTTGTTGAATAAACCAAATAGCAATGCAGGTACCAGCATGCCACCAATGGCACCGACCACTGGAAGTGATGCACGTTTAATAGATGCAAGTTCTCCACAAACCAGTTCTCTTTTTATTTCCATTCCCGCCAGGAAAAAAAATAAAGCCATCAACGCATCATTGATTACTAATAAAGGAGAATTGGGTAAGGACAAGAAACCCAAATGGGCATGATGACTAAGAGAACCATCAAAAGAAATATGCCACATGCTTCTGTAAGCTTCACCCCAGCTGCCCCAGTTGGCGGCTATAAGCGATACAGCTGTACAAACCAGTAATGTTATACCGATGGCACGACTATCCTGTATAAACTGCCTTAAGGGATGCAATAAACGGGTATGTACAAACCTGGGTAGGATCATAGCTGCAATTTACAGTTAAAACAGGGCAAAGTTTATTGGCCGGAGAGAATATCGTACCGGCTCTTGGGTCTGCGGTTATCGAGCCACCTGAAATTACGCAATTTTAAATCTTCATGGTTCACCTGCCGCATGGGGTACATGGTGCCATCTACTGCATTGATTAAAACAACACGTTTGGGTTTACCATTATCAAAACGTATTTCAATAACATCAGAACTGTTTTTATTGACTCCGATAAAATTTTTCTGCTCATCCACCCCATAATACACATTTTCCGAATTGCCCTTTGCACGCAGAAAATGAATCTGCCCCGTGGTATCAAAATAGGCATTAATGGTATTACCCTTGACCTGGTTGAAATACATCGAACTGTCTACCTTGCTCAAAGCCATGGCATTTTCAAACACATATAACCTTTCGGGTTTATTGTTCTTAAGGTACATATAAATCGTGTCGCCACTCACCTGATTTTCCTGTGCCCATACCACCGGCTGTTTAAATATGCGGAACACAGAATCTTTTAGCGCATAAAACAAACTGTCGCCCACACTTTGCATCGAATCGGAATAAATCTTCACATTGTAATAGGCTTCAAAATATTTATCGGTACTGTCTTCTTTGGTACTGTCGGGCGAAAAAGTAAAATCGATACTGTCTCTTACCTTCGGAACAGGTTTTACTTTCATTAAGTCTGATAATTTGGCCGAATAAAAAGTATCTGCAGCGATATAAATGGAGTCGCGTTCCTGTTTCAGTAATAACAACGGTCCCTGTGTGGCGAGTAAAGAATTTCTTTTGTTATTGGTTTTGATATTGTTGGCAATCAGGTCGAATCCTTTTGCAGAATCTTTACCACGATAAACAGCGTTGCCCCTGAATTCACCCAAACCACTAATGCTATCTAAAGCCATCTCATCGGCAGTCATGGTATAACTGCTGTCGTCAATCACAGAGCGCTTGTACAACTGGGCACGTTTGTTTTTCAGGTCATAAAATCCATCCCTGGTTTTGATGACGAGTTTTTTATCGTTGCGGATGGTGGTGGGGCTAGTGAAGGTAGCAATCTCAGTATCGGTATTGTATTGAAGGGTATCTGTGGTAATACGGTAGTCTGGATTGATCAGCACTACTTTTTGTTTGAAATAAATATCTCTGGTATCGCCATAGTAATATCCTTCCTTACTGGTTAAAGTTGTTTTCTCATTCACCACTTTACCGTTTTTCAGATAAGTGCCAATCTTAACGGTAACATCGTATTCCAGTTCCTCGGTGGTGAGGGTACTCTTGCCATCAGTTAACCGTACTTTTTTCTTGAGGTAGGCTTTTTTTTCTTTTGCCAGGTATTTCAGGTATTGTGCATAGGTGTGTACACTGTCGGCATCATTGATATGAATATTACCAAAAGCTTCCAGTACATTGGTAATGGGGTTCAGTACCACACTGTCTGCATAAAACAGGGTTTTATCCTGCCGCATAATCACATCACCTGCATAAGAAATAAACTGGTTCAGCGAATCAATTTTTCTGAGGTTATTGCGCTGGGCTCTTAGTGGCTCCAATAGTTTACCGGTTACAGGTTTGGTGGTATCTGCAACAGCAGGGGTTATTGTTTGTGTGTTGCCGTTCAGACTTACACACAACAATAAAACGCAATAAACAAGATGACTGATCCTGATCCGCATTATTATTTATTCTTGGTAGAGTCTAATGGAGCCATTAACGGACCTGTTTTATCTTTTTTACCAAAGACTGAGATATTTACATAACGTTTAGGGTGAACCCGCAGGTCATCCATCAGGATATTGGCACTTCTTACGGTATTACTCAGGTTGTCGTACAGAGTTTTATCATTCAGCAATTTGCCAAGTGAGCCATCGGTAGAAGAGGCTTTCGCCAGTATATTATTCAATGTTTCAATTGAATTTTTTAACTGCGCCACCGTACCATCAATATCTGCTTTCGATAAATTTTCAGTAGTCTTCTCCACGTTGCTGAGCATCCGTGTTACCTTTTCATTGTTATCGGCCAGGTTTTTGGTGAAACTGTTTACATTGTTCATGGAAGCAGTAATAGCACCTGTTTGCTGGTTAAGCATGGCCTGTATGGAAGCTGAAGACACCACAAGGCTGGCTGTAGTTTTATTGATATTGGCAATAACATCCTGCAGGTTATGCTTGGTAGTGGGATCGAAAATGGTATTGATATTTTTCAGTACACTGTCAAGAGAACTCACCGTGGTTTTAATCTGATCGCCTACAGGACCGAGTTTATTCATCACATCGCCCAGTAAACCTGCTGAAGAAGCAGTAAGTATGGTATCGCCCGGTTTTACAAAACTGGCCGCATCTCCCAGGTTGATGGTGATACTGGCATTACCCAGCGGATTTTCTTTGATAGAAGCAACGGAATTAGTAGGAATATTATAGTTGTCTTTCAGTTTAATGGCAACCACAATAGAGGATAGATTGGCGTCGGAATTTTCAATATCATAAACAGAACCCACCTGAAAGCCATTAATAAACACACCATTTGAAACCATGATGCCTTTTGTATCGGCATATTTGGCATAAATGAAATTACCGGTTTTGAATAAGGTCTTCCCTTTCAGGAAATTAAATCCGAGGATCAGTAAAGTGATGGCAATAGCTGTAAGTGCACCCACTTTTGTTTCATTCGATATCTTCATATCGCAAAACTAAGGTTTCTTGCGTTTAAGGCTCCCGTAAAGCTGTTAAAGCGGTTTTATTTTCTGTTGCCAGCACCTGTAATGCCTGCCTGATTTTCAAGGGAGTTTTTATAAATACGGATGGATTTGGTAACCACCTGGCAAATTTCAAGCTGTCCTTTTTCGCTGTTGAGATAGTCTTCTTCATCTGGATTGGAAATAAAACCCGTTTCAACCAGTACAGCCGGCATATTCACTGCCTGTAAAACCCAGATACCTTTTTTTCGCTGCTGGGCCTTTCTGCTGATACGACCCACTTTCAGAAATTCTTCCTCAATGGTCATGGCCAACTTGGCACTGCGCTGAAAATATTGCTGGGTAAGTATATTGGCCAGCATGGTTTTGGTGGGATCATTGGCATCCGTTTTTTTCCGGGCCTCCAGAATTTTTACCGAAACGCTATCGAGGTATTCATCCAACCCTTCACTGGCCACTGCTTTGCGCTCATCGGTTTTATCGATACCATAAATAAAGGTTTCTGTACCCATGGCCGGGTTGGGTGTGGTCCAGGTGCGGTAATCCTTCACCCTTTGCTTCACAGATTTACCCTTTCTTCTTACGGTAATGGTTTTATATCCCACAAATTCCCGGTGACGGGATGGGGCAGCGGAATTCACGTGAATACATACGAAAAGGTCGCCCTTGGCCTGATTGGCTATATCGGCTTTCTGGATCACCGAATGGAAAACATCGGTTCTACGGGTCATAATGATCTCTACATCCGGCAATGCGTCCTGTAGCATCTTTTCTAATTTCAGGGCCACTTCCAGTGAAATCTGGCTCTCAGTGGAATAACGGCCACGGGCACCTACGTCTTCACCACCATGCCCCGCATCTACAATGATCCTCCGGAGTACCTGTTTTTGCTGAGGTTTGCCCTTATCAGCACTAAAGGAACAGAACATTGTGATCCCAAAACTTAACAAAACAAAAGCAGCATATTTAACACGCATCATATCAATTCGTTAAAGGATTATTCCCATAGTGCAGTTTACACGCTTCAAACACTATTTTTGCCAGGTGAATATGCGCAACCGCCGTAAAATTAACGTAAAAACCATGCTTCCTATTGTTGCGTGTGGATATTTGCTCATATTAACATTTCATACGCAGGCACATGCAGCCTATGCTTTTTTTCAGACCAGAACGGTTGTTGCAACAAGAGATACCATTCCTGCCAAACCAAATGCCGATACCAGCAGGAGAAAAACAGATAGCCTCACCCAAAAAAGGGGAACGGATTCGCTGATTGCAAAAACAGATACATTACGGATATCAAAAGATTCGATTGATGCACCGATTAATTATTCAGCAACCGATTCCGGGGTACTGGTCATCGATACCCGTGAGTTTATCCTGTATGGAAAAGCAAAGACCACTTACAAAGATCTGCAGATGGAAGCTGCCACCATTCGCTACGACCAGGAATCGCAGATGGTAAAAGCATATGGGTCGCTCGATTCTTCCGGTAATCCTTTGAGCAAACCACAATTGATACAGGGTGAAACAAAATCTGTCAGTGATTCTATTCTTTTCAATTTAAAAACAGCCAAAGGCGTTATAAAAAATACTTTTTTCCAGGAAGGAGAAATCTATGTAAATGCACAGATACTGAAAAAAATAAGTGCCGATGAGGCTTTTGCCAGTAAGGCCCGTTTTACTACCTGTAACCTCGATACACCCCATTTTGCCTTTCGTACCAGCCGGATGAAAATCATCAATAATAAAATGGGTATTTCCAGTGCTGCATTTCCTGAATTTGAAGGCGTGCCCATGCCCATTGGTATTCCTTTTGGTATTTTTCCTCTGTACCGTGGGCCACAGTCTGGTTTTATTGCACCGGCTTTTACGGCCAGTGAAGATTTCGGTCTGGGTCTGGAAGGCATCGGTTACTACCATATTTTCAGTGATTACCTCGATCTCACCACCAGGGCCAATTTGTATTCCTATGGTGGTTATATGGTGAACTTTAATTCCAGGTTTTTAAAACGGTATAAGTTTACCAGTAATATCAACCTCACCATACAGAATTCAAGAATATTAAACAGGAGTGGCATTACAAAAGAAGAGTTTTCCAAGACCCGTTCTTTCATGATCAACTGGTCGCATACCAGGGATGGCAGGGCCAGACCGGGAACCAGCTTTTCTGCCAATGTAAATTTTGGTAGTACCCGGTTCAATCAGTTATTACTGAATAATCCGGTGCAGAATTTCCAGAACCAGTTGAATTCATCGATCAGTTATACCAAAGACTGGCGTGGTAAATACAATCTTTCCCTAAACGCCAATCATAGCCAGAATAACAATACCCGGCTGGTAAACCTGAGTCTGCCAACGATGAACTTTAACGTGGTTACATTTTATCCTTTCCAGAAAAAAGACCAGGTAGGATCAGGTAAGTGGTATGAAAAAATTGGTATCGGTTATAGTGGGAATCTGTTGAACCAGTTGTCATTTTATGATACAGCTTTCAATATCAGAAGAATGCTCGATACGCTACAATGGGGTGCACAGCATAATATTCCTATTACACTGTCATTGCCTGCGCTGGGGCCCATTACCATTGCACCCAGTGTATCGTTTGAAGAACGTTGGTATGGACAGCGTATTTTCAGGAACTGGAACGATGCAGCCAAAAAAGTAGATACAACAATACAGCGCGGTTTTTATACGGCCCGGCAAATGGCATTTGGTATCAGTATGAATACACGCATATTCGGAAACTATACATTCAAATCGAAGGACGAAAAGATCATCAGGCATGAAGTAAGACCAAATATTTCATTCAGCTATCGACCAGATATGGGGGCTAAATATTTCTATAATACAAAAGTAGATACTACTGGCCGAACCCTTCGGTTTTCGCAATTTGATGGGGGTGTGATTCCTGGTTTTTCTGAAGGCTCATTCGGGGGAATTGGTTTTGGAATTGATAACCTGTTAGAGATGAAAATGAAAGACAAAGCCGACAGTACAGGAAAAGCCACCAAGAAAATAAAGCTGATCGATGGGTTTGGTTTTAACTCATCGTACAATTTACTGGCCGACAGTTTTGCGCTGGGTAATTTTAATTTTTATGCACGTAGTACGCTCTTCAATAAAATCAATATCACAGCGGGTATGAATCTCGATCCCTATCAGGTAGACAACAAAGGGTATCGATTAAAACAACTCGCTTTTGATGTCAAGAAATTAAAATTCGGACGTATCACCAGTGGTAACCTGGCCATCTCTACTTCTTTCTCGAGTAAATCGAAAGACGGTTCAGATGAAAATGGAAAAGATATTCCTATCGATCCGTTTATGACACCTGATGAACAGCAAAGACAATTGCAGTTTGCACAGGCCAACCCTGCTGAGTTTACAGATTTCAATATACCCTGGAGCCTCAGTCTTTCCTACTCATTAAACTTTACCCGGGTGCTCCTGCCAGATTTCTCCGGATTTAAAACAGAAACCTTTTCCACCATGAGTTTTAATGGCGATTTCAGTCTCACCGACAAATGGAAATTAGGTGGTAATGGTGGCTTTGATGTGGGTAACAGAAAACTGGAACAGTTAAGCATGTTTATTACCCGAGAAATGCATTGCTGGCAGTTATCGATCAATGTTACACCTATAGGGTTATACCGTTCTTTCAATATAACCATCAACCCCAAATCAGGTATTCTCCGCGATTTGCGTATCAACAGAAGCAGGGTGTTTTCAAATTCGAGGTTCTAGCAGTTAGCGTATAGCTAATAGCGTATGGCTTATAGTTAATAGGATATCGTTTTATTATACCTTCTTTACTATAAGCTATGAACTATACGCCATAAGCTCTCTGCTATGAACCATACGCCATACGCCATATGCCATAAGCCATACGCTGCTTGCTACCTGCTATCTGCTCCTGCGTAATACTTACACATCAACTCAAACAATTCTTCCTTTAATGCAGAAGCTGTTTTACCTTTTGATGTTACAGGAGGAAGAAAATGCATTTCTATTGGGTGGGGCATGAGATAGAAGAAGAGGTGGGCGGGTAATACTTTTTTGGTATGAAACAGTATGGCAGGTAATATGGGTTTTCCGGTATCTACTGCCAGTTTAAAGGCACCATCATAAAAACTTTTCAGTGGATCATTGGTACGGTTGCGGGTGCCTTCCGGATAGATAACCATATCAAGTCCAATGGATAACATTTTTTTCATCTCATCATAACTGCGTCTTCTGCTTTCATCGCTTTTCCTGTCAACCAGTACACTGCCGAAAGTATAGATCCATCCGAAGAGTGGAATTTTGGCAAAACTTTTTTTGGCAATGGTTTTATTGGCACGTGGCATAAAGGGAGTACTTACCGGAACATCCATCAGACTGTTATGGTTACAGATGACCACATAGTTGCTGTTTGTAACAAAATGTTCTTTTCCTTTTACGCGAAGCGGACAACCAATCAGGTGTAAATAAATCCACATCCATACCCTTGATACATGTCTGTGCCAGCGCGCTTTTGCAGGATCGTTAAGTAAAAAGCAGGGCAGATAAAACAGTATGGCTGGCAGCATCGTAACAACAAATAATACCAATGCCCAGAGTGCAAATATTCTGCCCATGATCAGTTTCCAGGTTGCTGTTTTGGTAGGTTGGGGTAGACTCATGTAATTAGTGTTCAGTTGAAATATTCCAGTCAATAGGTGAAAGTCCCTGCTTCATTAATAATTCGTTTGTTCTGCTAAAATGTTTACAGCCAAAAAAACCTTTATCGGCGCTGAAAGGTGAGGGATGGGCTGCTTTTAATACATGGTGTTTGGTTTCATCGATCAATACCTGTTTATCCTGTGCAAAACGACCCCATAATAAAAAAACAACACCTTTTTTTTCATCCGATATTTTCCTGATCACCGCATCGGTAAAATCCATCCAGCCTATTTTGGCATGACTGGCAGGTTCATTGGCCCTTACTGTTAATACCGCGTTGAGTAATAAAACGCCCTGTTCAGCCCATTTACTAAGGTTGCCGGTAGAGGGTATGGGCATACCAATATCTTTTTGCAATTCCTTATAAATATTCACCAATGAGGGAGGAGGTTTAATACCATCGGGAACAGAAAAACTTAAACCATGCGCCTGTCCGGCTCCGTGGTAAGGATCCTGACCCAGTATCACTACTTTAACTGCATGAAAAGGAGTAATGGAAAAAGCATTAAAAATCTGTTGGCCCGGTGGATAGATGACAGCACCCGTAGCCCTTTCTGTTTTCAGGTGTGTAACTACCTGTAAGAAATAGGGTTTGGTGAATTCATTTTTTAAGACATCTTTCCATGATGCTTCCATCTTCACATCCATAGCAGAAAAAGATTGTTGCGAAAATACAGAAACAATCAGGAAAGCACCACTAATCTCTACTCACCATCGCCTATTTGCCAGGAACCATAAGCTATCTGCCATCAATAAATGACTGTAACTGTACCAGAAACAGGTTTCTGTTTTGCATTCTGTTTGATGACATAATAGTAAACACCTACCGGAACAATTTTTCCTTCATTCGAACGGCCATCCCAAACCGGGGCATAGCCTTTCGATTTATATACCAGTTGTCCGTTCCGGGTAAAAATTTCTATTTGTGAATCAGGATAGTATTCAATCAGTGGAATAAGCCAGGTATCATTAATACCATCGCCATTGGGTGAGAAAATATTGGAAGGAAGAATAATGGCATCCTGTATATCTACTGTTACGGGATGTTGAGCGGTACAGCCAAAAGCATTGGTACTTTTGATAAAATAAGTGCCCGACTTTAACACCCGCTGTGGGTTTATCAGGGGTTTGGTAGTAGCACTGTCTTCCCAGTAGGAATAGCTCCAACTGGTACTCGAAGGCACTGTATTGGCCAGGTTAATGGTCTGTGGAATACGGACAGAAGCGGGCTGACTTACGGTAAATTCAGGAACCGGGTTAATGGTTACTTTGGCCACACGGGTAACGGCACAACCGGCTATTGACCTGAGCTTCACATAATAACTGGTGGTTTGCTTAAATATAAAATCAGGAGCAATGGGTATAGAAGTAGCTGCATCGCTCCAGTAACTGGGTGTAGCCGTTGCATCGCTGCCCGCAACCGGATTTACAGATGAAAGCTGTAATTCGCCACAGGCAGTAAAATCATTGGTGACAATAACAGGTGGTGCTGTTATGGAAGTATAAATGGGTTGAATATTGGTGCAGCCATACTGATTGGTTCCCTTGATATAAAACAAACCAGATTTATTCACTGCAGTAGGATTAGCGAGTGTTTTGGTGGCCTTTTCATCTTCCCAGTAACTAAACACCAAGTTAGCATCGCTGCCCTGCGTTATGGCAGGGGCAGTGATATTGATGGTATTGGGAATGCATTCGGCCTGATCGCCCTGTACTTTAATGAGCGGGTTTTTCCTGATCAGTGCATCAAATGGTTTGGTATCGGTACAACCGGCTTTGTTAACGGCTTTGATATAATAAGTGCCTGCTGTAATAATTTTTTTGGGATTGGAAACAAAGACCGATTCATTTTCATCCGAAAAATAACTGTACACCATGCCCGGTGTACTTCCCTGTGTGAGGGTGGGTACTGTTAAGTCGAGTCCCGGTGTTTCACAGGCTTCCATATTTGTCTTCAGTTTGAAATCGAAAGGATCATCAGATTTCATAACGGTTGTATATAAAGTATCCAGACAGCCCTGATTTGGAAAAGGAACAATCTCCAGTGCCAGCCTTGTACCCGGTACGGGTGCAGGACTCAGTTTTAAGGTATTTGATTTTCCCAGTTCCTGCGAAAAATCTTCGGTGAACCATTTGTACCCCATAAAACCATAAGGGGCTGTGAGGGTAAGTTTGGGAACATCATTACACAAAACATTTCCGGTAATGGGTGTGGTGCAGTTTTCGTTGATATCAATATAGGCATAACCGAAATGACCACCAAGGGAGCAATCATTTACGGTAAATTCCAAACGCAAGGTTTTGCCGGCATAGTTGGGCAGTTTTAAAGTAATGGGTGCCCAGTCTTTGTAAAATACATTGGGTCTGGGGCCATTGGCCAGCCTGAAACCGGGAAGATCGGCAGCAGCAATAAACTGAAAAGAACCGCAGTCCTAATACTTGCTATCGGTTACATTATAAATCTTCACCTTAAAGAGTGGCTGTTCATGGGGCTGGTGGGGAGGGTTTTCAAGCACCACTGCATAATTGTAGATGATACTATAATCCGTATTTGTTTGCGGTACGGTAAAAGTATAGTTGAGTCCATGTGCATCTGAACCACCTGCTTCCATACCTAATTTCACAGAATAACCGCTGCCATTCGGACAAACAACCGGAAATCCGCCATAGGTATCGATTTCCTTTCCGTTGATGTTAGCATCAAGTATCCGGTGATTGGTGGGGTCAGGCGAAACAACACTCATATTGATGGTGCCGTCTCTTTCAATACGTCCTTTCAGCGTTTCCCAGTTTTCAAAACTGCCTTTCTCAAAACCCACATTGGGCGGACATTGCCCTTTAACAGTTGCTGCACCCATACAGCAAAGCAACAGGAGAAAAACGGCCAGTTTTCTGTATAAAAAATCAATAAATGGATTTTCTGCTTTCATGGAACGCTCACTTAACACAAATACGTTAAAACAGACAATAAAGTCTGTTTGTTGGTTGCATAGGATGAATTTTAGAGCAGGTTTTAGAAGAAGCTAGATTAGATAAAGGGGAAATTAAGAAAAAAATAAATATAAAGTCAAAAAAATGTATATCTGGTGGAGGGGAAAAAATGAGGGGGTAAATACCCAATTTAACCAGCGGTTGTTGGCGGTATCTTCAATAGCAACAGACTCAATGATTATAGTACTGCTTTTATTCTTTCCCTGTTTAGTCTCGAAACGGGAATAGTAGTTCCGTTGGTGAGCAAAAGCATACCACCATCTTCTTTCAGCCAGCTTTTAATATATGACCGGTTAATCAGATGCGATTGGTGAGGGCGTAAAAAAAGGGTATCCGGTAAAATGGCAGTGTATTCTTTTAAGGTTTTTGCAATCAGTATTTTTTCGCCGCCTTCAAGAAAGATATAAGTATAATTGTTACTGGCTTCACAGCGTATGATAGACGTAATTGCTACATACCTTATTTCCTGTTGCATGGGTAAGGCGATTTTTTTCTCGTTTACCGATGATAATTCCTGAACAAGAAAAAGTAACTGTTCATTTTGTTTTTTGTAGGATAGTTTTTCCGCCGCTTTCTGAACGGCAGTTAACAGTTCTTTGGTGCTGTATGGTTTTAAAATATAATCCAGTGCCGCATATTTAATGGCCTGTACAGCATATTGGTCATAGGCGGTAATAAAAATAACCTCGAGTGTATCATGTGGTATTTGCTGCAAAAGGGTAAATCCGGTTTCACTGCCTAATTGAATGTCCAGAAAAAGAAGATCGGGTGTATGCTGTGTTATGCCCTCAATAGCCTGATCTATATGCGTGGCCGTACCCACCACTTCAATCATGGGGCAGTGGGCACTGAGTAAATGATGCAGGCTTTCGATATTATGTACTTCATCGTCTACCAGAAAGGAGCGGATTTTCATAGCCAGTGATTAAGTTCCAGTTTACAAACGCAATAACCATCTGCAGACAGTGTATCAAAAAGAATAGTGGTATCAGGATAGAGTTTGTTGTGTAAGGCTATTCTCTCCCTGATTAAACGCAGGCCAAGACCGGCATTTTTTTCTGGTAAAGAAAAACCTTTGCCATTGTCTTGAACCAGCAATACCAGTTTGCCAGATTCCTGTTGTATGGAAATTTCAATATATCCTTTCTCCGCCAGTCCTGAAACCCCGTGTTTAACGGCATTTTCCACCAGTGGCTGTAATAACATCGATGGAATATCAGTATGCAGGAGATCAATGCCAGCTGCGGTTTGTATAGAATACTGAAACCCGAAACGCAGCTGTTCCATCAGTAAATAATCGTCCAATAATTTTATTTCATCCTCCAGGCTGTTCATGTCCTGATCGGCTTCCTTTAGTACCTGTCTGGTAATGCGTGCAAACCTTGATAAATAATCACTGGCTTTTGTACTATCCTGTTTATGCATGAGGTTCTGTATGCCGGATAAGGCATTGAACATAAAATGGGGGTTCAGCTGCGATCTCACGGCTCGCAATTGAAGGGTAGCCATTTCTTTTTCCTGCGCTTGTCTGGCAAATAGCCTTTTGTTACGACCCCGGTAATAAAAGAAACCAGTACCGCCTATCAGCATCAGAAAACCGGTATACAGAATGGCCTGTTTAGGACTGAACTGAACAAGTGATGAAGGTTTTACCGAAAAGAATAAACTGGTTTGTGTATGAATGGCTTTTTGATTGAAATCTTCAGGTACTTCTGCTGCAATAATGATTTCATAGTTCCCCGGCCGCTTAAAATAAGCAGCGTTGATCATCAGTTCCGGATTTTTGCTGTAATTGGAAAGGTTCCAGTTGTTTGAAATAAAGCTGGTGTCTGAATGGGTATCGCTATGATGACGCAGGTATACCCGATACATTTCATTCAATAATACAGGTTTGATGTAGACATTGATATGACTGATACTATCGCTCCAGTCGAATGAACGATATTGTATTTCTTTTCTTTTTTGCGATGATGGTTCCCATTCATGCCCGCCAATAGCCATCGTTTTATGCCTTGGTATAAAGTGTTGTTTATGCGGATTAAATAGGTTAGGGTCCTGGTAAAGCAGCCGTGCATTTGCAATAACCGGTGCTGGTGTATAAAGGTTATTGTAATAGATTGTTTTTTTATCGTAATACTTACCGCTGTAGTATATTTCAAATTTAATGAGTTTGTGCAGCGACTCAAATTTTCCGATATAAACATAAGTGCCCTTGCTGTTGGTTTTGAAAACAGAAGGGTGCTGCCAGGGTACTATTTCAATACTGTCGTTCACCACCACATGGTATAAAAAAGAATCGGCATTGGCTTTTGTGATACCTGCCACTGCCAGTTCCAATTCAGGTTGCCCATTAAGCCAGGTTAAAACAGCGTTGCCATAAAAACTGCTCACTGCTGTAAGTTGCTGTTGGTGCGGCAGGGGCTTTGTCCATCTGTTGAATACCTGAAAATGTTCATTAGCGGCATATCTCAACCATCGATCCTTAGTATCCGTCTCCATTATGCTAGTCCATTCATTGAAGTGATACAGTTGTTTAACCGTATCCGTAATTGGCTGTGCAACGGATGAAAAAATCGAACCAAATATTAGTAAAGTAGATAGTAGTGGTTTCATACAGTATTATTTGAAAACAAAACTGTATAAATATAATGGCTTTGGAAGAGGAGTTGAGTATTTGGTATGTATGGGTTAGTATTTGAAAGGTTGTGTAATGAAACTTTCCAAAACTGTACTTCCAGGATATTATAAATAAAAAAGCCCCACATCATTGTGAGGCTTTTGTGAACCGGATTGTCCCGATTCAATCGGGAGAACCAATGACTTTTCGGCCTGAGGCGAACTGCTCTATCTAAGCGAGTTGCCGTAAATAAAAAGCCTCATATCATTGTGAGGCTTTTGTGAACCGGATTGTCCCGATTCAATAGGGAGAACAAATGACCTTCCCGACAGAGGTCGGGATACTCTATCCCCTGAGCTACCGTAAATAAAAAAGCCCCACATCATTGTGAGGCTTTTGTGAACCGGATTGGATTCGAACCAATGACCTGCTGCTTAGAAGGCAGCTGCTCTATCCAGCTGAGCTACCGATCCATTTGAGAGCCGCAAAATAAAGAAAAAATCACCAGTTCATCAAATGAAAAGCCTTTCTCTTTTCCATCCGCCAAAACCCCCTTACTTTGTGGCAAAGGATTGCTTCGATGAGTTATAATTACCTGCCACTAGACCGCAAATGGCTGCATTTCAGCCAGGTAAAGAACCTGTTGGATTTTGACCAGCATATTTCCATCACTTTTGATGCCCATGAGCGTATTCTGGCCTGTAGGGAGTTTCTTGATCGTAAAATGGCCGAAAAAGACCGATCCTATTATGGCATCAATACCGGATTTGGCTTTCTGCAGAATGTAAAAATTGATGATGACCAGATCGGTCAGCTTCAGTATAACCTGCTCGTTTCCCATGCCTGCGGACTGGGAGAAGAAGTTCCCCGCGATATTGTGAAGCTGATGCTGATGCTCAAAATAAAATCACTCAGTTATGGTCATAGCGGCGTTCAAATTGAGACTGTTAAACGACTCATGGAAATGTACAATAACGATGTATTACCCGTGATATTTACCCAGGGTTCATTGGGTGCTTCCGGCGACCTCGCACCACTGAGCCACCTCAGTCTACCACTGATTGGTTTGGGTGATGTGTATTACCAGGGTACACGCATGCCCTCGGCCCAGGCTTTCAAAGCATTGGGCTGGCAGCCTGTTCAGTTACAAAGTAAAGAGGGACTGGCCCTGATTAATGGCACCCAGTTTATGAGTGCTTATGGTTTGTATTGTTTGAAGAAAGCGGAACATTTGCTCTCGATGGCCGACCTCATCAGTGCCATTTCTTTTGATGCTTTCGATTGTACTACTGAACCTTTGCATGAACACATTCATGCCATTCGTGCCCATGTGGGGCAGGTGAGTACCGCAAAAGTTTTACGTACCTATTTAGCCGATAGCCAGATCGCTCAACAAAAGAAAAAACAGGTACAGGATCCTTATTCTTTCCGTTGTATTCCTCAGGTGCATGGGGCTTCTAAAGATGCTTTTGCACATGTGTTGTCTGTTTTTCTGCGGGAAATCAACTCTGTAACCGATAACCCCAACATATTTCCCGATGATGACCTCATATTAAGTGGGGGCAATTTTCACGGTCAGCCATTGGCATTGGCGCTGGATTACTTAGCCATTGCCATGAGCGAGATTGGCAATATCGCCGAACGACGTACTTACCAGCTCATCAGTGGTCAGCGAGGTTTACCCCTGTTTCTGGTTAAAAATCCGGGATTGCATTCAGGTTTCATGATTCCTCAATATACCGCAGCAGGTATTGTGAGCGAAAACAAACAATTGTGTACACCCGCTTCTGTAGACAGTATTTCGTCTTCCAATAACCAGGAAGACCATGTAAGTATGGGGGCCAATGCAGCGACCAAATGTTACCGGGTTATACAAAACTTAGAGAAATTACTCGCTATTGAGCTGCTCAGTGCCGCGCAGGCACTGGATTTCAGAAGACCACAAAAAAGTGGTGCCGCCATAGAGAAAATTGTAGCCGCTTTCCGGGAAAAAGTGAGCTTCAATGAACAGGACCGCGTTTTACACGACGATATGATGACAGCGATTGATTTTGTCAATAATTACCATATTTAAATAAAATCGATTTGGCCACAGATTCACAGATTATGAATCCGAAATCTGTGAATCTGTGGCCAAATGATCTATACCCTCAAGGATGGTTACAGCACAAAGCTTAACTTTGCAAGCCTAACAGCAAAGAAGTATGTCTGAAGAAAAGAGCCTGAATTTTATTGAAGAGATCGTTGAAGCTGATCTGAATAGTGGTAAATACAGTTCCATCGTTACCCGTTTTCCGCCTGAACCCAATGGTTACCTGCATATTGGCCATGCCAAAAGCATTTGCCTGAATTTTGGGCTGGCACTCAAATATGGTGGTAAAACCAATCTTCGTTTTGATGATACCAATCCCGTTACAGAAGATACTGAATATGTAGAGAGCATTAAAGACGATGTTCGCTGGCTGGGTTTTGAATGGGCCGAAGAAAGGTATGCTTCCGATTATTTTGAACAGTTGTATGGTTTTGCGGTTCAGCTTATTCAGAAAGGACTGGCCTATGTTGATGACAGTACCAGTGAGGCAATAGCTACCCAGAAGGGTACACCAACGCAACCCGGTACTAATAGCCCTTTTCGTGATCGTTCTATAGAAGAAAATATGATTCTCTTTGCCGATATGCGTGCCGGCAAATACAAGGATGGAGAAAAAGTATTACGTGCCAAAATTGATATGGGTCATGTAAACATGCATATGCGCGACCCCATCATCTATCGAATTAAACATGCACACCATCACCGCACAGGCGACAAATGGTGTGTGTACCCGATGTATGATTTTGCACATGGACAAAGCGATGCCATTGAAAATATAACCCATTCAGTTTGTACCCTGGAATTTATTCCGCATAGGGCCCTTTACGATTGGTTTATTGAACAACTGAATATATTCCCATCCAAACAATATGAGTTTGCACGTTTGAACATGACCTATACCGTGATGAGTAAACGTAAGCTCCTGCAACTGGTTAATGAGGGCTATGTAAACGGATGGGATGACCCGAGGATGTCTACCATCAGCGGTATGCGCCGCAGGGGATATACAGCGCCTGCCATCCGTGAATTCTGTGACCGTATTGGTATTGCCAAAAGAGACAACCTCATTGATGTTGGCTTACTCGAGTTCTGTGTACGTGAACACCTGAATAAAATTGCCGTTCGCAGGATGGTGGTATTTGATCCCTTAAAAGTGGTGATTACCAACCATAGCGGCGAAACCGAAATGCTGAGCAGCGAAAACAACCCAGAAGATGCCAATGCCGGTAACCGTGATATTCCTTTCAGTAATGAATTGTTTATTGAGAAGGATGATTTCATGGAAGTGCCTTCAAAAAAATATTTCAGGCTGGCACCCGGACAAATGGTTCGCCTGAAAAGTGCTTATATCATTAAGTGTGATGAAGTAATTAAGGATGCGGATGGAAATATTACTGAGCTGCATTGTTCCTATATTCCTGAAAGTAAAAGTGGATCAGATAGCTCCGGTATCAATGTAAAGGGAACCTTGCACTGGGTCAGTGCCAAACATGCGGTTCATGCAGAAGTACGTTTGTACGATCGTTTATTTAAAGTGGAAGATGTAGGTAATGCAGAAGGAGATTTCAAAGACCATATCAATACCGATTCACTGGAAATTATTCCCAATGCTTTTGCGGAGCCTGCACTGGCCAGCGATTCGGCAGATGACCGCTACCAGTTTCTGCGGAAAGGATATTTCTGTCTGGATAAAGATAGTACCCCCAATAAACTGGTATTCAACAGAACGGTTACACTAAAGGATGCCTGGGCAAAAGAGCAGAAGAAAGGGGGATAGTGAGCCGCAAGTCTCAAGCTACAAGCTGCAGGCTAAAGTAGGGTGTAGAATAATATTTTCCGAATTTATCGAGTGCTACAGTGGATGGCTGTGGCATTTATCTTTCATAAGATGCAAGTACCTGAAGATTTAATATTACAATGGTGGAAACAATATTTTCCGCATCAGTTGCCCTCAAAGTTACATCTGCTACTGGCGGTGAGCGGTGGGGTGGATAGCGTGGTGCTGACAGATCTTGTGGCGAAATCGGGTATTGATTTTTCCATATTACATTGCAATTTTCAGTTAAGAGGAGCGGAGAGTGAACGAGATGAACAATTTGTTCGTGCACTGGCAAAACGCTACGGAAAAGAAATTCATGTAAAGCGTTTTGATACGGCGACTATTGTGGCAGAAAGAAAAATGTCTGTACAGGAACTGGCGCGTGATCTTCGGTATGCATGGTTTGAAGAGATCAGACAAACCTATCAGACAGACGCTAACGCAAAAGCAGTCTGGATTGCTGTGGCCCATCATGCAGATGATAATATTGAAACCTTATTGATGAACCTATTCCGTGGAACGGGATTGCAGGGCCTTACAGGCATGGAACCTTACCGCGGAAGTATCATCAGACCCTTACTCGATATCAGAAAAGAGCAACTAAAGTCTTATGCTTCATTACATGGCCTCGATTCGATTGAAGACAGTTCCAATACAACAAACGATTATACGCGTAATTATTTTCGGAATGAATTGATTCCGGGTATAAAAAAAGTATATCCTGCTGTTGAAAACAACCTGCTGCATACTATTGGCAGATTAAAAGAAGCTGATCAACTCTACCGACAGGCACTGATGCATCAGTTTGAATCGTTGATTGAAGTAAAAGGCGATGAATATCATATTCCTGTTTTATTATGGAAACAGTCCCGTCCGTTGGTTACTATTACCTATGAACTGATCAAAGGTTTTGGTTTTACTGCAGCTCAAACCATGGAAGCCATTAAAATGCTCGACGCTGCGAACAGCAGTTATATTGCTTCTACTTCACACAGACTGATCCGTAACCGTAACTGGATGATTATTGCGCCACTGGCAAAAGAACATGAACCCTCGCTCATACCGGTTGACAGTTCGGATAGCGAGGTGGTCTTTGCAGCAGGCAGGCTAAAAATTACACCTGTATTTTCGGCCCCCATTCCAGATAAACCCACAGAAGTAGTGATTAATGCAGATGATTTAAAGTACCCTTTGTTGTTGAGACCCTGGAAGCAGGGCGATTATTTCTATCCGTTGGGTATGCCAAAGAAAAAGAAGATCAGCCGTTTTCTCAGCGACCTGAAACTCTCGAAAACAGAAAAAGAAAAAATATGGGTACTGGAATCAGATAAAAAAATCCTTTGGGTATTGGGTTTACGTATCGATCACCGTTTCAGGATTACTGATACCACAAAGCAGCAACTTCGTCTCGTTTACCTGAAATAATAGGTTTTTACTCCTTCAATAAAATTGGTCACAGGATTGAAATCGGTCATCAATCCAAAACTGAGTATTACAAATACAATACCCCAGATAGCTCCCCAGAAATGCGCGTCATGGTTGATGTTGTCGCCCCCTTTTTTTGACATATAAACAGATAGAACCAGGTAAAGCGGACCAAATATAAAACCAGGAATGATCGGTGGCAGAATAAAAAGACCGATTTTAATAGATGGAAAAAGAAATATTCCGGCAAAAACAACTGCTGATACGGCACCCGATGCGCCGAGGCTCCTGTAATGATAATTGTTCCTGTTTTTAAAATAAGTGGGTATCAGGCAAACAATTAAACCGGTAACATACATCAGAATAAACATCATTTTTCCCTTTTCGGCAAAATGATAGATGAATTCCTTTTCAACTGCTTCACCAAAAAGATAAAAGGATAGCATATTAAACGCTAAATGGGCAATATCAGCATGTATAAATCCATTGGTTACAAACCGATACCACTGATTGCGCTGAGAAATGGCCGGAGGATAAAAAATAAGATCATCCAGCACTTTATGGTTAGAAAATGCGGTAAAAGAAACCACACAGGTAATTATAAGAATAAGGATGGTGATGCTAAACATATGGCTAAATTAAATTATTCTTTTTAACCCAGGCATTGTGGTTTGAAATTTATGCAACCGGAAAGAGAGGCTGTGAGCTATGGGCCATGAGCTTCGAGCGCTTGGTTTAGGCCTTTAGCTCATAGCTCGCAGCTCAAGGCTCACAGCCTTCTTCTCATATATGATGGTACTTCTCGTTGCGCAAAATGGTGCAGGCCCTGTATAATTGTTCAGCCAGTATGAGTCTGACCAACATATGAGGAAACACCAGTTTGGAAATACTCCAGCTCATATTTGCTCTTTTGGTTACTGTTTCGTCAACCCCAAATGCACCACCAATCAGGAAAACGATATTGCGTGTACTTTCGTTGGCCTTTTTTTGTAAGAATTCTGCCAGCTCAGGAGAACTGAATTGTTTACCTCTTTCATCTAACAAAACCAGGAAATCATCTTTGTCCAACTGTGATAAAATAATAGCAGCTTCTGCTTTTTTCAATGCAGGCCCTAACAGATTAGCAGCCTGTTTAGGGGAGGAAATAATCTGCCAATGAACCGGAAAATAATTACCGATTCTTTTGGTGAAATCTTCAATACCGGCTTTTACATAAGACTCATGGGTTTTTCCAACCGACCAGAGTTGTATTTTCATGGGATAAAGATAGGGGAGCGGGCGTATAAAAAAAGGCCGGAAACATTAGTCCCGGCCGATCTACCTATAAACCTTAGAAAACCCAATTATTTTGTGCCATCTGGTTGACTGGCTTTCATTTTTTCTAATATTTCTTTGTATTTCTCGGCATCATTATTGGCGGGGTCTAGTGCAAGAATTTTATCGTACAGGACAAGTGCATCATCGTATTTTTTCTCTGTATTCACCCTGTAGGCAGCAATATATCCGTAAGCCTGTATGAGCCATTTTTTATTATTGGCATTGGCAGTGTCTTTTAATGCCACTTCAATCATGTCTTCATAATGAGGTATGGCAATACCCATTTCCATGCTGGTATCAATCGCGGCATTGCAACGGGCCCTCCAGTAGTAACCAAAAGTTTGATCGGGGTATTTAGTAGAATAGAGTCCAAATACACTGTCTGCCATCGAATAGTCTTTGGCATTATAATAGGCCACCCCCCAATTAAACAGGTCTACATTGGTAAAAGCTGCTTTCAGTTTGTATTGCTCAGCTGTCCACGCAGCTTGCTGAGCATAGTTTTTTTGCTCTTTATAAAAAGCGGTTATTTTTTTTGCATTATTTAATTTGTTCACTGAATCTTTTTCAAGTTGGAAAGCTTTTTCATACCATATTACTGCATCAGCTAAAGACTGCTTGCCAGCCGCGATTTTGCCCATCAGTTCAAAATCTTTGGCTACATAATTGCTGTCGGCTTCTTTTTCGAAATAATCTTTCATCCATTGCTCTGCATTATTATAGTCTTTCATTCCATCGTAACTATATGCCATGAGTTTATACAGCCGGGGCTTTATTTTTTCTTCTTTTTTTTCGAGTATGAGCTGCGCCGTCTGTATCGCATCCTGGTATTTTTTAGACACATAATAGAGGTCTGTCAGCATATATTCATGCTCGATGCTGTAATCAGATTTCTTTATATAGGATTGTAAATACTCAAGTGCTTTATTTACATCCCTGAAATAATAGTAATAGTATAATGGGTAGTATACCGGCGCAAAATCAGGGTCGGCTTGTATGGCTTTGTTATAGTAGCTTGTAAATACCTCTACATTGTTCTGTGTCTGGTAAATTTTACCAGTCATATAATAGGCATATGCGTTTTGGGGATCTGCCTCAAGGGCTTCCTGATAGGCCCTTACCGCCGATGAGCCGTCATATAATTTTCGGTAGGCATCTCCAATGGCTATATAGATGTCGGCATTCTTTTTATCTTTTTTTCCCGCTTCTTCCAATAGGTTAATAGCTTTCAGGAGATTGCTTTTTGGTACATCTACCATAGCTCTTGCGATGGCCCATTGTATATAGGGATCCTTTTTTCTTTTGGTACCCATGGCTTCATTGAAAAGTACCTGTGCATTTATTGAATCGCCCTTATGTAATAATAACTCACCCCTTATTACTTTAGCCATTGGTTGTTCCATTATGGCCGCAGGTAATTTCGATAAACTATATGTTGCACTGTCGGTATACCCTGCAGCTAACTGCGACTTAACCAGCCAGAGCAATGCGTTCAGGTCTTCAGGATGTTCTGTCACTGTTTTTTTTAGTGTTTGGATCGCTGTACCATATCTCTCATAACTGTATAACAACTTCCCTTGATTGGTTAGCTGGGCAAATAATGAACCTGTGGCTATCAGGAACATAGCCATTAGAAATGTACGTTTCATAGAAATTCAGTTTAAGTGCTTCTTCTTAAATAGGGTTTCAATGTGAGGATGTGTAATGCCGAAAATGGTTGTAGCATATCCGTTATTTTCCCCTGGAAAAACCTAGGAAATATTTTCTTCTTTTCAGGATTGATCAGTATCATGTCTGCTTTTACCTGTCTGGCATAATGTACCAGTGCCAGATCAGAATCACTTCCCTGTAAGATTTTATATTGAGGTGAATGCCCCATTTCAGTTAGTATTTTATAGGTCAGGTAAAATGCATCAATCCTGACCCGGGTATTTACATCATTACTATCGAGTGTAGTAACAAGGTGAATATGGGCATTGAATTTTTTTGAAAACGCAAGAGCCATGTGTATTTTTCTTTCAGGTACAAATGAGGTGACCGGGAGTATAATTGACTTAATAGGGTGGTTGAGACAACCCTTTGTTACCGTTAGTACAGCTAAGTTTGCTTTTCTTGCAAGCTCTTCCGTTGCATCTTTCCTAAAAAAGCTAAACCCGGATCTTCTTTTCCGATGGGTAGCAATCACTAAATCTATTTCATGTTGCAGGGCATATTGCATAAGATTATCACTGATAGCTGTTTCGCTGATGATCGCCGTTTCAATAGGTGTTTGAGGTGAGATAACAGCAATACGTTCTCTCAAAGCTTCTATCTTCTTCCTGGCAAGTAGTTTCTTCTTATTTACCTGTGGCTGACGTTCTAAAATGATATCCGTATAAAATAATTTTTGCCAGAAAGAATCAAAGCGAATAATAGCAACCAGGTATAGCGTTGTTTGAGCCGGGTCGGACAACTCCAGTGCTTTTTCAGTTGCTATCTGAGCGTTATACAGTGAATCAATTGGGATTAATATATTTTTAAATGTAGCCATAAAGGAATAATCAAACCTACTGTTGCCTTATTAAGCGGTAATTAATCTTAGATTAAAAGCTTATTAGAAAATCAGTGCAGGGCATAAGCTAACAGAGGTGAGAATGCTTCTGTTTCAATTAAAAGATCAGCGGTCTGCTTGAGGTATTCATTTTTTGATCGGAATGCAACACCGAATCCTGCTTTTTTCACCATACAGATATCATTTTCACTGTCTCCCACGGCTATGCAGTTGCCGTGGTCTATTTTGTATTTCTTCAATATATGATCAAGCGCATTTGATTTGCAGATGGTATGTAAACAAGAACTTTGTTCATGGTGAAAGAAAAAAGAAGGGATTTTAACTTCACCCGTAGCTATGCTGTTTGAAAATTCCAATTCGTTGGCCAGAAAAAAATCAGCCCCGGTTTTATGCCTGATATGACTAGCTACAAAATCGTAGCTATCGGTAATAATGCCAACTACATAACCACGGATTTGTAAAATACTGACTACTTCTTTGATGTCTGCGATAAGATCTATTGCATCAACTGTTTCAATCAATTCGCCGAAATGTTTTCCTTTGAAAAGTTTGGCAATGGCTTTTGTTCTGAGGGTACTGTCCGTTATTTTGGTTCTGATCGCCATAAGTGATTCACTAAGGCCAAAATGGCGGGCATAAATATCTATAAAACGGCCTTTCAGTATGGTATCGTCCATGTCAAAGACTACCATTTTTTTAGCATCTTTCAGCTGTTCTGTAAGAGCCATTTCCATCTGGTCGCGTATTATATTTATCGACTGGAACTCTTCCATTGATACGGCTTTGCTGTTTTGTGAGAATGTTTTTTTAATAATGGCACTGGCTACTTCCTTACTCATTCTTCCGAGTTCATGTAAGGGCTTACTGTCATTTTCTATGTAGCCGATATTGATTTCTGCAATTCTTGCTTTCAGGGTATGCATGTCGATCAGGATACCGATATCCACACCATAGTCATTAAAAAAGTCAATCTGCTCAAAAAAAAATTTGCGTCCGGCAATCATGCCACTCAATGGTTGTTTATAATGCGAGAGAGCGGGAAAGAACATGGAGAGCAGTGGTTTGGCTACCAGTTCTGTTACCCGGCCACTATTACGGGTAAAGCTGGCTTTGATAAAATCGTATTCATCGTCAAGGAGGGGGGCGGTCATTTGATCTATCATTTTTTCCGGGTAGGGATCTATATCGCCATCCAGAAAAAGTATAATTTCATTTTTGGCACAAAGCATGCCATCCTTCATGGAAGCCCCTTTGCCGATTTTTGTACTGGTTATAACCCTGGCACCGGCTGCTGCTGCATATTTTACGGTGTTATCAAATGACTTATCATCTACTACAATAATTTCAGATACCATTGGTTTCGACCAGCAATACCTGATCACATTCGAAATGGTTCTTTCTTCATTGAGTACGGGTATTATTATCGTTATCATACTAACAAATATGAAAGTGGATCTTTAAAATGGCGTTAGTAGAGAATTAGAAAAGAATTATAAGGAGGTAGGTACAAAAACAAAGCCACTCTTAGACAAGAGCGGCTTTAAACTAAACCCTGAGCAAATAATAACAGTATTAAATAATTTCAATGCAATATGTTACCAGCCTATTAAGTATGGATTAATACCAGATTAGAATAAGATTAGAATAAATACTTGGTTAAACTACTTTTAATAGGGTAACACTCTTTTGTTTAGATGAGGTGAAAATTCCGGGCAATCGGTAGGGTGATTATGAAGATACTGCCGTGTGGATCGGCTTCTTCAAACCTGATATCTCCTTTATGCAATTTCATGATTCTATAAGCAAGTGATAAGCCAAGACCAAAGCCTTCCGAGGAATTGTCTTTTTCACTTCTGAAAAATGGCTGGAAGATGAATGCCTGATGCTCTTTCAGGATACCGGGGCCAGTATCAGATATTATAATATTCAGTAGATCGGTTGAGAAATTAAGGGATACATTGGCCTTGTGATTGGGTGAATATTTGCAGGCATTCAGCACCACATTTTTTACAGCACTCTCTAACAGATCACTATTCCCAAATACGAGTAGGCTATCTTCATTTTCAGGAAAGCTATCGAAATGTAATTCTACTTTGTATGCTTCATTGGTTTTGTGCAGATCAACCGGTAATTTCATCAGTAATTCATCTATCCTTACTAACTTAAGTTCCATACCATCTGATGTGCCACTGGCTTTAGCCAGTTCTAATAGGCTACGTGTTAAACGGTTCAGGTTTTTTACATCATCATATACCGACTGAATAATTTGCTGATATTCTGTGGCTGAACGCTGGTTTTGTAACGTAATTTCCAGCTGACTTGATATGGATGTGAGTGGAGTAGATAGTTCATGAGATGCGTTGGCAATAAATCTTCGCTGTATTTCAAAAGATTCCTGCAATCGTGTGAGTAGCTGGTTGAAAGTATCGGATAGCTCATACAATTCATCTTTTGTATGGGTGAGCATGATTCTTCTCGACAGGTTCTGAGATGATATTTCGTTTACTTCTGTGGTAATTTTTTTGATGGGGCGAACAAGCCGATAGGAAAATATTAAACCCGATAATAAAGTAATCAGCGAGCCACTCACAAAACTTACCAGCAATACAAATTTCAGTTGCTCCATTTTTTCCAGCCCTATATCATCATAAGCGGCAGCAACTGCTACGTATTGTTGTCCGCCCGATTGGTAAGCCACTGCAATTACATCTCTATGTCCTCTGGTGTAAATATATTCTCCGGTTTCACGGGTGTTTTGTAGTACATTATTCGAGAGTCTTTCATAAGTAGCACCTTCATCGCGGTAGCGATATACTTCTTTATTGCTGTTGTCATATACAATCACACTTTTTTCTTTGAGAGAAATAAGCATGTTCTCATCTATTCTTTTGAGCAGGTCGCGGTTAATACCTTCCACTTTTAAGAGCAGGCTAATGGTGGAGATAGCCCTGTTACGGAGTCTTCTTCTGAAATCCAGTTCTCGGTTGAGGTTGGAGAAATAGTAGATGGATGCGCATACAAAAAAAAGGATGAGTGTTACCAACACGGTAAATAGTATGGCAATCCGGTACTTTATTTTCATCAGGATGGTTCTTTCATGATATAACCCATGCCTACCTGTGTATGGATGAGTCGGGTATCAAATTTTTTATCGATTTTATTTCTCAGGTAATTCACATATACATCTATCACATTGGTTTGTGTATCGAAATCAATTTCCCAGACCCTTTCTTCAATATCAGCCCTTGATAAAACCCGGTTTCTGTTTCGCATAAAGTATTCCAGTAACTGAAATTCTTTAGCGGTAAGTGTAATAGTCTGACCAGCCCTTAAAACTTCTTTTGTATCAAGATTCATTTCCAGATCGGCTACTTTCAGGATATTGCCTGTGGGTAATTGCTGGTTCATGGTTCTTTTTAACAGGGCCCTGATTCTTACGAGTAATTCTTTAAACTCGAAAGGTTTAATCATATAATCATCAGTGCCTGTATCAAAACCCTCAATCTTATCTTCCGTTGTATTCATGGCTGTCAGCATAATGATGGGTATATGCTGATTACTGTTACGGATGGCCTTGCATAATTCGAAACCATTCATGCCCGGGAGATTGATGTCGAGAATAATCAGGTCATAGTTGTTCGAATCAAATAAACGTTTTCCGATTATGCCGTCAAACGCAATATCTACGTGATAACCATTTTCAGTCAACCCCTTTTTTAATGTGTTGGCAATCTTTTTTTCATCTTCAATAATCAATAATTTACGTTCTTCGGTCATATTGCGATTCGTTAGGGAAAAGGCAATTTACTGATTACTGTTCACCGCTTTTCATTCTAATATTTTTCTAATATTCAATGTCTCCAATAAGGTCTGTATGAACAGATTGATTAAATTTACTCAAATTGATAGAAAAGTTTTTATATGGCAGATCAATCAAGACGCGATTTTATAGAAAAAGCGGCTGTTTTAGGAGCAGGAACCCTTGCTGCAGCTTACCCTCATTCTTCCATCACTCAAACTAAAGTATTGATACATCATGTTTTTTTCTGGTTAAAACAACCAGGCTCAGTAACCGATCGAAAAAAATTAGTAGAAGGATTACAAACCCTCAAAGCTATTCCTACCATCAAAGAATTGCATATTGGCTATCCGGCCAGTACGGAAAAACGAGAAGTAGTAGATAATAGTTGGGATGTTTCTGAACTCATGTTCTTTGATGACCTGGCCGGTCAGAAAGTATACCAGGACCATCCGGTTCATCAGGCATTTGTACAAAACTACAGTCATTTATGGGCTAAAGTAGTAGTGTACGATGCAATGGATGTGGTAGCTAATGGATAATAGCAGATAGTCAATGGTCAATGGTGAATGGTCAATGACAGTATACAGATATCTGACCAGCTTCTTTTTATATTCACCATTCACAATTAACAATTCACCTCATTATTTATGCGCATATTACTTATTTGTTTGCTTGTTACCACTACATTAGGCGTGTCTGCGCAATCTGATCATACACTGAAAAAATACTACGACCGGGTTCGGGCTGCTTTTCAGGAGCAGCATGCTTTTGAAACCGTTGCCTATGTTGAACAACGCTGGCGCTTACCGGGTAATACGGGTTTTGATGAAAGTATTTATTATGTGGAAGCCATCCTTAAGAAAGCAGGTTATATCAATGAGTCAGTTGCAAAAGCAGGAGACAGACTTACCTACCGTGTTGAAAAAAGGCCCATGCGCAGAAAAACCTGGGAACCGGTTGATGCCGTAGTAGAAATTGCAGGAGATAAGGAACCCTTACTTTCTTTCAGGACCAATAGAAATATGCTGGCCATTAACTCCTCCTCAACACCTGAAGAAGGTATAGTGGCAGAACTGCTCTATTTACCTAAAACCAGTGCTGATGCGCTTGCTGCTCAGGATCTACAGGGTAAGATTGTATTTTCTGATCAGCCGGTGTCGCAGGTAGACAGAGCAGTAGCCGGCAGGGGGGCAATCGGTGTAATGGGTTATTCCATTCCTGCGTATACCCAGCCGGAGAAACATCCCAATTCTATACAGTTCTCTTCCATAGCGCAGGTCGACAGCACTAAAAAACAAGGGTTTGGAATTTTGTTATCTACACAGGCAAGAAAGCGATTAAAGGAAGCATTAACGAAAGGGCCAGTAAAATTGCGGGTTAAGATTGTAGCTAAATCTTATCTGGCAGAAGAACTAACCCTCGTAGCCGATATCAAAGGCAGTGAAAAGCCCGACGAACGTTTCGTATTTTCTGCTCATGTGCAGGAACCCGGTGCCAATGACAATGCTTCAGGTGTGGGTACACTCGCTGAAATGGCCTCAGTTGCAGCAATACTGTATAAAAACAAAACAGTGGTACCACAGCGAACCATCAGTTTTTTATGGGGCGATGAAATCAGTTCTACCAGAAGATATATTGTAGAAGACTCAGTTCGTGCAAAAGGCATTAAATGGGGTATGAGTCTTGATATGGTAGGAGAAGACACCAAAAAAACGGGCGGCACTTTTCTGATTGAAAAAATGCCCGACCCATCTGCTGTCTGGACAAGGGGCGAAGAAAAACATACGGAATGGGGAGGAAGACCATTGCCGGAATCTGCTATTGTTCCACATTATTTCAATGATTTTATGCTGAGCCGTTGTCTCGACCAGGCTGCTACCAATGGCTGGGTGGTAAAGACCAATCCATTTGAAGGCGGTTCAGATCATACACCTTTTCTGAATGCTAAAATCCCGGGTTTATTGTTATGGCATTTTACGGATGTGTTTTATCATACAGATGCAGATCGTATTGATAAAGTGTCGGCATGGGAGATGAAAAATGTGGGGGTGTCGGCATTGGTGGCAGCGTTTACACTTACTGTTAATAATGAAAAACTGGTTCACTATTTAATTGAAGAATATAAGCAGTCTGCACTAAAAAGGTTAGCAGGAGAAGCAGCTTTGAGTAAAACGGTTATAGAAAAAGGAGGAAATAAAGAAACGGAAATGCATATACTGGAAGTGTGGGCTAAATTTTATGTAGATGCTTTGGGTAAGATGGGGGAAATTTCATGTACCAAAATAGAAACTTCAACTGTGATTTCAACAGCACAGAAAGTAGTTAATGATAAACTCAAAGAAATAACAAGCCTTTATCAATAGAAGTTTAATCTGTTATTATGGGAGGTTATTACTTACATAATCTTTGTTCTGGCAGATCCGGATATTCATTAAATATCCTGCCCAGATAGATTAATTTCAGACATAAAAAAAGAGCTAACCAAATGGTTAACCCTTTCTTTCTGTGACCGCGTCAGGATTCAAACCTGAAACCTTCTGATCCGTAGTCAGATGCTCTATTCAGTTGAGCTACGCAGCCATTCCCTCAATCGGGGTGCAAATATAAGCCTTGCCCGATTATTTTCAAAAAGGTATACTGCTTTTTTCGAAAATCAGTCTAATTCATAAATACCAGCTGCTGTTTTCTCCGCCAGTTTTTTGGGAAAAAGCCATACCAGGAAGGCACCTAACTGGTTGATAAAGCCGGTAATGACTTCAGCCTTTTTCGCAAACATGGCTTTTACGGCGATGGCTGCTACAGCTTTAGGGGTCATGTTCACTTTCTCAGCGGCTTTTAAACCCTTGGCGCCTACTTTGGCCCGGGTAGCAAATCCCGTATCTGTTGATCCCGGACTTACCGCCGTTACCGATATGCCTTTATGTCTGAGTTCATACCGCAGCCCGCGACTAAAGCTCAGCATAAAAGATTTACTGGCAGCATAGGTGGTGAGTCCCGGAACAGACTGGTAAGCAGCTGAACTTACGATATTCAATATGTAGGATGGGTGGTTTGTCTTTAGCTGTGGCAGAAGTGTTCCAGTGAGTTCCACTGGTACTGTCATGTTTACCTGCATCATCGCTTTGTGTTCTTCTATGCTGTAATCGGTAAATGGGCCACTTAAGCCGTAACCAGCATTGTTCACCAGTATATTAATGTTGAACAGGTTATTTTCAATCCAACTATTTAAAGTGGTTACTGCATTGGGCAGTGCAAGATCAAGTGCCAGAAAATGCGCTTCTATGGCATATTGTTGTTTTACCGTTTGAGCAAGTTCTTCCAGTAAACGGGCATCCCTTGCCACTAATAAAAGATTGATCCGGCGGGAAGCCAGTTCTTCTGCAATGGCTTTACCGATGCCTTTACTGGCACCTGTGATCAATGCATATGTCATAACAATAGGTTTGAATGAAAAAGGTCAACTGCTGGTTGACCTTTTAAAAATACTATTTTATCTATCGCTTAATGGTGCACTTTTCCGGTAAACCTGTGATAGAAAGGTGTTTTGCTGTTTTCATCTTTGGGTTTGTATTTACCCGTAACAATCGGTACATACATCACTCTTCTGCGGCTTTCTTCACCGAATTTTGGTGATTGCTTTACACGATGCCATAAACGACCATCATGTACAGATAAATCGCCAGAAAAAATATCAAACCCAACTTCTCTGGGATCATCGTTATTATCAATGAAGTATTTCTTGCCAAAAAGAAGTTTAAACATGCCTTGTTTATGTGTACCCGGTAATACGCGCAAACCTCCATTCTCAAACATACAGGTATCAAGGTGTATACCTACATTCAGCATTGGCATTATTTTTTGTCCCATGAATAAATCGCGCGGACTATCTGTGTGCCAGCCCATTTGTGTAAAAGTGCTGTTGGGTGTATTGATGTAGTTATTGATAACCAGACCATCTTTTTCATTTTCTGCAATACGTCCTTCATATGGTTGCAGAAATGCGGTTAATGCTTTGAGGCGCTCATCACCTAAAAGGTCGTGCAGCGGATTGCTGTACAAGGAGCTGAAACAAAGGCGCTGGATGGTGGTATTGCCCTGATCATCTTTTCCGAATTTCAGCGGAATTCCATTGATTTTATCTTTCTTCTCATCCTGCCACTGTTTTTCCAGTCGCTGAAGTTCACTGATGTAGGTGGCCACTTTTTCCTTATCAAGGAAATTGCGGAACACGATTACACCATGCTTATCAAAAAAATCCAGTTGCTCGGGGGTTACCGTATCGCCAAGCTTAAAATGACTGTCCCATTTTTTCATTCTGATCCGGTTCGTTTAGTATATAACTGTAATGTTAATTATTTATTACAAA
>Ga0164290_1001477_pt1 | contig 33049 bp, 30 predicted proteins | sample Micstemetagenome_FD_108782 | JGI IMG/M metagenome (GOLD analysis project Ga0164290, IMG submission 108782) | Contaminated culture microbial community from soil near Moab, Utah, USA - Microcoleus steenstrupii SON62 (Illumina Assembly) | ecosystem: Environmental > Terrestrial > Soil > Soil crust...
CATTTTTTAAATAGTTAGGAGCCCTTTATGGCCAATAGATATAAAGAATTCAAGCATCTCAATTTACCTGCGATAGAAAAAGAGGTTTTAGCCCGTTGGGAAGCAGAGCAAGCTTTTCAAAAAAGCGTTGAACTAAGAGAAGGTGCAGAGCCTTTTGTTTTCTACGAAGGTCCGCCAAGTGCTAATGGCATGCCCGGTATTCACCACGTTATTTCAAGAACACTGAAAGACCTGGTGTGCCGCTACAAGACCATGCAGGGTTATAAAGTAGAACGTAAAGGTGGTTGGGATACCCACGGATTGCCGATTGAGTTAGGCGTGGAGAAAGAATTAGGCAGTACAAAAGAAGATATTGGTAAAAAGATCTCTGTTGCTGAGTACAATCAAAAATGCCGTGAAGCAGTACTCCGCTACAAGGATAAATGGGATGACCTCACTACCAAAATGGGTTACTGGGTTGACCTCAACAATCCTTATATCACTTTTACCAATGAGTACATTGAAACGCTTTGGTGGTGCCTGAAAGAGCTTTATAATAAAGGACTGCTTTATAAAAGTGTTTCCATTCAGCCGTATTCGCCAGGAGCAGGTACGGGTTTGAGTTCGCATGAACTGAACCAGCCAGGAACATATAGAAATGTAAAGGATACAAGCGTTACCGCGTTGTTCAATGTCAAAAGAAATCAAAAGTCGGAATTTCTTTTCGAGGGGTTGAACAATGAAGATGTGTTTTTAATGGCTTGGACTACAACTCCTTGGACTTTGCCATCCAATTTAGGTTTGACAGTCGGACCAAATATATCTTATGTTCGAGTGCCTGCGATAAATCCTTATAGTGGTGAAAAGCAAAATGTTATCCTTGCTGAATCCTTGTTAACAAAAAACCTTTCTTCGGATATAGAGCAATTGTTCGTAGTCAATTATCTCAAAGGAGAAAGAGGAGGAAAAAAGGACGAGTTTGATGGATATGTGAAGGTCGATGGTGAGAATATTCCTATTGAGGTTAAATCCACGATGCATCCTAATGAGGAATCAATAAAAAAATTTTCATTACTTCTTGGCCAAAAAGGTTATGAAAAAGGGATTTTTTGCTCCTTAGGAAAAGTTGATGGGTTTTATAAACTCACAGATAAATATCCTAATATAACTTTTTATACACCTGAATCTTTTGGAGATTCAACAACTTTCTTTTCGGGAAAGGCACTAGAGGATATTCAATACGAACAACTAATGCCATTTGAGGCGAATTCTATAGAAGCTGTATTAAAAATTACGCCTGACGCCAAGCCCTGGAGAGTTTTGTTAGGAGATTTTGTTACTACCGAAGATGGTACCGGTATTGTTCATACCGCACCTGCCTTTGGTGCTGATGACTTTAGAGTAGGGAAGAAGTACAATATTGGTATCCTTACTTTGGTTGATCGACAAGGAAAGTTTGTTGATGGGGTAGGAGAGTTCAGCGGACGTTATATAAAAGACTATAAAAACGAAGAAGCCTTTGTTGATGTAAACGTTGATATCTCTGTTAAGCTGAAAAAAGAAAACAGGGCTTTTAAGGTTGAGAAATATGAACACAATTACCCGCATTGCTGGAGGACGGACAAACCAGTAGTTTACTACCCCTTGGATGCGTGGTTTATTAAAACAACTGCTGTCCGGGACAGAATGGTGGAACTGAATAAGACCATTCAGTGGAAGCCAGAAAGCACTGGTACCGGTCGCTTTGGTAACTGGCTGGAGAATATGGTAGACTGGAACTTAAGCCGGAGCCGTTATTGGGGTACACCGTTGCCGATTTGGAGAACGATTATACTAAAGGATAATAAATGGGAGTATTTGGATCCAAGGGAGGGGGGTGAAGAAAAGTGCATTGGTTCAGTAAGCGAATTATCAGAGGAGATTGATAAGGCTGTAGAGCATGGTCTCATGCCAATAAACCCTATTAAGGAGCCTAAGAAATTTGCAGTTAAAAGTCACCAAGAAAAAGGGTTTGAGTACATTCTCGAGTACGGTGTGATGAGTGATCAGAACCTATTAGAACATGAGGGTGCTAAAAATTTCTTTGATCTACATAAACCAGATGTGGACCTTATCACATTGGTAGATTCAAATGGCCGAGCAATGCGTCGCGAGACTGATCTGATAGATGTTTGGTTTGACAGCGGTGCCATGCCATATGCCCAATGGCATTTGCCTTTTGAGAATAAAGAGAAATTCAAAGAATCGTTCCCTGCTTCTTTCATTGCAGAAGGTGTTGACCAGACAAGAGGTTGGTTCTATACACTTCATGCTTTAGCCGTAATGCTGTTTGATTCTGTGGCCTACAAAACGGTTGTTTCCAACGGTTTGGTGCTTGATAAGAACGGCAATAAGATGAGCAAGCGTTTGGGCAATGTGGTAGATCCATTCAAAACCATTGAAGACTTTGGTGCTGATGCTACAAGGTGGTATTTGATCACCAACGCTTCTCCCTGGGATAACCTGAAGTTTGATCTTGATGGTATTAAAGAAGTGCAACGCAAATTCTTTGGTACATTATATAATACGTATCAATTCTTTGCACTGTATGCCAATGTGGATGGATTCACCTTTAAGGAAGAATATATTCCTGTTGAGCAAAGACCTGAGATTGATCGTTGGATCTTATCATCTCTTCAAACATTAATTAAAAAGGTAACGGCAGCTTTTGATGAATACGAACCAACACAAGCCGGTCGTTTAATTGAAGACTTTGTTGACGAGCATTTAAGCAACTGGTACGTACGCCTTTGCCGCCGCCGTTTTTGGAAAGGAGAATACGAAGGGGATAAGATTGCTGCTTATCAAACTCTATATGAGTGTCTTGAAACAGTGGTAAGATTAATGGCGCCTATTTCTCCCTTCTTCAGCGATGAATTGTTCATCAACTTAAATGCAGTTACAGGCAAGCACAAAGAAGCTTCAGTGCATCATATTAAATTCCCATCAGCAAAAGAAGAATTGATCGATGTGTTGCTGGAGGAAAGAATGGGTTTGGCGCAGGATGCTTCTTCTTTAATATTATCACTACGTAAAAAAGCCAACATCAAGGTTCGCCAGCCTTTGCAGAAAGTGCTGATCCCGGTGTTGAATCAGTCAATGCAACAGCAACTGCATAAGGTTGAAGACCTGATTAAAGCAGAAGTGAACATCAAAGAAATAGAGTACCTAACAGATACAGAAGGCTTTATCAAAAAGAAGATTAAACCCAACTTCCAGGCATTGGGTAAAAAGCTGGGTGGTAGAATGAAAGCAGTGTCTCAGGCTCTGTCTAACTTTTCTCAGCATGATATTTCTTTATTTGAAAAAGAAGGCAGATATTCAATCCCTGTAGAGGCTGATGATTATGTAGAGCTTGTTCTTTCAGAAGTTGAGATAAGCAGCGAGGATATTCCGGGCTGGTCTGTTGCCAGCAAAGGACCACTAACAGTAGCTTTAGACATTAATGTAACGCCTGACCTAGTTCAGGAAGGAGATGCACGGGAATTCGTTAACAGGATCCAGAAGATCAGGAAAGACAGTGGTTTTGAGGTTACCGACCGGATAAACGTTCAAGTGGCTGCTGACAACGGCATTACCCAATCGTTGGCTAAGTATAATGACTATATTTGCGCCGAAATTCTGGCAGATACGCTGGAGTTGCAAACCGCATTGGACGATGGCTTGGAGATAGAGGTGAACGATAAGCTTTTGAAAGTCATCGTTTTAAAAAAGAGCTAAATTCTATATGGCTACAAAAAAAGCATTACCTAAGAAAGCAGCAAAGTCTGCCAAACCTGCAAAAAAAGCTCCGGCTCCAAAGAAAGCTGTAAAGCCTGCAGCCAAAAAAGCATTGAAACCAGCTCCCAAAAAAGCGGCACCGAAAAAAGTGGTTCCGGCTAAAAAGGTAGCTGCTAAGCCAGCTCAGAAGGCAGCGGCCAAACCAGCTCCTAAAAAAGCGGCCAAGCCGGCTCCCAAAGCTGCCCCTAAAAAGGCTGTCCCTGTAGCTATCAATAAAAAAGCGGCGTTACCAGCTAAAAAAGCAGCTACCAAGCCAGTACCGGTTAAAGCTGCCCCTGCTAAAGCAGCAGAGCCTCCAAAAAAGACAGTAGTTGAAACAGTAAAGCAAGTAGCCAAAGCTATTATCCAACCTATATTAAAACCAGCGGCTAAAAAAGAGCCACCCAAACCGGTAAAAGTTGTCATTCCTAAAACAACAACTACCAAATCAGTAAAATACGAGCCTGATTTCACTAAATCAGTACTTGATTCTAAAAACCAGGAAAACACCGGCCCAACAATGAGGTATTCAGATGCGGAACTTGCAGAGTTTAGAGAGCTGATCAACAAAAAGTTGGATACAGCTAAGAAAGAACTGGCCTACTTACAGGGTTTGATCACCCGTAAGGACGAAGGCGGCGATTTGGATGAAGGACGTTACATGACAATGGAAGATGGAAGTATGAGCATGGAACGGGAACAATTAAGCCAGATGGCCAGCCGTCAGATCCAGTTCATTGATCATTTGGAAAAAGCAATCATGCGAATTGAGAACAAGACCTATGGCATTTGCCGTGTAACAGGCAAGTTGATCGACAAAGCCCGTTTGCGTGCCGTACCACATGCTACTTTGAGCATTGAAGCAAAACAAATGATGAACAAGTAATCAATTTTTTTCTTTTATAAAGCCTCTCAACCGAGAGGCTTTTTTATTTTACAATTTGCTGGTGCACTTACCTTTACGCAAATCTTACTGCATGAAGAAGTTTGTTTCTCTTTATCTTTTTCTGATTCTTACCTCATTACTTCACGCACAGCTTATTTCGGGGCCAATGCTAGGGCAAGTAGAGTTGCGGGATGCCAAAGTGTGGCTGGAAGTAGCTCCTTCGGTGAAAAACATAAAGTTGGTCTATAACCAAAAAGGAGCTGCTGCGAGAAACACAATTACTTATAATGGTGAGTTGGGCAAACCATTCAATCCTGTGCAATTTGTTGTAGGAGGATTGGAGCCAAATACAACCTATCAATACCAGGTTTTAATAGACGGTAAGGCAGCAAAGGGCATAAGCGAATTCACTACAAAAGATCTTTGGCAATGGCGCAAGCCGGCACCTGATTTCAGCTTCTTAACAGGCTCCTGCGCTTATTTCAATGAGCCTCGTTTCGACCGCCCCGGCAAACCTTATGGCGGTGACTCCAGCATTTTTGAAAGCATGGCTAAAGAGAAGTCGGCTTTTATGTTGTGGTTGGGCGATAACTGGTATACAAGAGAAGTAGATTATTATAGCCAATGGGGTTTATGGTACAGAGCCCATCATGATAGAAAGATGCCTGTAATGCAAAATTTTTTAAAAGCGATGCCGCACTATGCCACCTGGGATGATCATGATTATGGCCCTAATGATATCGGTACCAATTACATTTTAAAAGAAGAAAGCCGCGAAGTATTTAAAAATTATTGGGCTAATCCATCTTACGGTCATAACGAAGAAGGTATTTATACAATGGTAACCTACGGCGATGCCGACATATTTTTTTGTGATGATCGCTGGTGGAGAAGTGCTGATGATGTAAAAGACTCAGTGAATGGCCAACCCAATCCGGCTAAACGGATGTTAGGCGAAAAACAAATGGCCTGGTTGAAAAATTCGTTGTTATATAGCCAGGCAACTTTTAAGATCATTGTGATTGGCAGCCAGGTTTTGAATCCCGTTTCTCCTTTTGACAAGCTTGGAGATTTTCCATTTGAGTATAATGAGTTGATGACCTTTTTAAGAGAACATAGTGTAAATGGCGTTTTATTCCTCACTGGTGACAGACATCACTCAGAAGTGATTAAGGTTGCGAGAGAAGGAACCTATCCCTTGCATGATATCACTGTTTCGCCGCTAACATCAGGCACCCATAAATTCGGTGGACCTGAAGCAAACAATCCATACAGGGTTTTCGGATTAGATCAAAAACAGAACTATGGCAAGTTGAGCTTTTCAGGCGCAAGAAATCAAAGAAAACTTACAGTGGAATTTATGGGAACCAAAGGTGAAAAGCTTGGCGAATGGAGCATCTCAGAAGCTGAGTTAAAAACACCCACAACCAAACAATAGAAGTATTTCAAATGACCATTCAATTCTCTTACAATAAGGCCCAGGTATTACAAGCATTGCGTTATCATTTCTTATCAAAACGAGAGATACGTTTGATGATTGTTTTGGTAAATGTATTCGCATTGTTATCAGCCGCATTGTTCTATTTTAAAAAGATATTACCGCTTGCTTTTTTAATGGGCTCTTTTCTCTGGTTTATTCTGATGATTACTTTCTGGTTTGTGTTGCCCGGATTGGTGTATAGGAGAGCTGCAACATTTAAAGATCATTTTACAATGAGTTTTGAAAGCGATCATTTTTCATTAGGCAATGAACGAGGATCCCGTTCATGGGCATGGAAAGAGCTTCGGAATTTTATTGAAACGCCTAACTTCTTTCATTTATACTTTGATAGCCGTTCTTTTTTTCTTGTGCCTAAAAACAGTTTGGTATCAAGTGATGAAGTGCAACAATTGCGACACTTGTTGCAGGAGAAAATTGTAAGGAAATAAAAAAAGCACTCTTCGAAGTGCCTTTTTCTATTGTAGTTGTTGTTCTCTTATAATTCTTTTTCCATAGTATAATGCGGAATGGTAATTTCCTGGAACTCCTTTCCAATTTTTCTATAGCCCATTTTTTCATAAAAGCCAATAGCATTTTGGCGGGCATGCATGGTGATCTTTTGATAGCCCCTGTCTCTTGCCAGGTTTTCCGCAAATTGCATTAACGCCCTGCCAATGCCTTTACCTTGTAAATCATTTATGACTGCCATTTGTCTTAACCTAACTGTTCCGGGCCCTTCTTCCACCAGCATACAACAACCAAGCATCTGGTCGTCTTCGTAAGCTGCCATCATAAGATTTTCTTTTTCCTGCTCCAGCTCATCTTGCGAAAAGGACAAACCTAAGGGCTTGCGCAAAATTTCGTTGCGCAGGTTTACCATCTCGTCGTACTCCGGCGTTCCATGATCTATGATTTTCAATGCCATTTGCTTACTGTTGAACGGTTCAATTTACAAATATCGTGGCATACGGCAAATTGCCCAATTTCATTGTTGATTAACTAAAGACAGAGAAGAATTTTTCCTTTTTGCAGAAAGATTTTGCAAAAACGCATTTAATCCAAAAACCTATATTTTTGCACCACTAATAACTAAACTTTTACAAAATGTCAGACATCGCAGCAAGAGTAAAAAAGATCATTGTAGACAAATTAGGCGTTGACGAAGCAGAAGTGACAAATGAAGCTTCTTTTACCAATGATTTAGGTGCCGACTCTTTGGACACCGTTGAACTCATCATGGAATTTGAAAAAGAATTCAACATTTCTATTCCGGATGAGCAGGCTGAAACCATCACAACTGTTGGCCAGGCTGTATCTTACCTTGAAGAACATGCTAAATAAACTTGCTATACCGTTCTGAGAAAGAACATTCACTTTACCGAACTCCGCCTTCCGCATTAGCAGCGAAGGCGGTTTTATCTTAAATAAAGTTTTGCAGGTCATATGGATTTAAAACGAGTTGTAGTTACCGGAATGGGGGCTCTTACGCCGCTTGGAAATTCGATAACAGAATATTGGGATAACCTTCGTAATGGTGTTAGTGGATGCGATTTCATAACACAATTCGATGCTTCCAAATTCAAAACACGTTTTGCCTGCGAGATAAAAAACTTTGATCCAACTAATCACCTTGACAGGAAAGAAGCCCGTAAACTGGATCGCTTTACACAAACTGCCGTTGTTGCTAGCGATCAGGCTGTGTTAGATGCAAATATTAATAAGGAAAACGTGAACGTTGACCGTGTTGGTGTTGTGTTTGCATCTGGAATTGGAGGTCTCATTACTTTCCAGGAAGTAGTAACGCATTTTGCTAAGGGCGATGGAACACCTCGTTTCAATCCTTTCTTCATTCCTAAGATGATTTTGGATATAGCGGCTGGGCATATTTCTATGCGTCATGGTTTTCGTGGACCAAACTTCGCTGTGGTAAGTGCATGCGCCTCTTCTACTAATGCCATGATGGAAGCGTTCAATTTAATTCGCTTGGGCAAAGCCGATGTTATTGTTACCGGTGGCGCTGAAAGTGTGGTTAGCGAAGCTGGCGTTGGAGGGTTTAATGCTATGAAAGCATTAAGCGAAAGAAATGATGATCCTAAAACAGCATCCAGACCTTACGATAAAGACCGTGATGGCTTTGTAATGGGTGAAGCGGCAGGCGTATTGATCTTTGAAGACTATGAACATGCTATTAAAAGAGGTGCTAAGATCTATTGCGAAGTTGCAGGTACAGGTGCTACCGCCGATGCACATCATATTACTGCTCCTCACCCTGAAGGTTTAGGAGCAAAGAATGTAATGCTGGAGGCTTTGCGTGATGCAAACATGCAGCCGACTGACATTGCGTATATCAACACACACGGAACATCAACTCCACTTGGTGATATTGCTGAAGTAAAAGCCATTATAGATGTATTTGGAGAGCATGCCTTTAATTTAAACATCAGCTCTACCAAATCTATGACGGGCCATTGCCTTGGCGCTGCCGGTGTTATAGAATCCATTGCCTGTATCATGGCAGTTCAACATGATGTTGTTCCTCCCACCATTAATCATTTTACCGATGATCCGGATTTAGATCCGCGATTGAACTTTACTTTCCACGAAGCACAAAAACGTACTGTCAACGCAGCATTGAGTAATACATTTGGCTTTGGTGGTCATAATGCCTGCGTTATTTTCAAAAAATATTCTGCTTAACTTAGGATCGTGTTGCTAATAAAAAAGTAATAGCTTCAATTTGTGAGCTTTTGGAAATCCTTCTATAAAAAACACGTCGATCCTACTTTCAAGAAAAGCCTGAAAGGTATTTTAGTTTATTCTCCCGGCAATATTGCTTTATACAAAACTGCCTTAACCCATCGCTCTGTAAAAGATACCATTGACGAGAATAATGAACGTTTAGAGTATTTAGGCGATGCAATACTAAGCGCTTTGGTAGCTGATTACCTTTTTAAACGCTATCCATATAAAGAAGAAGGTTTTCTTACCGAAATGCGTAGCAAAATGGTAAACCGGCAGCAGTTAAATGATATTGCTGTGAAGATGGGATTAAAGAAAGTTACGGTTTACAATAAATCTGATTCGTCTCTAAAGACAAGCCAGATCTTTGGAAATACATTAGAAGCACTTGTCGGTGCCATCTACCTGGATAAAGGTTACAAAAAGACTACCAAGTGGGTCAACGAACGCATTATCATTCCACACATGTTTGTTGATGATCTGGAAGTATTGGAGATAAATCACAAGAACAAATTATACGGCTGGGCAAATAAGAATGGTAAGAACCTGGAGTTTGAAACCATTAATGAACAGATGGAAAATGGCCGCAGGTTATTTACCATTGCTGCTGTAATCAATGGAAAGATTATCTCGGAAGGCAAAGCTTTTAATAAAAAAGATGCTTCGCAAATAGCGGCTCAACTGGCAGTTGAAAAGCTTGGAATTGTGAATTCCGATTCGATGGTGAACGAAGAGTAAATATTTAGTTTGTACTTACCCCTGCTAAGTGTTTCCCTAAAGCTTATCTGGCTTCTTACATCGTATAATTTCAGAGGGGAGAAAAGCTACACTAGTATTTGGTCCTGACCTCCAATCTCTTAAAGGAAATCCCTTGGCGAAAAAAAGCATTGTAAATCAATACTGTAAACATTTACGATAGAAAAATGTGGTTTTCCGCAAAATTTATTCGTAAAAACACTTGCATCTCAAAAAAACGGACTCTACTTTTGCCCTCGCTACGATAAACCGGTAAGCAAAATCCCTTAGAAAACACTACACGGTTTATTTTGCAACCCTAAAAAACTTTATAAAAACGTCCGTACCATGAAAAGAACTCTACTCATCGCTATTTGTCTTTTCACTCTATCGTTTGCTTATTCAGCACCTGTTATTACTGCTGTAAATAATGGCACTTGGGGCAATGCTTCTACCTGGAGCCTTAATCGTTTGCCACAAGTTGGTGATACCATTAATATTCCTGCCGGTAAAGTTGTTATAGTTACTGAGGATTATGTATTAAATGGATTTGCTTATTTAAGAATCTGGGGCAAACTAAAGTTCCAGGAAAACAATTCCACTTTAAAACTGGGTTCTTCATCTATGGTGTGGGTGTATACTGGCGGTACGGTAGAAGGTGGCGGAAGCCCTTCACAGAAACTTAAAATTGGAAATAACACTGTTTTTGATGGTAACGATGCACCAATTGCCGGCCCACAAATGGCAAATGCAAGTGGTTTTTCACCAGTGCCTTTGCCTGTAAAATTTGTTGGCTTTACATTATCTCAAAAAAATAAAGACGTTTTAATTCAGTGGTCAACTGCTGAAGAGTACAATGCTAACATATATGAAGTAGAGCGCAGCTTTAATGGTACTGATTGGAACGTTGTTGCTTATGTAACAGCTGCCGGTAATACAACTTCTTTAACTAACTACTCTTTTACAGATAAAAACATTACATCTAAAACTGCTTATTATAGAATTAAGCAGATAGATCTGGACGGAAGATTCTCTTATACGCCGGTTCGCACTATCAAAACCGGAAATGAAGCAGCAGAGGTTAAAATAGCTGCTGTACAGCAAGGCAAAGTTTTACTTCAGTTTCCGCAGGAAGTAAAAGGTGTTGTTGTTGTCCGCTTCATTTCAACCAACGGTCAGGTAGCTGGTCAACAAACCGTAAGCAACCCGGTTGGGCAAATTATTTTGAACACTGATGCTTTAAAAGGCAGCTATGTGGTATCTGTAAATGGTACTGACGTAACCGCCGCTAAGAAGGTGATTCTTTAAGATAGTTTTTTTAGGCGTTGAGGAATTAAGACCCCCGGTTTCTACCGGGGGTTCCCTTTTTGACCGCAGATTAGAGGGATTTAGAATGGATTAATAGGATGCATCATTAAGGTTCCTTCTTACAAAGGAATCAGAACCGGTCTACATCAATTCATAACCTATCTCTTTTCCTGGCACAGTTCAATTAAAACGCTATTGGTTGATTTAGGATGAAGAAAGCAAACAAGCTTATTATCCGCTCCTGGTTTAGGTTCTTCATTCAGAAGCACAAAACCTTCTTCTCTTAACCTTTGCATTTCCGCCTTAATGTCTTCCACCTCAAAGGCTATATGATGAATGCCTTCACCCTTTCTTTCGATGTATTTCTGAATAACACCATCGGGAGTTGTAGATTCCAATAGTTCAATCTTTGTTTCTCCTTTTTGAAAAAAGGCTGTATTGACCTTTTCGGAAGCCACTTCCTCGGTTTTATAACACTGACTATTTAACAGCTTTTCAAACAGGGGCACAGATTCTGTTAATGACCTAACAGCAATGCCGATGTGCTCAACTTTAAGCATAGGTTAATTGTTTACGAATTGGGTAAAATTAGGCGGCATCGGCAATATAACCTTTCGCCATACCCTATTAAAGCGGTAAATTTGCCCTTCGAAACGAAACAAACGAACGGATACATTTATGTTACAAACTCCAATTTATCTTGACCATAGTGCTACTACACCTTGCGATCCAAGGGTTGTAGAAGCAATGATTCCATATTTCACTCAAAATTTTGGTAATGCAGCCAGCCGTAACCATCCTTTGGGCTGGCAGGCAGAAGAAGCTGTAGATTATGCCCGTGAGCAGGTTGCTAAATTGATCGGAGCAGAACCTAAAGAGAGCATCTTCACCTCAGGTGCAACAGAAGCGGACAACCTTGCTATTAAAGGCGTTTTTGAAATGTATGCTCAAAAAGGTAACCATATCATTACCTGCAATATTGAACATAAAGCTGTTTTAGATACTTGCAAGCACCTTGAAAAAGAAGGTGCTGAAATAACCTACCTGCAGGTAAATCCTGATGGTTTGGTGACTCCTGAGCAGGTGGAAGCAGCTATTAAACCTAACACCATACTGATAGCTATTATGTATGGCAATAACGAGATTGGTACAGTAATGCCTATCCGTGAAATTGGTGCCATTGCCAGAAAGCATGGTGCTTTGTTATTTACTGATGCTACGCAGGCTGTTGGTAAAATCCCTGTAGACGTTAAAGCTGACAATATTGATCTGTTGGCAATGACTGCTCACAAAATGTATGGTCCAAAAGGTGTTGGCGCATTATATGTTCGCCGGAAAAACCCTCGTGTAAAAGTTACTGCACAGATGGACGGTGGCGGCCATGAAAGAGGTATGCGTAGTGGCACTTTAAATGTACCTGGCATCGTGGGTTTTGGTAAGGCATGCGAACTTTGTATGAATGAAATGCACCAAGATGCTGAACGTTTAAGTAAGCTTCGGGATAAACTAGAAAATGCTCTGTTGAATTTAGAAGAGGCTTATGTAAACGGAAGTAAAGAACACCGTCTTCCTCATGTTAGCAATATCTCTTTCAAATATGTTGAAGGTGAGGGATTAATGATGGGCTTCAATAAAGAAATTGCCCTTTCTTCCGGTTCCGCTTGTACATCGGCTTCGCTTGAGCCTTCTTATGTATTAAAAGCATTAGGTTTAGGTGATGATCTGGCACACAGTTCGCTCCGCTTTGGGTTAGGAAGATACACAACAGAAGAGCAAATTGATTATACCATTGAGGCCGTTTCTAAAACAGTAAATAAGCTGAGAGAAATGAGTCCGCTTTGGGAAATGTATAAAGACGGAATTGATTTAAACACAATTGAGTGGGCACACCACTAATAGAATTGAAATTTGACAATTAAAAATTGAAAATAATATGGCATACTCAGATAAATTATTAGATCATTACAACAACCCGAAGAACGTTGGTACGCTTGATAAAAGCCAGAACAATGTTGGTACGGGCCTGGTTGGCGCACCAGAGTGTGGCGACGTAATGCGTTTGCAAATTGAAGTAGACGAAGCAACCGGTGTAATTAAAGATGCTAAATTCAAAACTTTTGGTTGCGGTTCTGCAATTGCTTCTTCGTCTATAGCTACAGAATGGCTAAAAGGCAGAAGCATTGACGATGCCGTTAAGATAGACAACATGGAGATCGTTGAAGAATTGAATCTTCCTCCTGTAAAAATTCACTGCTCAGTATTGGCAGAAGATGCTATTAAAGCGGCTGTGAACGACTACAGAAAGAAAAACGGGTTACCGGAATTGAAGTTTGAAGAAAGCGTTGTTCATTAATTAGAATTAAGAACGAGGAACTGGAAATTGGGCATTCCATTTAAGGTTTTTCATTTTACTTTTTTAATTGACTATGGTAGCAGCAGATAATGCAATACATGTAAGCGATAAAGCAAAGCAAAAGATCAGTCAACTGATGCAGGATGCAGGCATTGCTGATGACCCATCTTATTTTGTAAGAGTTGGTGTTGTTGGTGGTGGATGCTCTGGCTTAAGCTATAAGCTTGATTTTGATAACGAACAAAAGCCAATGGACCAGGTGTTTGAAGATAATGGTGTGAAAGTAGTGACCGATTTAAAAAGCTTTTTGTACCTGGTAAACACAGAACTGGATTTCTCTGATGGGTTAAATGGTAAAGGTTTTTATTTCCAGAATCCTAATGCCAGCAGAACCTGTGGTTGTGGAGAAAGCTTTGCTGTATAAGATGTGACCTCATTTTTATGATATAATCCCGCTATTAGCGGGATTTTTTTATGCTCAAACGCTTGCCGTTAAAGGATTTTCTGTACTTTTTGCCCTTCAAAAAAACCAAAGCTTATGAGCACTGCCGTGGCAACTTCTGCACTTCACCTAGAATGTATTGATGGTAAAGACGATCACTGTATAATACAGCTTGAGACTGGAGAGAAAAAAGTATTGGGCGGATTTGATGATGACGCCCTCCTTAAACTAAAAGAGCTGGAACATCAGGGCGGGGCCATTGTTATCACAAATGAGAATGGCCAGTTGATTATTGATGCTACTGATTGCACAGTGCCAGTTAAAATAAACGGTGCTATAGTTAGCAAGACAATTGTAAAAACAACAGACATTTTACGTATCGGCAATTCAATATGGAAAATGGTGCGAATTGCAGAAACAGATACCAACAACGCCACCAACTCAGAAACCAAAAACTCTTTCACTAAAGGGTTTGGAACCATGATCGGGCTAGATGAATTAAAAGACTTTAAGCTCTCCAATCTCTTTTCTGGTGTATTTAAAAAACATACGCTAGCAGAAACAGAAGAGCAGTTGTTCACCGGCACTACCAAGAATACTCCTGCACTAACCGATATAGAAATCAGTTGGGCAAAGCCATGGTTGTTTTCAAGATTAATCGTTATCTGTATTGCCTTGACCTTATTATTGATCCTTGGCTTTAACCGTTATGAGAATACCAACCTTTTACCCGGATTGATCTTCATTGGCACCTTCATGATGCCATTAGCAACCTTGATCTTTTACCTGGAAGTGAACGCACCAAGAAATGTGTCCATCTTCTTGGTATTGCTAATGTTATTCATTGGTGGTGTCACGTCTTTACTGGTAACACTAATCTTAAGTCAACCCTTAGAGTTTCTTTATAAAACATTTGGGGCTGCAGCTGCGGCTATAATTGAAGAACCGGCTAAAATTTTAATTGTTGTTTTAGTGTTAGTCAAATACATTCGATTTAAATGGATATTGAACGGACTACTATTGGGAGCTGCAGTAGGTGCCGGTTTTGGTGCTTTTGAAAGTGCCGGTTATGCATTTAATGCTTATCTGCATCGTGGCGATGTAGATGATACAGTAGATAGTATTGTATTACGTGGATTGCTTGCACCATTCATGCATGTGGTTTGGACGGCCAATGCAGCAGCAGCATTATGGATGGTTAAAGGCGACAAGCCATTTTCCTGGGACATGTTAGGTTCTGGAAAGTTCCTTCGTATTCTGGCATTAAGTATCATCACGCATTTCATCTGGAACTCCAACTTTACATTGATACCGCTTCCATTGGTGAAAGACATTAAGTTCCTGTTGTTAGGAGCTCTTTCCTGGACAGTGTGTTTTATGCTTATTCAGGCTGGCTTAAAACAACTAAACGAAGCAAGACATGCAGAGATAGAAAGACTGAGAGCAGAGTAGACATAACAATCTTTTATTTGAAATCCCGTTTAGTACCAACGGGATTTTTTATTTTGCACAAATCATGTGGTCCATTTGTAAAAAGGAATTGCGACAGTTCTTCAGCAGCCTGACAGGTTTTATTGCCATCATTGTTTTTTTATTGGTGAATGGATTGGTATTATTCGTCTTTCGTAACAACATATTAGAGTATGGATATGCTACTTTGGAGCAATTCTTTTCTTTTGCTCCATGGGTGCTGATGTTTTTGGTTGCGGCTATCACCATGCGAAGCTTTGCAGATGAATATAAAGGCGGTACTTATGAATTGCTTCGAACGAAACCGTTAACTGGCTGGCAAATAGTTACTGGTAAGTTTGGCGGCGCCTTGGTTGTAGCATTAATTGCTTTGTTACCAACACTGGTTTATTATTTTACTGTCAATGCATTGGCTTCTACAACCGGCATTGATTCCGGTGCTGCAGCAGGATCATATCTTGGTTTGTTTTTGCTAACTGCTGTATTTACCTCCATTGGTATTTGTGTCAGCAGTTTTACCTCCAATTCGGTAGTGGCATTTATCATTAGTTTAATTGCCTGTGTGTTGTTCTATTTTGGCTTTACAGCAATTAGCCAGTTGCCTGCATTCAGTGGCAGTGCCGATTATTATATAGAGATGATCGGTATAGATTATCATTATCAAAGCATCAGTCGCGGTGTGATTGATACAAGAGATATTGTTTACTTCCTAAGCCTTATATTTTTCTTTTTATTGGTAACCAGGCAAAATCTTCAAAAACGATAGATGAGAAACAAAAGAATTATTTGGTTGGTGGGTTTATTAGCAGGCATTGTTTTGATTAACGTGCTGGCATCTGCCGTTCATTATCGTTTTGACTTAACGGAAGAAAAAAGGTATTCTTTGACACCTACATCCAGAGACCTGCTTAGAAACCTTGAAGATGAAGCGGCGATTACTGTTTTTTTACACGGCGATATTCCAGCTGAATTTAGAAGGCTAAGTAATGCATCGGAAGATTTCTTAAGATTACTAAGAGAGGCGGCTCCTGGAAAGGTTCAATATCGTTTTGTTGATCCGCAAGAAGAAGTTGTAAGCGGCAGAACATGGGCAGATTCCATTACAGCAATGGGTGCTGCGCCTATCAACATTTCCGTACAGGTAAAGGCAGGGCAAGAAAGCAAGATTGTATTTCCTTATGCCTTGGTTCAGTATAACGGGCAAGCCGAAATAGTGAATTTATTTCCGGTAAGTAAAAGAAGTCCTTCGGTGACCGACTTGAACAATGCCGAAGCAATGATGGAATACCAATTCGCCAGAACCATTAATAAACTGCAACGACCGGATAAAACGTTAGTGGCTTACGCCGTAGGTCATGGAGAGCCAACCGATGCTACATCATTTAGTCTTTTATATACAGTAGATCCTGAAAGTGTACCGAAGGAAAGTGTCAACCCTGAAATTTTTGATATCAATGCAAAATCAAATTATAAGGTAGGGCTATTTAATTTAAAAGAACAGAAGTTTATTCCGGAAACATTTGATGTTTTACTGATCGTAAAACCTTCGGAAGAGTTTACGGCTGATGAGAAATTAAAGATTGACCAGTACCTAATGCGTGGGGGCAAGGTGCTTTGCTTTATTGATAATTTAAATGCTGAAGAAGACAGCCTTAGTATTAAATCGCAGATCATTGCTTATGAACGCGGCTTGAATATCAATGATCTTTTGTTTCATTACGGTGTCCGCATTAACCCTGCCCTTTTGATGGATTTACAATGTGGATTTTTGCCTTTCGCGGTAGGCGGCAACCGGGAAAATCCGCAATATGAATTTCTTCCCTGGAACTATTATCCTTGGTTTGAATCCGCAGGGAATCATTCTATTAATAGGAACATTGGCCTCGTATCAAGCCGTTATGTCAATTCGATAGATACGATTCAAACCGAAGGAGTTCGCAAAACCGTATTGTTACATAGCTCTGTTAATGGACGCACCATCACTACACCTGCTTTGATCAGCCCCAACGAAAACCGTAATCAATCCAATGCGGCGTTGTTTAAAAAGCCAAATATCCCTGCTGCTGTTTTGTTAGAAGGAACATTTTCTTCTTTTTTTCGCGGCCGCCTTACAGCAGCACAAAGAGATAGCCTAACGGCAATTGGTGGGTTCAAGGACCGGAGTGTTGAAAGTAAAATGATTGTTGTAAGCGATGGTGATATCGTACTAAATGATATATCGCAACAGCAAGGGCCGCTGCCTATGGGAACAAACCTGTATACTATGGGTACACAGTATGAATATCCATTTGCCAACCGTGAATTTTTATTGAATTGCTTAGAGTATCTCACAAGTGATGCAAACATTATATCAACCCGCAATAAGGAAATTGTTCTTCGCTTATTAGACCAGCAAAAAGTGCAGGAAGACAAAACCAAATGGCAGCTCATCAATATTGCTGTGCCTGTTGTTTTAGTTATCCTGTTCGGCTTCGTCTATCAGCAGGTGCGCAAATACCGCTTTGCCAAGTAAGCACACGATTTGCCGTTATCTTTGCCACTTAAATTTTGGATGAGTACATGACACAAGAGCAAATTGCGTACATCGTTTTTGGAGCCGTTATTTTATTAGCCGTCATTTTTGATTTAGGACTACTCAGTAAAAAATCCGCTGAGATCAGCATTAAGAAAGCGTTGATCCAAACTGTTTTTTGGGTATTGCTGGCAATGGCATTTGGCGGTTATTTATGGTGGAGTGAAGGTAAAACACCCGCATTGGAGTATATCAGTGCTTACCTGATGGAGTGGAGCTTAAGCATTGACAACATCTTTGTGTTCATTCTCATTTTTACATTCTTCAATATACGAACCGATCATGTGGCCAGGGCCTTACTGATCGGTATCTTAATGGCTATCGTATTCCGGATCATTTTCATTACGGTTGGTGTGGCGTTAGTAGAACGCTTCTCCTGGATACTTTACATTTTTGGTGCTTTCCTCGTTTATACAGGTATTAAGATCTTTACTGTTCGTCAGGAGGATGAGTTCAATCCTTCAGAGAATCCTGTGTACAAATTTCTCAATCGCTTTTTCCCAATCCTGCATGAGGATGTCAGCGGTAAAATGACCGTGCGAAAAAACGGTAAACGTTTTTTTACTAACATGTTTGTAGTAGTTGTTATGCTGGCAACAACAGACATTGTATTTGCACTGGATAGTATACCTGCTGTATTTGCTATTGTAACCGATACACCCGCCCGTGAATTAGTGATCTATACCAGTATCATTTTTGCTGTACTGGGCTTACGTTCCTTATTCTTCTTATTGAAAGGCGCAGTGGCCAAGTTTGAATACTTACAGCAGGGGATTGCTATTGTGCTGGTCTTTATTGGTATAAAGATGCTGGTTCCATTGGCATTTCCCCATTTCCATGTGCCTGTTTCTATTTCACTGATTGTGATTGTGATCTGTCTTGCAGGTTCTATCATGTATTCATTAGAAGCCAATCGCAGGCGTAGCCGCAGAAAAAATGTTTGATGTATTCCATCCAAGCCATTTGTGATATTATCAATGGAAAATTCCTGCATCAGGGTAAAAACCTTATCAAACATTTATTGCATGATAGCCGTAGAGTAAGCAATGGCGAAGCTTCCTTGTTTTTTGCTTTAAAGACAACCAATTCTGATGGGCATCGTTTTATTTTGGATGCCTATCAAAAAGGTGTTAGAAGTTTTGTTGCTAGCTCTGTAATTGATGTATCTGCATTGCCAGATGCTACTGTGATACAGGTAGAAAATACTTTATTGGCATTACAACAATTATCAGCGCATCACCGCAAACAAGTCTCAATACCAGTTTTAGGTATTACAGGAAGCAATGGCAAAACGGTGGTAAAAGAATGGCTGTACCAGCTTTTGAAAGGTGATTATAACATCATACGCAGTCCCAAGAGCTACAACTCACAAATAGGTGTTCCGTTAAGTGTATGGTAAATGAATGCAGATCATACACTTGGCATTTTTGAAGCAGGTATTTCTCAGCCCGGTGAAATGGAAGCTTTGCAAACTATCATCCAACCAACGGTTGGCTTGATAACTAATATCGGTAATGCACATGATGCAGGATTTACATCGCATCAGCAAAAGTTGTTGGAAAAACTAAAGCTATTCAAAGAGGCTGATATAGTTATAGGCTCTGCAGATTTACTGCAAGAAGTGCAGCATAAAAATCTGTTTAGCTGGAGTAAAGAAGATAGCAGTGCAACATTGCACATTAAAGCTGTTCATAAACAAAAAGAGCAAACCGAAATAGAAGCTGTATATAAAGGGGGCCATACATCAATTCATATTCCTTTTACCGATGATGCCTCTGTTCAAAATGCTATTAATTGCTGGTGCATTTTGCTGCACCTGAATGTTAGTGAAGATGAAATAAAGAGACGTTTTAAAGATCTGCATGCTGTTGATATGCGTTTGCAGTTGAAACATGCCGTTAATGATTGTTTGCTGATTAACGACAGTTACAGCGCCGATATTACTTCGCTTAAAATTGCACTGGAGTTTTTGCAGCAACAAAGTACCGGCTTAACCAGAACCGTAATCCTGTCAGAATTTGTTGATGCCGGCAGTAACAAAGAGTTAGTCTATGAAGAAATTGCTTCTTTACTGAAACAATATCGTATTCAAAAGTTGATCGTAATCGGGGAGGAAGCAATTCGCTATCTATCTAAACACATAGATGCTTCCATATCGTTGCACGGGCATTTATCAACAGCGGATTTTGTTGCTTCTTTCAGAAGTTCACAGTTCTTTCAAGAGATCATTTTATTGAAAGGGGCCAGAACATTTGAATTGGAACGAATTGCTGCGCTATTTGAAAAGAAAGTTCACCAAACCGTTTTGCAGATCAGCCTAAATGCATTGGTACATAACCTAAGGGAATACCAAAAGTTGCTTAAGCCGGAAACGAAAGTAATGGCTATGGTAAAAGCATTTTCTTACGGAAGTGGCGGTGCTGAAATTGCTTCTGTATTACAATATCACAATGTGCACTATTTGGGTGTGGCCTATGCCGATGAAGGAGTAGAATTAGTAAAGGCGGGTATCCATCTTCCTATAATGGTTCTGAATGTTGAAGAATCAACTTTTCATTCTGTCATTGAATACAATCTTCAACCTGTTATTTACTCAAAAGAATTGATGATAACCTTTGAGAAGTATTTATCTGAGCAAGGTATCAATGAGTATCCAGTTCACCTCGAGTTGGAAACCGGTATGCATCGCCTGGGGTTTGCTATAGATGAGATGGAGCAGGTATCACAACATCTTGCAGCTTCTGCATTGCGTATTCAATCCGTCTTTAGTCACCTTGCTGCCAGCGAAGACCCAAATCAGGACGATTATACAAAACAACAAGGCGAACGTTTTCAACAAGCAGTTTCTGTATTGCAAAAGCATATCACTTATCCTTTTATAAAACATATTGCTAATTCCGCAGCCATCCTTCGGCATCCCGATCTGATTTTTGATATGGTGCGGTTAGGCATTGGATTGTATGGTATAGAAACGGTAGAAAACCCTTCTTTGCAGCTTCAGGCAGTAGCAACTTTACGTTCTACAGTAGCACAAATAAAAGAGGTGAAGAAAGGAGAATCAGTAAGCTACAACCGGCGTTGGATTGCAGAACGGGATTCAGTCATCGCTACCATTCGCATTGGTTATGCAGATGGCTATTCAAGAAGGCTAAGCAATGGACGGGGCAAGATGTGGTTAAATGGTACACTGGCGTCTGTTGTAGGTACAGTTTGCATGGACATGACCATGATTGATATCACTGATATGGCAGATGTAAGAGAAGGAGATGAAGTGATAGTATTTGGTGAAGACCTTCCGGTGCAACAATTAGCCCAATGGATGGAAACCATTCCATACGAAGTAATAACAGGCATTTCGCAACGGGTGAAACGGGTTTATTACCATGAGTAGAATTAACTTTTTTACACCCATTGCCAAATAGCAGGCCTTATCTTTGTTCACTTAAATTTTTTGTGTGAAGCTGCGTTACGCTTTTTTTATTATAGCTGCCATCATTATAGCTGACCAGGCATTAAAGATCTGGATCAAAACAAATTTTCCTCTTGGGCACGTAGCCGACGTATTTGGCCAGTCGTGGTTTCAATTATATTTTATTGAAAATCCGGGAATGGCCTGGGGAATGGAGTTTGGTGGAGAGTGGGGTAAGATGGGATTGACCTTGTTCCGTATGGCTGCTGTAATCTTTGGAACGTGGTATCTGGCAAGAATTGTAAGGCAGAAGTATACAAAAGGATTTATCATCTGTGCATGCTTGATCTATGCAGGTGCATTGGGTAATTTAATTGACAGTATGTTTTATGGGATGATCTTTGACAAAGGCCTAATATATAATCCCATCTCGCAGAACTATCCTAACTATCAGGGCATTGCCCAATTTTCTTCTGACGGGTATCAAAGCTTTCTGCATGGTAATGTTGTAGACATGTTGTACTTCCCTATTGTCAGATCTACTTTTCCGGAATGGATGCCCTTTGTTGGCGGAAAGGATTTCGAATTCTTTAGCCCTATTTTCAATATAGCTGATGCGTCTATTTCAATTGGTGTGATTGTATTGCTGCTTTTCCAGGGAAGATTTATTAAAAGGCATGAAAAGGCTGAATCACCAACTGTTGTTACCAGCAGTCAGGTAAGCGATCAGGCACAGGTGATGTGACTATTGTTTAACAACTTTCTTTATGAGCACTCTTTCTGCTGAAGCTATTTGCATTGTATACATTCCTGCAGCAAGATGATCTGTATGCTCCAGCAACAGGTGATTTAAACCGCTGGTTAGAATGTATTTTTCTTTTCTTACAACCTTCCCATAATGGTCAATTAGGTTCATCTCAACTGCCTGAGATGAAGGACTGTTTACATCTATGGTTAGTTGATTTGTGAAAGGATTGAGTGCAGAAACAATCTTGAATTCGCCTTTATGTGTTGTAAGCTTAACTGTTCGTGATAATTTTTGGTTGTTGTTGCTTATTAGTTTGATGCGGTAATAAACATCATTGTTATTTGTATAAGTGTCTGTCCAGTTATAATAATTGGTTTCATTTGCTAAGTTGTTATAACCAGCCACCTGGCCTGCAGGATTAAAGGTTCTTCCGTCTAAACTTCTTTCAATTATATATTGCACAGTACTTTGTTCTTTACTCGTAGTCCAGTTGAGTTGAACTGCATTGCTTACTTTTCTTCCGATAAATGAGAGGATGTTGGTGCTGAGCGGATCACCGCAATCAATAACATTTAATGTGAGAATAGAAGAAGCTTCAGAAAAGGCGCAGTTTGCACTTGAAAGGTTAGAAGCCGTGGAAGCCACTACTACACGGAACAAAGCACCACTATCAGCCATGGTAGCAACAAAGGTTGGATAACTCGTAAAGTATTCCCATTCGCTTCCGTTCCATAGCGGGGTACCGGTAGAAGGTGAGCTTACATCAAACCAGCTGGCTCCACCATTGTTACTTCTCTGCCATTTATAATTTGTATAGTTGTTGAAGTAAGATCTTATATAACATCCAAGATCAACCACGTTCCCTTCGCAAACTGTAGGCTGGTTATTTGGTGTGAAAGTCAGGTTAGGGCTACACGTAGCAACGGAGATATCATCTAAAGCCCAGTCATTACCGCCACCACCAGGTGCATTATTAAAAAATTTTAAAGTAAAACTTGTTTGCGATGGCCCTGTAAGAAATGTAAATCCTTTTTTCACCCATTGACCTGTATATAAAATATTTCCTGTGGTGTAATAATCCACACCATCTACTTCGAAAGTGATATTAGGATAAACCCCGGAAGAATCATTAGACGCTGTAGGAATGTATCCTGCAGTGCCTGCACCACGGCCTGCAGAATCACAACCACATCTTGAACAAATGTTGCGCATCCAGCAGGAGATCTCATAATAAGTGTTTGGGCAAAGGTTAGATATGGTTTGCTGAAAGGCAGAGTCAATACGGTAACTCGCATTGATCACTAACATATATCCACCATTTGCATTAACAACTGTATCTGCTGCAGCATTACCTAAAGTTTGCGAAGCTGCACCTGTATGATCGCCGATAATATCCCAGACAGTAAACACACGGTGTGAAGTAAGCGGTCCCGCACCATCAGGGTCAGGGTCTGGCTTCGGCCATGCGTTTGAAGTGGTATAAGTTTGAGTGCTTGTGTTGTTTGCTATACCGTAGAAATAATCTTGTGGGGAGTTGGTTGTAAACGTATTGTAGGTATAGCTTGGTGGCACGTTGGCGGATGCTCCCCTGTTCCTTGGCCTGCCGGAGCCAAACGTCCCATTGAATTCCGTGCCTAAAGCATTTGTACCAACAGAGTTAGAGCAGATGCCAAAGTTTCTATACACTGCTACTGTATTATTTGGGAATGTAAAGGTTTGAATAGGATTAGCACCGTTCTTGTAGGTCATGGAACCTCCGCCTGTGCTAATAGTTGATCCTAAAGCAGCTGTTACTCTTACCCTGAAAGAAGCGATCATAATACAACTACTGTTATAAAATGATGGCCTGTGCGTGTTGGCAACTCTACCTCTTCTATAACGTGTGGCAGGTGATGCTGTCTGGTTATATCCCAGGTTAATGCGGATATTACTTCCTGATATCCATCCCTCATCATCGCCGATGGCATCGGTGAACTGCTTGTATACTTTTCCTTCGTTGGTCAATACTCTTATGGTTCCGGGAATGTAGGTTGTACCTGTTGGCACTATATCAAAGTAGGCACAGCTATCAAACGTACCGCTGCGTACAACAAAGGTTGCTCTGATCTCTAACGTATCACCTGTTTCTAAGGTTCCTCCATTAAGACCTTTTGTTACATTGATATAGCTTTTGCCAAAATCAACTGTCTGAGCAAAAGAAGTAGGGGATATGAGAACGAGAGAATATATCCAGCCAATGGTTTTGAATAGTAAGGGTAGAGATATTTTCATAAGCACTGGATTGGTAAGTAGTCATAGGTTCAGACATTAAAGTTATAAAAGCGTTTAACGGGCAGCAATAGTGGTTTCATGTAAAATTCATTGTGATTTAGCGTAGGGATACTACTAACATACATGTAGGGGATAATACTGCGGAAAGGAGAGTTTATGGCAGAACTAATCTTTATTCGTAGTTGCTAAACCAATCTGTATCCCAATTGGCAGGATCATTAATGTTGAAGTTAGTAATGGATCTCTTTTCATCTATTTTAACCGGGACAAGCAATGTGTTCTTTTTAACTGTTTGCAGGTGTGAAACTGGTTGAAGCAGATTACTGCTGAATTGCTGCAAGGGTTGTGTAGCTGTTTTCATGTTGGTAAGATTAAAGGATAAAGGATTTGGGTTGTCTACGCAGTGTTAAAGTATAAAATGCTTTTAAGAAATGCAATAAAAAAGAGAAGCAAAAGGCTTCTCTTTTCCTCGTGACAAGAATATCCTGATTAGTCCAGTTTACCTACCATGTTGGCTGGTATTACCCACTGGTCAAATTCTTCAGGTGTAACATAACCTAATTCAACTGCTGTTTCTTTTAATGTTTTGCCCTGCTTATGTGCAGTTTGTGCAATCTCGGCTGCTTTATAGTAACCAATTTTAGTGTTAAGAGATGTAACAAGCATTAAAGAATTATCAACATGCTTTTTAATGTTTGCTTCTATTGGTTCTATACCAACCGCACATTTATCATTAAAACTTATACAACCATCGCCAATTAATCTTGCACTGTGTAAAAAGTTATAGATCATCATGGGCTTAAATACATTCAATTCGAAATGACCCATTGAGCCGCCAATGTTGATTGCAACATCATTGCCTAACACTTGTGCAGCAATCATCGTTAAGGCTTCGCACTGTGTTGGGTTTACTTTGCCTGGCATAATGGAAGAACCAGGTTCGTTGTCTGGAATAAATATCTCACCTATGCCGGAACGTGGGCCTGAGCACAACATGCGTATATCATTAGCGATCTTCATCAAACTAACAGCAATTGTTTTCAATGCACCATGTGCTTCTACAATAGCATCGTGTGCAGCAAGAGCTTCAAACTTATTTTCCGCGGTTACAAATGGTAAGCCTGTTAGAGTAGCTATATGTTTTGCTACATTCTCTGAATAGTTTTCAGGAGTATTGATGCCAGTACCAACCGCTGTACCGCCTAATGCTAATTCAGACAAATGTGGTAATGTGTTTTTAATGGCTCTTAATCCATGATCTAATTGCGATACATATCCGCTGAACTCCTGTCCCAATGTAAGGGGCGTAGCATCCATAAAGTGAGTACGGCCAATCTTTACTACATGCATGAACTGCTTGCTTTTTTTTGCCAGCGTATTGCGAAGTCTTTCAATTCCGGGAATGGTTGTTTCTATCAAAATTTTATAGGCCGCAATGTGCATGGCAGTTGGGAAGGTATCGTTAGATGATTGTGATTTGTTCACATCATCGTTTGGGTGTAATACTTTGTCTTTATCGGTAAGCTGGCCGCCGTTTAATACATGAGCACGGTAAGCAATTACTTCGTTCACATTCATATTGCTTTGTGTGCCACTGCCTGTTTGCCATACTACAAGCGGAAAATAGTCGTCAAGGTTTCCTTCTAAAATCTCCTCGCAGACCTGCGAGATCAGGTCCATTTTTTCTTTTGGTAGTATGCCGGCTTCAAAATTTGTGATAGCTGCGGCCTTCTTTAAATAGGCAAAGGCACGGATGATTTCTTTGGGCATCCGATTGATGTCTTGCGCAATCTTGAAGTTTTCAATGCTGCGTTGGGTTTGTGCACCATAAATAGCATCAACTGGCACTTGCACCTCGCCCATAGTATCTTTTTCTATACGGTATTGCATGTGGTTTTTTTTGCGCAGCAAAGATAAGTTGCCCTCTTTAGATGAAAGGATTGGATTGGTTTTGTTTTTGATAGAGATATTGTTATGAAGAGCTGCGCATTCATATGGCAGATTGTTTTCTGTGTAATGCTGGCAGGATGCGATGCGCTGTCGAAAAAAAATGCGGCTAAAGGAGAGCAAAACCTTAGGGCAGTGGATTCTTTAGCTGCGAAAGATTCCGCTGTTTTAGATACTGCGCTTGCTGATAGAACAGCAATAGAACACGAACCTTTACCACCTTCCGCTACAGTTGACACAAAAGGTATTCATCCGAATGATATAGTGAAGTTTGCAGAAACCAGGATTGGTGTTCCTTATGTTTATGGCTCTACAGACCCAAACGTAGGGTTCGATTGTTCAGGTTTTATTACACATGTATTCAATCATTTTGGAATTGCTGTACCACGTTCTTCTATTGACTTTACTAATGTTGGTAAAGACGTAACTATCCAACAAGCCAAAAAAGGTGATTTGATTTTATTCACGGGTACCAATCCTGCAGAACGCCATGTTGGACACATGGGAATTGTTGTATCGAATGCCGACACATTGCGCTTCATTCATTCAACATCAGGCAAGGCAATGGGAGTTACTATTACACCGCTTAGTAACTATTACATGACACGTTTTGTTAGAGTGACCCGTATTTTTCCTGAAAATGACTAATAATTTATTTTCCTGTAACTGCTGGTTTGCGTTTTTCTAAGAATGCAGACGTGCCTTCTTTCATATCTTCTGTTTCAAAGCAGTCGCCAAAAGCTTCCAGCTCTGTTTTGTATCCATCCTGCGAAGCATAAACAGCATTGGCTGTTTTGATACATCTTGCTATAGCTAAAGGAGCTTTTAATGCAATGGTTTGCAAAATGGTTGTAGCCTTATTGATCAACGCTTCCTGTGGTACTACATAATTGACCAATCCATATTGTAAAGCTGTTTGTGCATCAATCATCCCTCCTGTCATCAACAGCTCCAATGCTCTTCCTTTGCCAATTAGTTGTACCAGGCGTTGGGTACCACCATAGCCTGGTATCAATCCAAGATTGACTTCAGGCTGACCAAACTTTGCGTTTTCGCTTGCTATACGAAAGTGACAAGCCATTGCCAACTCACATCCTCCGCCTAAAGCAAAACCATTTACTGCTGCAACAATCGGCTTGCTGCAATTTTCAATACCAAAGAAAATATCCTGACCTCTTCTTGCGAGGTCCATTCCTTCCCCGTGTGATAAACCAACAAACTCGCTTATATCTGCACCAGCAACAAATCCTTTCTGACCTGCACCGGTGATGATGACTGCTTTTATCTCTTCGTTGTCTTCTATTTCTTTAGTTACAGCCTCCAGATCATTCATTACATCTTTGTTCAGTGCATTTAATTTATCGGGACGGTTGATAGTAACAGTAAGAATTCCGTTCTCTATTGAAGTCAATATAGTTTGGTACATGAAATAATTTTTTTCAAAAGTAAGCGGAAATAAAAAAGCATTCACTTTAATGAATGCTTTAGAAAGGGTAGGATGGAGCCAACTATTGAACAATCACTTTTTGAACCAGGTCTTTTTGATGCTGTAGTTTGATAAGGTACGAGCCGGTAAACAGATTGTTTATTTTAATGGGCTCACCAGTTGTAGCCTTCACTTGTTTTACTATTCTGCCGTTCATGTCATATATCATCACTACATCGTTCTCAATGCCGGTGATCAATACGTTAAACTCTTTAGGTGCAGGAATAGGCCAAACCTTCAGAGTGATTGTCTTATCCACATCACCATTTACTACTCTTACAACAGAGTAAACAAACTTGCCATCCAAATCTTCCTGCTTTAAGCGATAGTAGGTCTTCCCCCCATAATTGTTTGTGTCAAGCTGCATGTAACTAAGCGGAAAAGACGAATTGCCATTCTGACCTTTGCCATCAACAAACCTCAATGCGGCAAAAATGTTTTCATTTTCTTTTTTGCGTTCTATATAAAAACCTTTGTTGTTGATCTCTTGCAATGTCTTCCAATCTAATTGTACTTGTTGTTTGTTAATTCGTTTTGCATAAAATTCAAGACCTATAACTGGTAAAGGTGAAGCAGATATTTCAGATAGGGGCTGCAAAAAGCCTTGGGTAACAATATTACCATTACTGATGGTTGCAGTAGCCATTTCGCCAAGGCTAAATTCAAATGTAATGTTGCTAACCGTACTTTTCAAACCCATGGAGTTTATAACTATAGGGGTAACCGTTTGTGCCTTTGTGAGTTGAACAATTATTAACATCAACCCTAAAAAAAGTTGTTTTTTCATGTATAAGGTTTAGAGGTTAATAATTAATCTGCAAATACCAGAAAACCGGAAAAGCTATGCCATTGTTGGTAAGTCCCCTGACTAAAAACAGGATTACTATCATCATCTGTATCAATATCTATTTCAACCCATACCTGGTCGCCTGCAGAAAGGTGAATAGCTGTGTTTATTCTTAGTGTTATATCTTCCTCATACGTACTACTACTATAATATAATTCACTGTTATACTTCTCAACAACACCATTACGTTTTACTACCAGGTAGATAGATGCATTTTCAACTTCATAGTTTGTTGACATGCTGGCAATACGTGTAATGGCATTGAATTGATAAAAGCCAGAAATGGGTGCAGTAAACGAACTCGCAGGGTTCTGTGCAGTTCCTTGGTTGTAAAGGGTGTAGTTGTTTCCTGCATCATAAGTTTCATTTGCAAACGGTAACCTGTATGGAGTAGCATTTGGAATATTTAAGTAGCCACCAGGTGCAATACCTCTTATATGAAAACCTACCTTATTTGTTGTGGCAACGGGAGGTGCTTGCCAGGTGGCATTTCCGTTAGCATCGCTGGTTAGTATTTTACCCGAGCCAGGGCTGGTATTGCCACCAGCTATTTTCAGTTTACCATTTACATTCAGAGCCAGGCCGCCGGCTGTATTTTCTGCCGTAACACCTGTGCCACCAGAATGAGTAGAATAACCCCTTACCCCTGAGCTTAAGTTAGCTGTTGTTTGTCCAACTACGCCTGCAAAGCTGCTGTTGGTTGCCGAAGTTTGTCCAACCACCCCGTTACCTGCAAAGCCAACGCCTGTTAATGCAACCCCGGTACTTGAATTTTCGATGATCATAGTGTGTCCGGATCCTGTATTCTTCAGGTTAAACAGCGGGAAAGTTCCATGCAAAGCGTCTGCGTAAGGCAAAACTAATCCAGTAGACCTGTGGCTTAATAATGAATAAGGCACACTTTGCAATTGCGTGGTTCCTATACTTGTATATGTACCTGTACCATTCGGATCAATCTCTGTTTCCAGGTATTTGCTGTTTACATTCCAGTTTATCATTGCAAAGCTGCCGGTTTGTGAAGCACCAGGCGAATTGATGACTATATTAAATAAACCAAAGGCATTAGTAGTAACATTTCGTTCTTCTGCATAAAGCACTGTGCCTGTTGGTGTCTGATCGTGGATCTTTAACCGAACACCAATTGTTTTGTTAGCATAAGGTTGTCCCTGGGCATTTCGGGCAACTCCCTGGTAGTTCATTGTTTGTGGTGCCTGTGCCCACAAGGATTGTGCTGTAATAAGAAGAAGTAATAAAGAGAAAAACTTGTTCATAAATGTTTAATTGAAGGATGAATAAAAAGAATGAGTCAAAATTGAAGTGCGATGAGAGGTATAAAAAGTTTAACTCTGTTGATGGCAGTAACTTTAAAATGAAGCGTAGTAAAAGTGAGTTTAACCGAAGTAGTACTATCATGTAAGTGTATGGTAAAATAAAAAGGTGCCTGCATAGCAGACACCTTTAACACATCACACCCTTCACTTACAATACGGTTATTTTTTGCACCAGTTCTTTATGTGCTTTTAGCTTAAGAAAGTAAATGCCCGAAGACAATCCATCTATCTTAGTCGGTTCTCCGTCACTAACAGGTTGCTCTTTTATTAGCCTACCCGATGCATCATAAATAAGCAGAACATCTTTCTCTATCCCTAAGACCATTACAGAAAATTCTTTGGGTGCAGGGATAGGCCAGGCTTTTAAGGATACCTGTTTTTCCGCGTCCCCATTTACTACTCTTATTACAGAGTAAACATATTTGCCATCAAAATCTTCCTGCTTGAGGCGGTAATAAGTTTTGCCCGCAAAAGAGTTGGTATCAAGCTGTGTGTAAGCAAGAGAAAGGGATGAATTGCCGTTTTGTCCTTTACTATTGATAAACTTCAACGCAGTGAAGTTGTTATCGCTTTCTTTCTTTCTCTCTATATGAAAGCCTTTGTTGTTAATTTCCTGTAAGGTTTTCCAAGCGAGTTGAACTTGTTGTTTGTTAATGCGTTTGGCATAAAATTCTAAACCAATAACAGGTAAAGGCGAACCAACACTCTGCAAATAAGGTTGTAAAATACCCTGTGTGATCATTTGATTACCGCCGGTTCTTGTTGTAGTCATCCACTCGCCTAATGTGTTTTCTAAAAATATATTATTGACAACTACGGAGTTTCCTGCATTATCTGTCCCGGTGAAAATGGCATTTGCGGGCATGGTTGGAGGCGGAGGCAAGATACCTGTACCAACATAAGGCTGTAAGAAGCCATCTACAAGAAATATATGGTTGTTATCGCTTAATCTTGCAGCAGCAAAAGCCTCTCCAACATTAGACTCTAAAAAGATCCCTGATGAGACAATTGAAGATCCGCCAGAGTTTATAATACTGCTTGAAATGGTTTGCGAGTACCCTGAAACAGAAAAAATCAAAACCGGCAAAATTGTATACTTTTTAAATTGTTTCATGTTAGTTGGTTTGCATTAACGAATAGCAAATCCGTTTAAAAATGTACCTCCGTCACCTACTGTAGTTTGCATGTTCAGGTTGTTTTTGAAGTATATGCTAACCTTGTCGCCGGTATTTAAATAGATATTTGCATTGAAGGAGTGGGTATTGTGCAAGGAGGGACTACCATATCTGAAGACCTTTTTTATTGCACCATTTACGTAAATCATAATATATACATCACCAGATGCCAACGAAGATGTAGTGTTCAGAACCGTGCCGCTAAAAAAATGCAATCCTGAATTTTTAGCGGTATACTCGCTCGTTTGAAAATTAAAACCTTCGGTTCCACTTTCTTCTGCCTCATAGGTTACTTTCAAAGTAGCACCAATAGGAACTGTCTGTCCTACAGTAGAAATAGATGCTAAGCCTGCCGGTGGTGAGACGAGTTTAGTAGCTTCAATTGCAGTCTTAGCATATAGGGCATAAGGCACGGCAGATAGCTTTTGCATGCCCATGTCGCTCCAAGTACCTGAATTGTTAACATCTAATTCAATCTTTAAAAAGTGTTCTTCATCCGGGCTTATCCAATTTCCATTGTTGATACTGCCAGTTGCATTTGAGGCTGTGCCATCGTTAATTTTAAAGCTGAACATTCCAAGTTGATTGGTTGTTAGCAGCCTTGTTTCAGTATAAAATGTAGTTGGCAGGCCCGCCTGATTGAATGGCGATTTGTACATTAGGGTTGCTCGCACTTTAATTGGGGAATTAGCAATAACCTGGCCTTGCGTATTACGGGCTACACCCTGGTAATTAAAATCCATAGGAATGCTTTGAGCAAGAGAGGTGATAGAAAATAACAAAAGAACAGTGGAAAAATTGAAAATCTTTTTCATAAACATTTGTTTGAAGGATGAATGTTGTTGTTTGATGGAGTAAAATTGACAACCGCCAAAAGGCTTTGAAAACTTAAGGCTCTCATGCAGGCAAGCTTTGTAATAAACTGTGGTGTTTTCTAAACGAACCGTTGAAGACTAAAACGCAGTCATTGTTTGAGAGGTTGCTGTTACATTTCATTTATCATTTGCTGCACTTTATTAATTAATACAGGCCGTTTGCAGATTAATATTTTACATAAGCAGGCAACGGTTACAATTTTGTCTCATGCCTTTAAGCATCAATAAATACTGGACAAGCTGGAAGAGTAAACGCAGGGAGAGAATGTACCAGGAACTAATAAAAAAGCAGCGGGTTATTCTAAAGAATGGAGTTGGCTTATCGGCTTTGGTGTTAAGACATTATCCGGGTAAATCTTTAAAGAATAACATGTCCCTGTTTTATCTGAAGCTTGGCATCAGCATTCTGGATGAGACTAAAGTGGTAGTGGTTTGCAAATCACTTTTACCATCTAGCAGCAGATCAATAGAAGGACAAACAATTTATTTCAGATTTCTGCCTGGCGATCTTTCGCAGGTATATATCGTATCATAAATCATTTTCAGTCGGACGGTCTACAATAGTCCTGCCTTTTGGCGGGACTATTCTTATACGCTTTAATTTAAATTAGCCACACCTCAATCATTTAATATTTTTTGCCTGCTGTCTTCTCGTAAACTTCACAGCTGCTAATTACGATAAATGAACTCTTATGACAGAACAACAAATCATTCAAATAAAAAAAAGCTGGCGCATCTTTCGCCAGATAGATCCCCAGCTTGTTGGTGGTGTGTTCTATGATAAACTTTTTAAGGAATATCCTTCCCTGAGAAAAATGTTTAAAGGACCTATTGAGCAGCAATCGCAAAAACTGATTGATATGCTCAGTGCAATTGTTATGCATTTAGACCACTTAGATGATCTGAAGGAAGACATTCGCTCCCTGGCCGTTCGGCATGTAGCCTATGGTGTAAAAGTAGAACACTACAATGCTGTTGGTTCTGCATTGTTATGGACGTTGCAACAAGGGCTGGGTAAAGATTGGAATAATGAAACAGAGGAAGCATGGAGTTCATGTTATGGTATGCTGGCTGCTACTATGATACAAGCTGCTGCACAGAAAGTATAATCCCACCCAATTGATCATATAAAAGTTCTGCAGTTGCAGAGCTTTTTTGTTTTTATACGGCTGGTTACAGAATTACTACGCTTCAGTTA
>Ga0164290_1001478_pt1 | contig 32944 bp, 17 predicted proteins | sample Micstemetagenome_FD_108782 | JGI IMG/M metagenome (GOLD analysis project Ga0164290, IMG submission 108782) | Contaminated culture microbial community from soil near Moab, Utah, USA - Microcoleus steenstrupii SON62 (Illumina Assembly) | ecosystem: Environmental > Terrestrial > Soil > Soil crust...
CGCAGCGGCCCCTTGATGCCGGAGTTGCCGTCGGTCAGGATGCCCCAGAGGTGCTGGCGGTGGAGGTCACGAACGCACCGCATTTCGCCTAGAACCGTGTCCAAAAGAGCTTGACACATTCCGCAGTCGGACATTGGTTTACTACCGTGGCACCTCGACATCCGCTCGCAACAGCCCGAGGTGCTTTTGGAGCCCGGTGGCGTTGAAGGTAGCGTGCCAGTGGCGTAGATACACTGCCTTGGGTATCATGAGCGTGCTTACGGGATGCTCCGCGAAGATGGTACCGTTCCGGAGTGCCCCTCGGATAACACCTGTATTGCCGAGCGGCATCCAGGCCTGCACCGAGAACGAGGCGTAGCCGCCAAGCGGTCTGACCTTGAGACCACCGCCGAGCGGCACGTACACCATGGCAGCGGGCTCCCCGGCCTCGACCAGGATCTCGCCCGCTTCGAGGTGTGCAATACGCACGTGCCGGAACGCTTGCCTGACGTTGACCGCTGCAACGTTACACCCCGACTGCGCCATGCGCTCCAGCAGCGTACGTCGCTCGTCCTCGTCCCAGTCCACATCCGTAGCCGCGAGGTAGCGGTTGCGCTCCCGCTCGGCCGTTACTTGAAGTGATGGGGCGATACTCACATGTAGCGAGCTGACTGGCTCTAAGCTCTCCAGGGTTGTGCGAACCACCTCGACAAAGCTGGGATTATCATCAGTGCTTTCGAGCCATGTCTCGATCGCCTCCGCCGGCTTCATCCCGGCCGGTAGCACAGCCCCTGGTTTGCGCTGGAAGCTTTCGATCACATCAGCCCGAATGTCCTTCACAATGATCGCCGTGCTCTTGGCCGCCCGAGTGAAGGCTGCCTCCGACCCGAACGAGCCGCGGTGGAAGCTGATTCGCAGGTTACCAGCCCGGTCGATCTCTGTGCCAGCGACATTCGCCTCGCCCGCGCTCATCTCATTACTTGTCTCTAGCAAATAGAGCCGGTCGCTGCCTAGGCGCAGCGCGTAGATCGCGCCGCCGGTCTGCTGGCTGATAAACACCTCGTACCCGCCGCTCGTCTTTTGCACCGTGCCGCGCTGGCGAAGCGCATCGGCGGCGCGCAGGGCGCGTAAGGTATCGACCACGTCATCCGTCAGGGCGCGCATCTCCGGGTGCGGACTCACCAGCCAGCTGAACGAGTCGCGCTCATAGTCCGTGTAGTACCTGGTCAGGATGTCGCGCTGTCGACCGGGGAAGGCAGTGATGTTGAGGGGCGCCGTTTTGCTTGTTCGCTGCTGCTGAGCGACATACAGCTGCGGAAGATCCGTGCCGACGCTCTGCTGGGCAGTGAGGAGAAGCGCCGCGGGGTCGTTCAGGATAGCGATCGGCACCTTGCTCTTGCTGTGGCCCATCGACAACGCCAGCAGCTCTCGCAGCACAATCTCAGGTGGCTGCTCAAGCGCACCTCCGCGCGCCAGCGATTGCAGAAAGCTTGCCAGGCCACCGTAATCCTGCTCCCAGATCGCCGATACGAACTCCTCGAGCTCAGGGCTGAACACGGCCTGCGCCGCGAACTCCGGATGCATCGCCCGGCCGAACGTCGAGAAATCGGCCATGCCGATATCGTGGAGAAAGGCCAGGACGATTCCATAAGGCTTCATAAAGCTGTGGAACCGTTCAAGTGGCCTGGCCGCGATCAGCAGGCCGTGAATTATCTCGAGCACCTGCTCGATCTGCCGGGCGACATCGCGCACATGGACGACGCCGTGGTCCGAGAACAGACCGACGTGCGCGCCTGGCTCCTCCCAGAAGTCGGCGTTGGAGATCAGCATCTCAAAGCGGGCCTGCTCGTTCACCCGGATGTAGTAGCGCTGCTCCACCCACGTGCGCAGCCACTCCTCCAGCTCATTATGAAGGTTGTTGTGCATATGTACCATCTGTGCGGGGGGTCTCACGGTCGCTTACGCCGGTCGTGCCGGCACTTCGAAGCTCCTTAACCTGTGCGCTGAGCTGAGTCACATCCCGGACGCGAGCGCGGAGGTGACCGGTTAACACATGGATCAGGCCGATCGCAAGCTCGGGCCGGTCAACAATCAGTTCGAAAAATGGCTCCTTGTGCAGGCGCAGCAGGCGGGTCGGGTCAACGGCTTTCACCGATGCAACCCGTGGCTCGCTGTCGAGCAGCGCCATCTCGCCGAACACCGCCCGCTCCTCGAGGTGGTTCAGCAGCCGCTCCCCATCGTCGACCCGTAGCCTTCCGGCCACGACAATGTACATACTGTCGCCGGGCTCACCCTTCTCGAAAATAATCTCGCCGCCCCCGACGTCGACCTCTTCTAGGAGTGCGGCGACGTCGGCCAGCACGTCATCTGGCATGCGGCGAAACAAGTCGACGGTTTTCAGAATGATCACCTTCTCGACGACTGAGAGCATCTTGCGATCTCCTTCGGGGGCTGCTGCATCGAGCTGGGCAACCCCCCAACGCGCGGCCTCCTGCACCAGTCGATCGGGGTCTGACATTGCTGTACGGGCGGCGGGAAGGCACTCGGGCGCGGGCAGGCTCCCGGCGGCGTGGAGTGCGCAGGCCCGCGCCCATACCGACACCGTGCCGTTCGTCGTCCCCTCGATGAGGGCCTGGAGACGGGTCGCGACGGATGTGCTCGGCTGTGGAAAGGCCGGCGCCAGCCGAGCTAGCCGCTCGCGCGGCGCTAGCTCCTCGACGATTGGCAGCACAATGCTTTTCAGCTGGGTGGGAAGCTGCGTATCCAGAATCTCCAGCGCGTAGGCATAGTGTGGGCCCTGTCCACACGCCAGCGTCGCTCGCGCACGGAGGATGGCGGGTCCGTCGTAACAAAATGACAGCAACAGGCAGATCCGGTCGGAGGCCTTCCGAATGGCTGTCTCAAGCCCTGTCCTCACCAGAAGGGTGGCATCAGCGTCCCCGATATCGACCAGCGTGGCACTCATCCAAGCGGCCTGGGCCGCCTCGGCCTGTATCTGCGTTTGTACTGCTTCCGGAGCGGCCGCGCGGTACCCGGCCGCCGACAGCGCCTCCAGGATCGCTGTGCGCACATCATTCGACGGGTAGCTCAGCTTGCTCAAGAGCAACGGCGCAACTGCCTCGCCGCCGATCCGACCGCAGGCGCTCGCCAGCGCCCTGACCTGCGCATCCGGCAGCCGGGGGGCGTCGAGCGCGGCTTTGAGTATCGGTAACACCTCTACCCCACCCGCCGCCAGCGCCCGCACCGCTTGGTGCCGCGCCCCCTGCACAGCGCTCGCCTGGACGACAGCCGGCCAGAGGTGCGGGTCGCGAAGCACCGCGGTCGCTTTCAGGGCTGCGCGGAGCACCGTGGTCTGCGGATCTTGCAGCAGCTGAAGGGCCGGCCGCCAAAGGCTGGCGTCGCCGACCTCAGCCAGCACCTCGGCCGCCAAAACCCGCTCAGCCGGGAGTAGCGACTCGACCAGTTGCTGGAGCCTGTCTTCCGCTCGAACGCGCTGATCGCCGCTGCCATAGCGGAAGAGGCCCACCAGCGCCCCGCGTTGGATGACCCGGTCCGGGTCGGCCAACCGCTCGGCGAGCAGCCGCTCCTGCGTAGGCAGGTCGAGCGCGGCGAGCGACTGAAGCGCGGCCGCCGCGACCTCGGGCGCGTCCTCGCGGGCGAGCAAGGCCTGCACCGCCGGCCCGAGCGACCCGAGCCGCCCCTGTTCGATCCGCCCGAGGGCAGCCTTGCGCACCTCCGGCGCGGGATGTTGTAGCAGCTCGGGGAGTGCTTGCGCGAGCAGCGCCCGGTCGGCCTGCTCAAGGGTGTCCATACTGTAGATGACCGCGGCGGGGTAGGGGTCGCGCAGCGATGCGCGAAACAGGGCCAGCGCCGTCTGGTCGAGCGGCGCCGAGCCGGAGCCGCCCCACTGACGTCGGGCGATCACCTGGCTCAGCGCTCGCGGGTACTGACGGTCGATCAGCACGATCACGACAATCAGGAGGACGGCGAGGCCAGCAAAGACCCAGGCCAGCCCAACGGCGCGCAGACCGAGCAGGGTGTTCAGACCGAGCAGGGATATGCCGGCGACGCCAATCGCCAGCGGCTGCACGATCCCCTCGATCAGGGTTTGAACCTGGTCGCGCCGGGCGTCGGGGATCGGCTGGTAGCTGAGCACCAGGGCTGTCTGCGAAAGGGAGAACCCCCATGCGACATTGAACAGCTTGCCGAGCGCGGCCAGCCAGAACAGCAGCGCGCCTCCCTGGCCCAGGCTGCCGGCCACCGCCAGCCCCCCCATCAGTATCACACAGACGACGGGCATGGCCAGAAAGGCGGCCCGCAGGCCGAAGCGGCGGAGCACAACACCAGTGCCGAACAGAGTCGTGATCAGCGCGACCACACCCATTGCCGAGAGCAGCAGACCCATCGCCTGGGCCATCTGCGCGGGTTCGGCGAACTGCGCCGCCGCCCGGTCGAAGAAGATGTTGTCGAGGTAGATGAACGCGGTCCACCAGATGACCACATACACCAGGATCAGCCAGGTGTAGCCTTGCGTCAGCCGATCTGCCGGCCGTGGCTGCTGCCGCACCTCCGGGCGCCCCCGCTGCGCGGGGCTGACCCGTGTTGGCGGGGGGGGCGCGGCGGCCGCTGGCAGCTGGGCGCGCATAAGTCCCCGGAGCATCCAGAGGCCGAGCGCCGTCATCACCGCGGCCATCAGCATCATTTGGCTTGTGCCAAACCAGCCGATCAGGCGGGCAACAATAAAGCCCCCCACCATGTTGGCCAGCCAGTTCCCTGCCCCAACAAGTCCGAGCAACCGCTTTGCCTGGCGCACGTCGAATAACCGGCCGGCCAGCGGCCAGACAACCAGGTTCACCAAGTTGAGCTGGACCTGTAGCCACGTCGGCAAGAGAAAGATTGCCCAACGGGCCCCGGGGGAGACGAGGGCGAACCAGAGCAGCAGGCAGCCGACGATCAAAAAGGCGATGTTGAGGAGCTGCGCGGCCTGAAACGAGACTCGTTGGGTCAGCTTCAAAAACCCAAGGGCCGACAGTGAGGCCAGCGCCGCTGAGCTGATATACGAGTATGGCAAGAGCTGCGGGCCGAACTCAGTGAGGAACAGCGCCAGGGCAATCGTCTCGATGAAGACACAGCCCATGATCAGCACGGCATAGAGGCCGGTGACTCCCCAGACGCGCGCCTCTTCGCCCGGCTCTACTCCAAGAAATGATTGAAGCCGTCTGAGCGGTGGGGCGTGCAGCAACGTGTGCATCCATTTGGCCTTGTAGGACAGCGGAACCTGGGCTTGGGGCGGGTCGATCAGTTTTCGTGGCCGGGTACGGCGGTGCGCGGATCATTGATCGCGAATTGCGCGACAAAGCGCTCTAGATTTTCTCGCTTCCCCGCCGTGCGCCGGCTCCTGGCCGCGGGCGTGAAGTAGCTGTGGTTGTGCAGAAAGGCGTACTGTGAGGCGAACCATTGCTGGTCGCTCACCGCCCTCCCTTGAGCGCTGAGCTCCTCGCGCAGCAAGCGATTGCGCTCCAGGAAATCATCGCGCCCTAGCACATCCAGGTCGGCGTCGGCAAGGATCTGTTCCAGAAGAGTGTGCGGGGATTGGGGAAGCCGCGTCGCCATGATCATGCCGACGACACGCTCGATCGTCGGGGAGTCAAAGCCGTAGTTGGGAAGCACCTTTGCCGCTATCGCCGCGCTCTGCCGCTCGTGCTCGCCAGGGCCGTAGATCATGCCGATGTCGTGGTAGGCTGCCGCAACCCGCAGCAGCTGCACATCGGCTGCGGCGACGCCGCTCTCCAAGGCCAGCTGATCGGCTGCCGGCATAACGTCGTGTTCGGTGTGCCAGACGTTGTGGTAGACAAGCGCGGGCGACAGTTCAGCCCGCAGGCGGTGGAGGGCAAATGCTATAGCTTTTGCATACTGCGGCGCGGCCATGTCACTCCTAACTCCTTCTGCCCGTTGGCCGGGTTGAGGGTTGGCGCACAGGATTGCTTCGGGCATCAGAGTGAGGCGACGAGGAGTATAGCCCATGGCAGGGAGGCGGTCAAGGGTTCCTGCTGGCAGCACCCTTTCCGCGGGTTGGAGTGCTGGGCTGCTCAGTGCGATGAGAGCGCGGTCGCCAAGGTGCGATGGACGCTCCAACACCTTGCGAGGGCGGCCCCGGCACGCGCGGCAGCGTCAGCAGTAGCGCGCCGACCAGAAAGCTCCCGCCGTCGAGGTAGAAGGCCCAGGCCACGTCGAACCGGGCCGCGATGACCCTGCTCAAGACAGCTAAGAACCGCTACGAGCCGCAGCCGCCATCGTTCGCCCTCGCCGCACCCGAATTACAGATTTGTTACCTCTCGCGCCCTCATTTAGTTTATTCTGCAACGTTCTCGTGACGGAGATACAGTATAATAAAGCAACCCGCCCACACTAATTGACCTTCGTATCCGCGCTACCTTTGGCGAGCACCCGTAGCGGCTGTCAGGTCGCCTGGGTTTTGCTGCTCACAAAAGCCTAGCCGGTTGTGCCCGCACGAGGAGCCACTCTGTCACTTTTTGTGTCACTTTTTCTGTCCCTTCTTTCCGGCGGTCCGCTTATGACGATGCGGCCTGGTTGTTATAATTCTCACACACAAGTACACGTCGGCAAAAGCTCCTAGCCTGGTCTGATGCGGGCTTTGGCCCGTCCGTGAGCGGTGCGCCAAGCGCACACATCTACGCTATAGCGCACTAGGATAAGTAGTGTTGCCCGCACGAGGAGTCGAGCTATGCCCGCCATCTTTCGCCGCCGTTCACTGGTCACCAGCCATTCATTCTTTTTCAACCTGCTGCTGATTCTTGGACTCTTTCTTGGCTCGCTCCCGCATACCCCGAGCTTGTACGCTGCGACGACCATTACGGTGACGACCACGAACGATGAGCGGAACAGCGACGGCGACTGCTCGCTGCGTGAGGCCATCCAGGCCGCCAACACCGACAGCCCCGTCGACGCCTGCCCGGCGGGCAGCGGCAGCGACACGATCGACCTCCCAGCCGGCACCTATAAGCTGACGATCGCCGGCATCAACGAGACCGCCAACGCCACTGGCGATCTCAACATCCTCAGCAACATCACCATCAACGGAGCGACGGCAACCACCACAATTATCGACGGCAACGGGATCGACCGCGTCTTCTTAGTGCCCCCCGGCAACACATCCACCTTTAACCTCAACCGGGTCACAGTCACCGGGGGTAACCGGGCCGGCGCCGGCATCGAAACGCACCATGCCACTGTCACGGTCGACGACACTATCTTCACCAACATGGTGGCGATGGGCGGCTCCGCCCTCCGCCTCCAGAACAACGGGACGCTGAACATTCTCAACAGCACGATCAGCAACAACGTCGACAACAACAACAATGGCGCCGCGGCAGTAATCAGCTCTAATGCCGGCACACTAAATATTGTCAACACGACCTTTAGCGGCAATAGCGCCCCTGTCCCGAGCGGCCACGGCGGCGGCGCGGTGCTGGTGTCGCCATTCGACTGGGGCACGACGAGGATTCGCAACAGCACCTTTGTCAACAACTCCTCGGCCGTGATCACCGCCGGCGTGAGTAACTACTCCGGCGTGGTCGACATCCAGAACAGCATCTTTCTCAACAACACCCCTAGCAGCTGTGGAACGGCTGGGTGGGGCACGTTCACCGGCGGCAACAACCTGATGACGAACAGCGGCAGCTGCAGCGGCATCACGACCGGGGCGCCGACCAACGTCGATACCACCCTGGCCGCCAACAGCGGCAGCACGCCGACCCACGCGCTCCTGGCGGGCAGCAACGCCATCAACGCCGGCGCCGGCAGCTGCCCCGACCAGAACGGGGCGGCCCTGACCAGGGATCAGCGGGGGATCAGCCGGCCCCAGGGGGCGGCCTGCGATATAGGCGCCTTCGAACTCATATCCATCCAGTCCGCCTCCCTCGCCGTGAGCGCGGCCGCGGGGGTCTCCGGCGGCAATGTGACTCTCCAGGCCACCCTCACCTCGGGCGCGTCGGCCGTGGCCGGGCGCAGCGTGAGCTTCGCCCTGAACGGCTCCGCCGTGGGCAGTGCGACGACGAACGCCTCCGGTGTAGCAACGATCAGCGCTAGCCTCGGCACTGCCGGCGCGGGCAGCTACCCGGGCGCGGTGACCGCCAGCTTCGCCGGCGACGCCAGCTACAGCGCGGCTAGCGGCAGCGCCGCGCTCACTGTGTCCTCCCCCGCCCAGCCCGCCAACGGTACCCGCGCGACCAGCCAGCTCGTCACGCCCGGCACGCCAGTCAGCGCGTCGACCAGCTCGGTGCAGACGCCGCTCTGGTACAAGGTGAACGTGCCGGTGCCCGGATCGGTGATCAGCGCCACGCTGACCAGCGACGCCGACTACGACATGCTGCTCTTCGCCCCCAGCGTCAGCGAGGAGAACGGCCAGCTGCGCGACATCGGCCAGCTCTCCAACATTGCTCAGCTCTCCAACATCGCTCAGCTGTCCAACATCGCCCAGCTGTCCAACATCGCCCAGCTCTCCAACATCGGGCAGCTCTACGATCTCGCCCAGCTGTCCAACATCGCCCAGCTGTCCAACATCGCCCAGCTGTCCAACATCGCCCAGCTCTCCAACATCGCCCAACTCTCCAACATCGCCCAGCTCTCCAACATCGCCCAGCTCTCCAACATCGCCCAGCTCTCCAACATCGCCCAACTCTCCAACATCGCCCAGCTCTCCAACATCGCCGACGCAGGCGGCCGGGAGACAATGGTGGGGGTCGCGAGCCACCCGCTGCCGGAGAAGACGGAGCAGATGGCGCACCTGGTGCACGAGCTGGCGGGGCCCTACTACATTGCCGTCGTCACGCGCGATCCGGACGCGGTGGGCCAGCCGTTCGCCCTCAACGTCCAGGTTCTGACGCCGAGCAACCCGGTGCCCGTCGTCAACAACGTGGTGCCGAGCTTCACGGCCCCGGCGACCGACCCGTCGGTGGAAACGCTCATCCTGCTCAACGATCAGCGCATGAACCGCGTCTACACTGGCGCTGACAGCATGGCCGCGGCGAACCTGCTCGCCAAGCTCAACAGCCTGGCCGCGCACCCGCAGGTAAGCGGCCGGGTGATCGACCTAAGCGACTTTCCATCGATCAACGCGGCCTACGCCGTCTGGGATAACGCTCCGAGCAACCCGCAGAGCGCGAACTATGTAGCGCGCACGATCAAGTCGATGCTCTACAGCCGGATCGCGGCCTACCCCAACCTGAAGTACATCGTGATCGTCGGGGGCGACGAGATCATCCCGCAGCGGCGCATCCAGGACACCACGCTCGCGGCCAACGAGAACCAGTACAGCTACTACGACGAGCCGACGATGTTCGCCGCGAGCCAGCTGCGCTACTACCTGAGCGACGACTACTACGCGGCCAGCCTGCCAATCGGAATCGCCAGCCGCGAGATGTACCTGCCCCAGTATGGCATCGGCCGCTTGGTGGAGCGCCCCGCCGAGATCGCCACCGTGATCGACACCTTTCTCGCGGCGTCCACCCTCGCGCCCCGACGTGCCCTCGTCACCGGCTACGACTTCCTGATCGACCAGGCCACCGCGATCGAGGAAACCCTGAAGGCGCAGGGCATCGCCGATATGACGGCGATGATCAATAACAGCTGGACAGCCGACGACTTCCGCAGCGCCGCCTTCGATGCCAGCGCCTATGACCTGATCTCGCTCAACTCGCACTTCGACCACTTCCGCTTCTTCCCCAACGGGGAGGAGAACGTGGCCGTGAACGAGTTCAACAACCGGCCGGCCTTCGCCGGCAAGCTGATCTTCTCAGTTGGCTGCCACTCCGGCCTGAGCCTGCCTGACGGCAGAACCACCCTGGTCTACACCGGCCAAGACTTCGCCCAGGTCTTCGCCAGCCACGGCGCCACCTTCCTGGGCAACACTGGCTTCGGCTACGGCGACGGCGATCTGCTGGCCTACTCCGAGCGCCTGATGCTCAACTTCACGCAGGAGTTGGGCTACAACCCGACGCCAGGGCAGAGCGCCAGCCTCACCACAGTGGGCGCGGCGATGCTGCGGGCCAAGCAGCGCTATATCAACAGCCTGGGCGCCGGCAACATGACCAACTACGACGAGAAGGTGCTCGGCGAGATGACGCTCTACGGCCTGCCGATGCTCGGCGTGGCCATGCCGAAGCAGACCGCGGCCCGGCCGGGGGGCGAAAGCTTCTTCGCGAACAGCCCGGCGGAGCTGCCGGGCGGGCCGGCCGATGGCAACGCCTGGTCGCAGCCGATGACTGGCCTGAGCTACACGTCGCACACCATCAGCGACGCCACCCGCAGCGGTAGCTACGACACCCTCGCCGGCGAGAACGGCGTGCTGGCCACCGGCGCGCGGCCGGTGATGCCGCTGACCACGCGCAACTTCGGCTCGGAGACGGAGACCGTCCACGGCGTGCTGATGCTCGGCGGTACGTTCAGCGACACGCCGAACTTCGACCCGCTGATCACCCAGATCATCAGCCAGGAGATGACGCTGCCGGCCGAGGGGCTCTACCCCGTGCAGCAGTGGTACCCGCAGTTGCCGGCCAGCATGAGCCGCATCCTGACGGTGGGCGGCTACCAGGAGCAGCGCCTGGTGGTTGTCCCGGCCCAGTTCCTGGCCACCAGCGTGACCTCGCCCACCACCGGGATCATGCGGCGCTACAGTGACCTCGACTTCGTCGTCTACACCGCGCCACTCAACCAGACGGACTTTGTGGCCCCCAACATCTGGGCGGTGGACGCGACCAAGTCGGCCGGCCAGATCAGCTTCTCCGTGCTGCTCGACGACAACCAGACCGGCATCCACCGCACCCGCGTGCTCTACCGGGCACTAACCCAGAACCGCTGGTCGGGCCTGGACCTGAGCTACAACCCGGCCACCGGCGTGGCGAGCGGCAGCATTCCCTCGTTCGACGGGACGATCGAGTACTTCGTGCAGGCCGTGGATAACGTCGGCAACGTCGGCCTGGCGATGGATCACGGGGTGCCTTTCCGCCGGTTCTTCTCGGCCACCACCGACTTTGACGGCGATGGCGTGCCCGACAGGGTTGATACCTGCCTGCTGGTGCCGAACGCCAGCCAGGCCGACTACGACGGCGACGGCCTGGGCGACACCTGCGACCTGAACGCCGACAACGACGGCGCCGCCGACCTCTTCGACTCCTTCCCGAACAACAGGGGCGAGTGGTTCGACAACGACAACGATAGGATCGGCGACAACGCCGACCCCGACATCGATAACGACGGCGTCCTCGACCCCAACGACAACTGTCTGCGCACGCCCAACCCCGACCAGCTCGACACCGACCGCGACGGCCTCGGCAACGCCTGCGACGACGACGACGACAACGACGGCACGCCCGACTCCGCCGACGCCTTCCCGACCGACCCGGTCCGCGCGTCGGACTTCGACCGAGACGGCGTTGACGACGAAGGGGGCGACGCCGACAACTGCCCCTTCATCGTCAACCCCGGCCAGGCCGACGGCGATGGCGATGGCATCGGCGACGCCTGCGACAACGTGCGGCCCGACACCAGGATCGATGCAGGTCCGCCGAGCTTCGCCAGGAGCAACGGCGCTGCCTTCCAGTTCGGCGGCAGCGACGCAGAGACGGCAGCTGGCTCACTGCGGTTCGAGTGCCGCCTCGATAACGGCGCCTGGGCGGCCTGCACCTCCCCGAGGAGCTACAACGGCCTGGGCGACGGCGGCCACAGCTTCGCGGTGCGCAGCGTGGACGCTGCCGGCGAGGCCGACCTGACCCCGGCGGTTTATAGCTGGGCGATTGACACCGTCGCGCCCGAGACGACGCTCACCGGCGGCCCAACAAGTCCGACCAAGAGTTCCAACGCGGACTTCGCCCCGGGGGGCAGCGACGGCGGTTCGGGCGTGGCCAGCTTCATCTGCCAGCTCGACGGCGGCAGCGCCACAGCCTGCCCCAGCCCGCTGAGCTACAGCGGCTTGGCCGACGGCAGTCATACCCTGACGGTGCGTGCCGTCGACAACGCAGGCAACGTCGATCCCACCCCGAGCAGCGTCACCTGGGTCGTCGACACCACCGCGCCAACCCTTGGGGCGAGCCTGCCCAGCGGCCCGATCTACCTCAATGCGAACGTCGACGTGCGTCTGACGGCAATCGACACGGGCTCCGGCATCGGGAGCCAGAGCTGCGGCCCGCTGAACACCAGCAGCGTCGGCAGCAACAAGATCGTGACCTGCACGGCCACGGACAATGCCGGCAACACCGCCACGCAGAGCTTGAACTACCGCGTGATCTACCAGTTCAGCGGCTTCCTCCAGCCGATCAACGACAGCGCCTACCCGGCGGCCTGCGGTACGCCCTGCCCAGCCAGCATCTTCAAGAGCGGGAGCGTGGTGCCGGTGAAGTTTGAACTTCGCGACTCCAATGGGGCGATCGTGCAGGCCGCAAGCTCCCCGGCCTGGGTCACTCCCCAGATGGGCGGCTCGGTCAGCCTGCCGATCGACGAAGGTGTTTACACTGAGCCAGCCACCGCCGGATCCAACTATCGCTGGGCGAGCCCGCAGTACGTCTACAACTGGTCGAGCAGAAACGTGACCGCGGGGCGCTACTGGCGGATCGGGGTGCGGCTCGACGACGGCATGACCTACTATGTGACGATCGGAGTGCGCTAACGCCTGGGCACGAGGCGGGCGGCCGGAGTCCGGCCGCCCGCGTTCGCCTGGACCGCACTCAGCAGTTGGCAGGCAAGATAGACACAGCCGAGCGTAGTCTCGCCTCGTGCGCAAAACGCTCGCCTGCATCACGATCATAGAGAGAGTGAGATGGAGACTCCGGCCGCCTATATCCCGATCGACCGCCGGCTGGCCCTTGCCGAGGGCCGTGCGCTGCCCGAGCGGACGAGGGGCGCCGCCCTGTTCGCCGATATTTCGGGCTTCACGCCCCTCACCGAGATGCTGGCTCGGGTGCTCGGCCCGAAGCGCGGCGCCGAGGAGCTGACCGTCTACCTGAACCAGATCTACGATGCGCTGATCGCCGAGGTGCACCGGTACGGCGGCAGCGTGATCGGGTTCAGCGGCGATGCGATCACCTGCTGGTTTGACGACCAGCCCACCGGTATTGTCAGCCAGGGCCCGATGGACTCTGCCCCAGCTCGCGCCGCCACAAGCGCGGTGGCGATGCAGGAGGTCATGAGCCGATTCGCCAGCCTGTCCATCCCCAACGCAGGCACTGTCTCGCTGGCGATGAAGGCGGCCGTGGCCACCGGCACCGTCCGCCGATTCATTGTCGGCGACCCGTCGTACCTGCTGATGGATGTGATGGCGGGGGTGACCCTCGAGCGGCTGGCGGTCGGCGAGCACCAGGCCGACAAGGGCGACGTTGTGCTGGACTCGTTCACCGCCGAGGCCTTGGGCGAGCGGGCCCAGATCGTCGAGTGGCGGGTCGAGGAGGAGAGCGGCGCACGCTTCGCCGTGATTAGCGCGGTTGCCCCGCCAGCGGCGGCTGCGCCCTGGTCGGAGTTGGCACCGGAGGCGCTCGCCGAGCAGGCCCGCTCCTGGCTGCTGACACCGGTCTACCAGCGGCTGATCTCGGGCAGCGGGCAGTTCCTCGCCGAGCTGCGCACCGCAGTGGCGCTCTTCCTGCGCTTCACGGGTATCGACTACGACCGGGATGAGGACGCGCCCGCCAAGCTCAACGGCTTTATCCAGCGGCTGCAGCAGGTGTTCGCGCGTTACGGCGGCAGCCTGCTCCAGCTGACCATCGGCGACAAGGGCAGCTACCTGTACGGCGCCTTCGGCTCACCCATCAGCCACGAGGACGACGTCGATCGCGCGGCGCTCTCGGCACTGGAGCTGCAGCTGCTCCCGAGCGAGTTACCCTACCTGGAGCCACTGCAAATCGGGATCACCCACGGGCGCATGCGTGTCGGCGCGTACGGTAGTGTGACGAGCCGCACCTACGGCGTGTTGGGCGACGCGGTTAACCTTTCGGCCCGGCTGATGCAGGCGGCCGGGCCCGGCCAGATCCTGGTCAACGCCGAGGCCCGGCTGCGCGCGAGTGACGGGTTTGTGTGGGAGACGTTGCCGTCGATCCGGGTCAAGGGTAAGAGCGAGCCGGTCGCCCTGAACCGGCTGGTGAGCGCCGGGCGACCCCAAGCGGCCTTTTCGCTCGAGCCGCTCTACCCGCTCGCCCCGATCGGCCGTGCCGCGCTCATGCGCGCGCTGGATGAGCAGCTGGCGGAGCTGCTGGCCGGCCAGGGCCAGGTGGTGCGGCTCACCGGCGAGCCGGGGATGGGCAAGAGCCACCTGGCCGCCCACCTACTGCGCACTGCCCGTAGCCAGGGTGTCCGGGTCGCTCTAGGCGTGTGCCAAAATCACACGCAGAACATCGTCTACCTGCCATGGCGCCAGATCTTCTGGTCGCTCCTTGACCTCGACGACCATGACGAGGCCGCGAGCGTGGCGCGGCTCGGCGGTCTGATCGCCAGGGAAAATCCGGGTTGGGCGCTGCGGCTGCCGCTGCTCGGCGACCTGCTCGGCCTGCCGCTCCAGGACAATCCGACCACGGCGGCCATGGAGCGCGACGTTCGCCAGAAGGCGCTGTTCTCGCTGCTGGTGGAGCTGCTCCAGCACATGGCCGGGGCGCAGCCGCTCTTGCTGCTCGTCGAGAACGCCCAGTGGATGGACGAGGCCTCACAGGCTCTGGCCCAAACCCTCGCGCGCCAGTCCGCCGGCACCGCCCCTGTGATGCTGGTCGTCGCCCACCGCCCACCTCCGCTTGGCGGCGCTCCGCTGCTGCCCGAGCTGGGCCAGCTGCGCCACTCCCACGAGCTCGCCCTCGCCGAGCTTTCGCCCGTCGAGGTGGGCGTGCTGCTCGAGCGCCAGCTGGACGCGCCGGCCGACCGGCTGCTGCGCGAGCTGGCCTGGGTCCTGGGGCGCGGCAACCCCTTCTTCATCGGTGAGCTGCTGGCGGCGATGCGCCGCGGCGACCAGTTCGTGCTCAACGAGGAGGGCGGCTGGAGCCTGGCAGAGTCGCTCCTGGCGACCTTGCGCCGCGCGAACGCCGTGGTGCAGCAGGAGGGCGAGTGGCGGCTGAAGCCCCAGGTTGAGCTCGCCGGCATGGTGCCCGACATCCCCGACTCGATCCAGAAGCTGATCCTTTCGCGGCTCGACCAGCTGCCCGAGGCGCCCAAGCTCACCCTAAAGGTCAGCAGCGTGATCGGCCAGATGATCGACCTAGCGCTCGTCGCCCAGATCCACCCGGAGCGACGCGACGTTTTTGAGCTGGAGCTCCAGGCCGGGTTGATGGAGGTGGAGGAAGTGCTCCGCGGCGAGGAGTCGCGCAAGCTCTACGTCTTTCGTCATCAGAGCACGCAGGAGGTCACCTACGAGACGCTGCTGTTCGGGCAGCGGCGCCAGCTGCACCGGGCAGTAGCCGCGGTGCTTGCCGACCGGTCGCCGGAGGCCAGCGCCCAGATTGCTCACCACGCCTTTCTGGGGGAAAGCTGGCAGCTCGCGCTGCGCTACAACCTCCTGGCCGGCGACCAGGCCCGGCAGCTTTACGCCAACCAGCAGGGCGTCGACTTTTTCCAGAAGGCCCTGCGTAGCGCCGAGGTGCTCCCCGAAACAGAAACGGCTGCGGCGCGCACACAGATCCACCTGGCCCTCGGCGAGCTGCTCGTCTCGACCGGCCAGTATGACGATGCGACAAAGCATCTGCAGGCTGCGCTGAGTTTGGCGCAGGCGCAGGGCGATAGCGAGGCGCAGGCGAAAACATACCGCTGGCTCGGCCGCTCCCACGAGCTACGGGGCGAGTTCGCGGTAGCCCTGCGCTGGCTGGAGCAAGGCTTCCAGGTGTTAAGTGGCCGGGCTTCGCTTGAGGGGGCCGAGATCGCGCTCATCGCGGGGCTGATCAATATCCGCCAGGGCCAATTCGACGAGGCGCGGCGCTATTGTGAGCGCAGCCTGCACGTTGCCCAGATCTTGAACGATCCGGCAGTGCGCGCCCGAACCTACAACCTGATGGGGATCGACGACCTGCGCAGGGGCGATAGCACCGCTGCGCTCGAGCGCTTCGCCCAGGCTCTTGCGCAGTACGAGCAGGTGCAAAACGTCTACGGTCAGGCAACCTCGCATAACCTGCTGGCGAACGGCTACTTCCAACGCGACAACTGGGCGTTGGCCGACAGCCACTACCGCACGTCGCTCGACCTGTTCATGCAGATCGGCGACACCTACAACCAAGTGTTGGTGAACAACAATCTTGGCGGGATTGCGCTGAAGCAGGAGCGACCCGCGGACGCGCTCGGCTACTACCAGAGGGCGCTGCGGTTGCTTGAGCAGATCGGCGGTTCGCTCTGGGTGATCGGCGCGTTGCACATGAACAGCGGTCACGCGCAGCTGCGGCTCCGCCAGCTAGAGCAGGCGGATGTAGCTCTGCGTACTGCCCTGGCCTACTTTGAGCAGTCACAGCAGCGCGATTTCCTCGCCGAACTATACGGGCTGATGGCCGAAGCGGCCTGGATGCGAAGTGACGACGACGCGGCGAAGGGGCACGGGCTGCGCTCTCTGGAGCTTGCGCGCGAGATGGAAATGCCGCTTGAGGCAGGCCATGCTCTCCGTATTCTCGGCGAGATTGCACACGCCTGTGGCGAGCTGGCGCAGGCTGACGCTTACTTCGTGGAAGGCCACCGGACTCTGGTCGAAGCCGGCGATGAATACGAGAGCGCAAAGGTGTGTCTAGCCCAGGCGCGTTTGTACGCAGCACAGGGGCGGCAGGAGTCAGCGTTAGCCGCCATCGATGAGGCTGAGCCCGTGTTCCGCCGTCTTGCGGTTGGAGCACAGCTGGAGGAGATCGCGGCCATACGCCTGGAGCTGATCGCCCACTCCAGGTAACTCGCGAATACTGCGCGGGCGGCCGTCGGCGGGGAGCGGGCCCACAACGATATGCGCGGCCAGTGGCGCCCCTCGCGTATATTCCTCCGCTTCAGGGACCAAGCGGGTGTGCTCGACTGACATCGCACTGTAGCCCCCATGACGGATCGCTTCGGGGGTGGGCACATAGCCGACATAGCCGTCAGCAAGCTGGCGAGCAGGGTGAACTGCGTTGGCAAGTGTGCCTTGATTACTAGCCCGAACTCGACGAACAGCTCGGCCGGATTACAGCAGATCGTCGCTTGGCGAATCCGCACCACATGCTAACCTACCTCCTGGTGCCGGGCGCTTGGTACGTCGGCGCCGGTGCGCTCGCAGGAGTTCTCTCGGCCCTCCTATTTGCGGAGCAGCAATGACTCAGCTCATGACCCTACATCGAGCCCGCGTGCCCTCGCAGTGATGGATGCGTTCCAGGGTGTGTGCTGATCTCAGTGCTCGCCCTAAGCTTCGTCTCCAGCCAGCCGGCCGACCTGTTGGCACTGGCGCTGACCCTGGCCGCGGCTACGAGCTTCTCGCTGCTACCAACGGTCGTCATTGGGGTCGCCGCCGCCAGGTTCTTGCGTATGAAGTCGTTCGTTGGCCTCACACGGTTGTTGGGCAACGTGTTGTAATGCGCGGTCATGAACAGTAGCAAGCGGATAGGACCAGGGCGATGCGCGACCGCCCTGCCCCTGTCTTGTTCCTGGCTACAGGCCGACGGCGGCCGCGGCGTTCTCACGGAAGACTGAACCCTCGCGGATGTAGCGCCGCAGCACGGCGATGTTCTTGTGCCCGGTCTGGAGCATGATGATGCGCTCGCTCACCCCAGCCATCGCTGCCGCCGTCACCAGCCCAGCTCGCAGGCTGTGGCCGCTGTAGTCCTTCGCGTCGATCCCGGCCCGTGTCAGCGCCTCCTTCACGACGCGCGGAACGGCCAGTCCACTCAAGGCCTTCTTGCCGACAGTGCCGTAGCGATTGACCGGTCGGAAAATCGGCCCCGTCGTGATCTTCGCTGCTGTCACCCACTGCTCGAGAACCCGGACTGGGCAGGTTGCTGCGCTCGTCCCCTTCGGCAAACCCCGCACCATCGTCTGACCTTCCTGGTCGGTCTTCGAGCGCCGCAGCGTGACAATCAGGCCCTCGTGGGTGGTTTGAATATCCTCCATCGTTAGCGCGACCAGCTCGCTCCGCCGGAACGCGCCGGCAAAGCCGATCACGAGCAGGGCGTGGTTGCGCTTGCCGAGCAGGGTGTCGGGGAGAGCGTCGATCGCCTGGCGGAGCTGTGCGGGCAGCAGCGGTGCCTTGCCGTTGGGCGCCATGCCCTTCGCCCGCCGGATACCGCGCATCGTCCGCTCGACCTCGGGGTCTTTCGTCGGAAGTTGGTGGCGGGCCTGCTTGTGGTGGTAACTGATGCTTGCCAGCCGGCGATCCAACGTCGCGACACGGTAGGAGTCCGCCGTCTCCACCAGGTAGCAGATGATCGTTTCGGGCGCGGCTGGCAGTGAGCGGCGTTTGTGCTCCTCACACCAGGTGCTGAAATGCTTCCAGTCGGCGGCGTAGGCCTCCAGCGTTTGCTTGGCGTGACTGCCTTCGACGTAGATACGGGCACGGGCAAGCAGATCGGCGACGGCGGGCGTGGACTCGGAGGTGTCGGTCATGATTTTCCTCGCTACGATGGACGAAGTACGTCTCTTGATCGTACCGAGGTTTGGCTGTGACGGCAGGCCAAGGTTGAAACCAGCTCGCCATCGGTCAGCCGCATACACGCTTGCTACTGTTCATGACCGCGCATTACAAGGCGTTGGTCAGTACCATCACATGCATTCCATAGGTCTCTTGACCCAAAGAACGCAACCTAAAAGTGCCGATCAGCTAGCCACCTCAACCACGCTTCCGGTCGTAGCCGCCCGGTACACGCTTTCTGTAAATGCGACGGCACGCGCCCCTTCATCACCGGGGCAAAGATTTGGCGTTCCATCAAGGATTGTTGCGACGAACGCGGCGGCTGCCGTCGTGTCTTCCTCCACTGCCGTGATATCAGTGCGGACACCCTCCTGCTCGACCCAAAGCGCCGTCACCGCATCCAGGTTGTATCCTCGCCATTCCGCGAACACCCCCCCGCGATCCCCCGTAATCGTTAAACGCCCCTGACCGTACAATGGAGTCTCGCCCCCAGCGACACCAGCGCCGTAGCTGCACGTCAGCTGCACCCCATTGGTTAAGACCGCCTGGGCGCTTAGAAAGCAGTCTACCGGGAGACCCGCAGCTTCGGTAAAAGCCATAACTCGCTTCGGTATGCCATCCGCAAGCCAGAGCATGGTGTCGACCAGATGGGCGCCAATATCAACAAACATACCCCCGCCCATGTGCGCGGGCTGGCCACGCCACTCAAGCGCAGATGCCAAGAGTGTTGCCGTTATTGGCTCAGTCTCCTCGAGGAACAAGCGTACCCACTCCGGCCTCCGTTCTGGTTCCCACATCCAGCGGTTATCGGTGTAGTAGACCGCATTTATCTGCCGCATCCGACCAATGGCCCCGGCGTTTAGCTGCTGCCGCGCTGCCCGCCACAGGCCGCGCCCGCGCGCATTTGTCCCCACCATCAGCGTACGGCCAGCACGGTCTGCTGCCGCCACCATTGCCTCGGCATCCCTGGTAGTTAGCGCCATCGGCTTCTCTACCAGCACGTGGTGCCCAGCCTCAAGAGCCGCAATGGTCGGTTCAGCGTGTGCGTCGTGCGGAGTACAGACCACCACGGCGTCGAGGGCTGCTTCTCCAAGCATGACCCGCCAATCGGTATAGCCCGCGACATCTCCGAGGGCTTGCTGGACCAGTGTTAGCCGCTCAGGATTGCGCCGGCTCACCGCGACTACTTCCGCCCGTTCAGTCGCTTGAAGCAGTGGCACGTGGGTTGTCACCGCATAGAAGCCCGCGCCGATGATCCCTACCCGTAGCCGTGGTCTAGCCATACATCCCTACTTTCCTCACTTGGCAGTTGTTCCCCATTGTTCTGTCGTCACAAATCTATTCGGGCGCTGCGAGGAAGTGATCGTTGTCAGGAGTACAGCCACGGCTCACCACCACGGCTCACCACGCGCTGGCGTGGCGGGAGGTGGGCCAGTTGTTTCGCTCAGCGCTTAATCATAACCCTTCGGCTCCGGCAAGGCGAGCGTTACAACATGTTGCAGGTGACAGGCCAATCTCTGGAGAAGCTACGGCTACCCCTCGTGGCTCGGTGGTGCCGGTGTATCATTTGCTTTCTGAGGGCCCTGTAGCCTGACGAAACGCACTGTTTCGTCCGCTACGCGCTTCCACTCGCTATCCAGAGTGATCACGTGGCCTGAGTTCTCGAGCCATATCAGCTCTTTCTTGCCTGACCCGAGGCGATCGTAGGTGTACTGTGCACTATATGGGTGCAATGACTTGTCTATGCGACTGGCCACAACAAGGGCCGGGCAGGTCACCTGTGGCAGTCGCCGCTTGACCTGTCCCAGCAGCCGCAGCACCTGGTGCGTGGCCGCCACTGGGTAGATCGAGTAGCTCCAGAGCTGCTCGGCAGCCGTTGGGTCGGTGAAGTAGTCGGGTGGTTTGGGTAGTTCGCGCACCAGATGTTTGATGAATGGCACCAGGTAGCTCCGTCTGTCAGTGATAAGAAGTGGTGGCGAGTAGACCACAACCCCCGCGACCTGTGGGTGCTCAGCCGCTACATGCAGTGCCAACAAGGAGCCAAGGGAGAGGCCGCCGATAAACACCGTGCGGCACCGGAGCTCAAGATCGGCCAGGGCCGCACGTACGTGGGCCAGCCAATCTTCCATGCGTTGGCGATTGAGCTCGCTGGGTGTCGTGCCGTGCCCGGGAAGGAGTGGCGCGGATACGGTGAGCCCCTGTTGCTGCAGGGCAGGAGCGATACGGCTCATTTCGGTCGGCGAGCCGGTGAAGCCGTGCACCAGCAGTAGCCCAACAGGACCACCGGCGAGGACAAGGGCGGATGGATTCAGCGGTGATGATGCGGTCATACCGTTATCTCCATAAGCGCTACGGCGGCCCATCAGTGCCCGTCACCGAGGGTTGGACGGGTGCGAAAGGTCTCGACGGTGAAACAAAGGAGCGGGATGCTTTCCTCGGAACATACAAGCTCTTCACGGGCTTCACCTACCCCGGTGTGTCCGCAAGCGGGAGGTTCATCAGGCGACCTCACGTTTGGTCGCCAGCGTCTCCGCTTCGGCTGAAGCTACCAAGCCCATAAGCTCGAACACTTTGATGTGCGTCTCTTTGCCTCGGAGTGTCTGCATGGGCAGCCCCCGCACGACGACAAACGGTTCGACGAGCCTGTACACCGCTTCTGAGATAAGAATATTGCTCTGGTACTCTTTGTTGAGCGCTTCTATGCGCGATGTCGTGTTAACAACATCGCCGATCACCGTGAACTCCATCCGGGCAGGTGAGCCGACGTTGCCGACGATCACATCACCGCAGTGAATGGCGATGCCGAGTTCGAGTTGATGCTCCGCGGAAAGAAGACGCGTGGCATCGATCATCTCCAGCGCCGCCTTCGCCGCGTGTAACGCATCTTCTCGACGAGGCTCAGGAAAGCCGAAAACGACAAGCATCCCGTCGCCAAGAAACTTATCAAGGGTGCCGTTATATTTGAAGACGATCTGGATCAGTTGCGTAAACAGCTCGTTGAGCATGTCGACTGTCTTGGCGGGCCCAAGGCACTCACTAAGTGCTGTAAAGCCGCGGATATCGCTCATGAGTACGACGAGATGGGACGTTTTCCCTCCCAGCTCTTGTGGGCTTTCCAGTAGGTATGTCGCCAGTTCTGGGGAAAAATACCGTTCCAGCGTAGTGATCGCCTTTTCTCGCGCGTACTCCTCCGACAGCGCACGCTCTAGCTCAGTGACATGCTTTTTTACAAGGTGGTGCACATTGCGGACAAAGATGATGACGACAACGGTGAAGCTGACAAGATAGGTCATTTGATAGTATATGTAGAGGATGTTGACCTTGGGGGTGGTGAAAAGCTCGATTACAGAACCAAAAGCAATCTCCCCGGTCAAGATGAAATACGTGACGAGCGCTGCATAACAGATGAACGCCAGGACCCCGCCGAAGATTGGCAGCGCTATGTTGAAGCGAAAACCGGCCAGCGCAAGAACGAGTAAGTAGTTTATAAACGGGGGTGCCTTAAGGCTGGTTGAGTAGCCCATATCGTAGTGATACACAAAAAGGATTCCCGTGGTGATAAGCAGATCAGCCGCAATTGAAAGAAACTTCAGTGACGGGTGGTACGGTCTTGTAACAAGATAAAGGTGATAAATCGTGGCAAAAGTAAACCATAATGCACCAAGCCCCACATTGGCGACATTGGCCGAAAAGGGGTGGGCGGGGATCGCCGGGATCGTTGAACATAACCAGATCAACGTGTACAGCATCCGGATCAGGCTGGTGATCCGCTCGGCACGAGCTTCCTCCTGGAACCAGACGCTCTGGTGCGCCACTTCGGCAGGGTGCGGGCGAATAAGCGCTTTAACGAACTGAGTGATGCGACGCATAATCACCTTTGTCTGCTGCCTGCGATGATGCTCATGGATGGGGAGCTGTGGCCATCAGCGGCCGTGCGGCGTCGGCGCGAGGGGGCGATGAAGTCAGGCGGACCGCAGCGGTTATCAAGGGTGTGCCAGAACGCCCGCAGCTGCTCCTGCGGCAGGACGTTCTTCGCCTGGTAAAGCCCTGGCGGTAGGTCAGGCCCACCTCCCGCCAGCCGCACGAGGCCGAGGAGCTGCATCGTCATGATTGGGTCCATGTACTCGGTCTTCACGCCCTTCTCGTACCGTGCGAAGAAATTGACGACGAAGCCATCCGCCAGTAGGATTAGCCGCTTCTGCTCCCCGTCAGCGGAAAGGTGGTAGACCGAGCCCACATCGGGATGGATGCTCTTGCGCACCTGGAACTTGCCCAGCCCTCGCGGCCCCCCATCGGCGGAGGACGTCCCCTCATTTGTAGCAGCGTTCAGTCGCGCCAGCACCCGCTGGAACTCATAATCCTTCGACGAGCCGCTGATCAGCACCAGATCGTCGCAGCCTTCCGGCGGGCCCGGCCGCTCCAGGAACGCGTCGAGATCCTCGTCGGTAACGGCGGCGGTGCCAGTCACCCCGATCACGGTGTCGACGCCAGCCTGCAGGAGCGGCCGAAGCGAGGGGAAGACGAGCATGGCCTCCGGCCCCAGCACGGTCACCCTCTGTTCATATCCCCCGCGGCGCAGGAGCGCGCAGCTAGACATAGCACCGTTCGGGCTCGGCCGCGCCGCCAGCTCGTAGCCGCCGCCCCGCGCGACCAGCTCCCAGAGCCGTTCCAGCTCCAATGCCGACAGCGCTACATCAGCGTGGGCCACAATCTCGTCGCAGCTTTCGGCAGACGCAAGCGCCGACAGGATCTGCTCGGCCGCTGGTTTGAGGGCGGCAGGCTCGCCCAGACGGAGTCTGAGCGGTAGACAACGCTCGGTGATGACATAGCGCGGCAGCGACCGGTGGCGCAGGCGGGCCGCCAGTGTCCGGGCGTCATCAACGGGAACGGCACGCGCGAACGGCCTGGGGGCGGGGTCAACGACAAAAATCTGCCCCACACTTCGTTGTGCCTGGGCGAGCTGCTCCACCAGGCGCACCCCGATCGCCCCGTTGCCTCCTAGCACTGCGAGCCGCCGGAAGCCAAAGCTCGGCAGCCCTAGGTTGCCAAGGGCCGTACTCGCCGCCTGGATCACCGCCTCCGCGACGCCCACCGCCTCGAAGATCAGCTTGACGTCGTCGCGGGCGCCCGAGATCACCGGCAGCAGCGCCCGCCCACCATGCTCCTGGATCACCGCTGCCTGTGCGCGCTCACCCGAGGTCGTCACCTCGACGCTGCCTGCGATGAGCCCACTGTCGACGGCGGCACGCACCAGCGGCTGGAGCGCGTGTCCTGCCGTGTGGTAGATCCCATACACGAGGGGCGTCAGATATGCCCCGTCCTCGTAGAGCAGCAGGCGTTCGCCGCGCTCGCGGCAGGCCCGGATGGCGTGCTCCAGCAGGTGTGTCAGCAGGGCGCCCATCGCCGCCCGGTAGCTGCCTGTGTTGGCCGGGTTGGTGTACAGCGCGCTGATCTGGCGCTCGCGGTCATCCGGCAGAAACGAGGAGCGGAGGGAGTCGAAGCGGTAGCTGGTTGGCCCGGCCGGGTGGGGGATGGCCTGGAGACAAAGGTAGCGGTGCCCGGAGGCCTCGTCGAGCATCAGGCTGGTGGCCCAGCTCGCCTCGCCATAGGGGATGCCGACGAAGGCGTCGATCTCGAAGCCCAGCTGGCGGAGGGCCTGAAGGGTTCGGGCCACCTCGTGGGTCCGGTGGTGCACCGCGAGCACCCGGTACCCCGCCCCGATCGCCCCATTGCGCTGGAGCTGGACGCTCACCGCGCGCAGGATGGGCATCGTTGTCCCTGCGATCAGCTCCTCGGTGTGCGTGCCGCGCAGCGGGGCGGAGCCAGTGGTGATGGTCAGGCAGAGGCTGGCACGCACCGTGCGCGTTGCTTCGTCCAGCTGCCAGCCCTTCACCTCCCAGTCGATACGGAGGGGCGAGCGCTGCCGGCGGCTCACCAGCAGGGTGCCGGCGCGCTGCCCCCGTTCAGGCGCGTAGCGGTAGCTGAGCTGGTCATGGGCGGCGTGGGACGGCAGCCGGCCGTGGCGAAGCAGCGAGCAGAGGCCATGGAGGATCGCCTCGCCGGCTGGCTCGTCGTTTGTGAGCAGCGTGTGCAGGTCGCCGGGCGCGGCGAACACGAGCACGTCCAGGATCTCCCGCGTGGGCGCTGGGTCGCTGTCCAGGGCTAGTGTGCCGAGCACAAAGGCGTTGGCGTCTCTGATGACCAGGGTCTTCTGCAGGGGCCTGAGCGGGTCGACCAGGGCGCAGTCGGCGTCGAGCTCCTCACAGAGGGCGCGCACATAGTGGCTTGCCGCGAGCTGCTGCAGGAGGAGCAGCCGGGTGTGCCGAAGCTTTGCGGCGAGATCACGGACGATGTTGCGCAGCACGGTGGCGGCCACGGCGCTGCCGGTGCTCTGCAGGGTCTCGAAAGCCTGCGGGGTGATCACCAAGAGACAGGTGGCGTCCGCCACGACGACAACCGACGCGGAGCGAGGCCCCGCGTCAAGCAGGGCGAGCTCGCCGAACCCACCCCCGGGGCCAAGGGTCAGGATCGGCCGCGGGTCGCTCGAGCCGGGGGCGAGCACCTTGAGGTCCGCCGGGTCCACGTCGATGCGAACGAGGCCCTCCAGCACGATATACCACTCGCGGCCACCGCTGTGCTCGCGGATCACGACATCGCCGGCGTCGTAGCGAAGGATCGTCCCTGCGCGAAGCAGCTGCTGCAGCTCTTCCGCCCCGAGGCCGGCGAGCACGCCCGCTGGTGTCATCATTTGCATAGCCCCTCCGTTAGCCGAGCGTGCTGCCGATCTCCCACAGGATGAGGGCGAGGGTGGCGAGCCCGACGGCGGCCAGCTTGGTCCGTGAAAACTGCTCGCGGAAGAGCGGCACGGACAGCAGGGCGATGAAGGGCGTCTTCATGCTCAGGGCGAGCAGCACGAAGGTGAGGTGCTCGCCGCTCAGCGCGAGGGCCTGGAGCAGATTCCAGAAGCCGACAAACATACAGACGCCGATCACGGCCCCCCAGCTCAGCTCGTGGCGCCGCACGGTGAGCAGAGCGCGCCCGTTGAGCAGCACGCCGGCGACGTGGTCGAGCAAAATGAAGAATAGCAGGGCTGCCGGGAAGAAGCGGGCATAGACCACAAAGCCAGTGGCGGAGGCGGCGAGCAGGGCGAGCGAGAGGAAGGTCGTGGCGGAGATGCGCTCGCCCGCGCGGACTCGCGTCCCGGCGAGAATGGCGAGGGCTGCCGCCCCAACGGCCAGCAGGTGCCACGGGGTGAGGGGCTGTCCGAACGCCGGAATCAGCAGCACAACCGCGCCCGAGACGACGAGGTCGAGGTTGGTGACGGCGAACACCAGCGAGACGGGGGTCTCCGCGAGGGCGCGCACCCGGTACACCGAGGCGAGGTAGAACAGGCCGCCGGCGAGCAGGGCGATCACAGCGCCGAGCCAGGTGCCGCCCCACTCCCCGCGCAGCAGCATCGCTAGGCCGGCGAGCAGGGTAACGGTGGTGATCGCGGCGACGACGAGCTGGTCCGGCCGAGTGCGTGAGGAGGCGGCCTTGAAGAGCAGAGCGATCGCGGTGTAGGCGGCCAGGGAAAGACCAATGAGCAAGACCATGGGTTGCCCCCGGGGTGCAGCGCCTGAACGGTACGGGCACGCGAGGCGCTACAGGTACAGCCTGGGCGTCAGTATGAACTTCGCTGAACGCAGCCGGTGTGAGGCGTTAATCACACAGTTGCGGCCTGCGCGCCTCGGTCAAAGTGCGGCAGCTCAACCATCTCGCGCGCCGAGCCGCGAACCCCGCCCACCCCCCGGCTGAACTCGCGGTCCTGCCGGTTGATCGCCATCGGGAGCCCATCGCGGGGGGTGAGGCTGGCAAAGCCATAGCGGTCCACCCGCGCCCCCGCCAGCAGCCCCAGCCGGAAGCGCGGGAGCAGCATCGCCAGCACGATCCTCAGCTCAACCATCGCGAAGTTCGCCCCGAGGCGCATGCGCGGGCCGGCGCTGAAGGGCAAGTACTCGTATGGCCCGGGGTCGATCGTCTCCCGCCGGCGGGGCTCGAAGCGCTCCGGCGACGGGCCAGGGAGCGCACCGGGTCACGAAAAAAGCGTGCCGTGGCGAGGGTCGAGCCAACCAGCGGCTGCAGGCGCGAGCCGGGGACGTGAAGGCCGGAGGCGCCGGGATGCTCGTCATACAGTCCTCTCGCGCCAGCCCTGAGGTGCGCCGCCGGGATATCCTGCCCGTCGCCCTCAGGAGCTCACGGCGCGTGTGCCGGGGGAGGCCGCGCAGCGCTCCTCGGCCCAGCGGTCGAGCCGCGTCAGCTCGATGGGGTAGCGGCGCAGCAGAGGCGCGGCGTCGAAGGCGGTGTCGTGGATGTCGTCGTGGATGGCGAAGGCCATGGCCTGGCTCAGCCCGGGGTGCAGGGGCCGGGCGAGGAGCGAGACCGCGCGCATCACGCCGCGGGGCAGGCGCGTCACCCGGGCCGCGCGGCCGGTGACCCGCTCGAACAGCGCCACCACCTCGTTGTTGGAGAGGTTGTTCTCCGCCGGCCCGCCGATCTCAATCGTCTGCCCCACGGCGGCCGGGTCATCCCAGATATGTTCGATCAGTCGGGCGACGTCCTCCACCGAGACGAAGTTGCGCCGGGCCGCGCCGCGCCCGAGCAGCGTGACCTTGCCCTCCTCCTGAAGCGGCTTGCCGACCAGCTCGTAGGCGTGGGTTTCGAGGAAGGCGGCGGGCCTGACGATCGTGGCCGGCAGCCCGCTGGCCCGGAGGTACTGCTCGACCGCGTGCTTGTAGCGCAGGAAGGCCGATGGGTGGGTGGGCGAGGCGCCCCGCGCCGACACGTAGCAGAAGTGGGTTACCCCGGCCGCCTTGGCCGCGTCGATCAGGGTGCGGTGCCCCTGGTCGTCGACCAGCGCCGAGCGTTCCGCCCCCCGCCCGAAGATCGCGTGGGCCGAGGCCACGACGTGCGACACGCCCGCGCAGGCCCGCCGCAGCGACTCCGGGTCGCGCAGGTCGCCCGCCACCGTCTCCGCGCCGCGGGCCTTCAGCTCGCCCAGGCGCTCCGCGGGGCGCCGCGAGAGCGCCCGCACCGCCTTGCCCGCCTCCAGCGCCCGCCGGGCTATCACCTGGCCAAGGGTTCCGCTTGCGCCGACGATCAGGATCATCGCTCCTCCTCCGTGTCTGTCTCCGTGCGCTCGCCGCGCCCCGAAAGAACCAGTAGCTCACCCAGGACGGCGACCAGCGCCTCCAGACCGCGCACGTGACGTACCTCGCCGCTCTGCAGGTGCTGGAGGCGCCCGCGCCACTCGACCTGCCCGGGTGCTACCTCCTCAGGCCAGATGCGCAGCGAGAAGCTGTAGGTGCTCCGCGTCAGACCAGTGCCGTCCATAGGCTATCCTCGTGTGTGATCGGTGTGGGCGACACAGAGAGCATAGCGGGTTGACCGTGATACGAGCGTGATATGGGTATTTACAAGTAACCGACCTCCTGCGCGACGGCGAGTGCCTGATTGAGCTGTGCCCTGGCCGCGGTGGCATCGCCCTGGCTGACGGCGTGAAGCACGGCGGCGAGGGCCTCTGTCAGCTGGTCGGGGAGCCGCTGCTGGAGCGGGTGGAGCAGCTGCTCCACCCAGTAGGACGGGGGTGGCTCGTCTGGCCGCGTGGCCACCAGGGCAAGCTGCGGAAGGAGCGCCGCCCACAGGAAGGGGGACGTGTCGGGGCGCCAGCCCGCGAGCGCGGCCTCAAGCTGGCGGGCAGCCTCTTCGTGCCTGCCGCGGCGCCAGGCGGCCCAGCCCAGGTTCGCCCGCGAAAGGCCGACGTACTGGGTGGCCTCGCTTGCCTCGGCTGCCGCGAGGGCCTGTGTCGCGAGCGCGTGCGCCTCCTCGACCTGCCCGCGGCGGCGGGCGGCGAACGCCAGGTAGCTCAACGCCTGGGTGCGCAGCCGCTGCCAGCGGAGACGCTCGGCCCCCGTCAGCCCCCGGTTGAGCAGCGTGACTGCGTCGTCGAGCTGCCCCGCGCAGAGGCAGAGGAGGCCGACGCCAAAGCTGTGAGACGCCACCGCCTGGGCGTCACCAGTACGCTCGGCCGCCGCAAGGGCCGAGCGCGCCAGTGCCAGGGTCTCCGCCGACGGCGCGAAACGGTCGCGGGCGAAGGCGGCGCTGCCCAGACTCTCGAGGAACCCGATCTGCTGCTCCGGCGTGCCGTAGCGCTCGATGCGCGGCCGCGCCAGAGCGATCAGGGCCGCGAGCTCGGCGTGCTGCTTGCGGAAGTAGTAGGCAGACTGGAGCCGGTCGGCCACATCGATCCAGGTCTCCATCCAGCGCCGGTGCTGCTCGGGCGCCGTCGCCGCGTCGGGCGGCTCGCCCAGGAGCTCGAGCGCGTCAGATAACGCGCGGGCCGCCGCCGCGGTGTCGTCCTGATGCAGGTACGTCGCGCCGACGTGTCGGAGCAGACGGGCGCGCACGAGCAGGTCGCCTGGCGGCAGCGGTTCGAGGGCCTCGTGGTAGACGGCTCGCGCCGCCTCGCAGTGCCCGAGCGTCAGCAGCGATGCGCCGAGGAGCTCGCGGAGCCTGAGCCCCGCCGCGACATCTGACGGCGCGGCCAGCTCCAGGGCGCGCCGGAGGTGGGCCACGGCCTCGTGGTGGGCGTAGATCGAACGTGCCGCGACAGCGGCCCGCTCCAGCCAGGTGACGGCCAGGGCCGGCTCGCCGCCGAGGGCGTAGTGGTGCGCGATCTGGGCGGCGGCGCCGGCCTCGGCCGGAGCGAAGGCTGCGAGAGCAGACCCGATCCTCCGGTGGAGCTGACGGCGGCGCGCCGGCGGCAGCTGCGCCACGAGGACCTCGCGCAGCTTATCGTGGCTGAAGTCGTAGCTGTCGGCCCCGTACTCGCGGATCACCCGGCGCGCCCAGAGCTCATCCAGGCCCTGCACCAAGCTGTCCTCGTCGAGCCCGCTGGCCTCCCGAAGCACCGCGGACGAGAAGGCCCGCCCGACAATCGACGCGAGCTCGGCCAGCGGGCGCGCGCCGGGTGAGAGCTGGGCGAGCCGGGCGGCGATCGCACTCTGCACCACAGTCGGGAGCGAGGGCGACTCGTCGCCAGCCACCTCATCCATCCAGAGCCCGGCGCGAACGGCCTCGACCACAAACAGCGGGTTGCCCTCCGTTTCATTGTGCAGCCGGGCGGCCTGTTCGGCGGTGAGCGGTGCACTTCGCAGCGCGGCTGCCAGAGCGGCGGTCCCCGAATGGTCGAGCGGGGCGAGGGCGAGCTCATCGAGCTGCCCGGACCGGCGCAGGTCGGCGAGGAGCTGGCCGGCCCCGTGCTCGACCCCAGGCTCATCATCGCGGGCCGTGGCGACGACCAGCAGCGGCGCCGGGGCCTCGGCGCGCAGGAGATAGCGGAGCCAGGCGAGGGTCTCGTGGTCACACCACTGGAGGTCGTCGAGGAGAAGGAGCAGGCGCCCGCAGGCGCGGGCGGCCCGCGCGAGGGCTTCGAAGAGGCGCTGGCGCTGCCAGGGTTCGTGCAGGGGGCCAGGTGCCGCGAGCCGCACATACTCGGCGCCGAGCTCAGGGAGCAGGCGGGCGAGCTCCTGGAGCCAGACCGTGTCGAGGCCGGCGAGCGCGGCGCGCAGGGGCGGGGCGCGGAGCCAGGCCGCCACCGGGCCGTAGGCCGGCGCACCCTCCGAGGCGTAGCAGCGGGCGGCCGCCGTGGCGATACCCTGGTGAGCGGCCCAGTGCAGGAGCTCCTCGGCCAGACGGGTCTTGCCGACGCCGGGCTCGCCGTGCAGGAGCGCCAGCCGGGGCCGCCGCGCCGCCGCGGGCCAGCAGGACTGGAGCCAGCGCCACTCGGCGGCGCGGGCGACGAGGGGCGTGGCGGGGGTGGGCGTCGACACCGCGCCGGTCACCTCGTCGCCCGCCCGCAGCACGGCGGTGTACACCTGTTGGGTCAGGGGGCCGGGTGTGGCGCCGAGTTCACGCTCCAGGGTTGTGGCGCAGCTGTGGTAGGCGCGCAGGGCGCCGGCGCGGTCGCCCTGCCGGTTGTACAGCTCGATCAGCGTGCGGTACGCGGGCTCGTGCAGCGGGTCGATGCGGAGGAGTTGCTGGGTTGCTGCAATCGCCCCAGGGAGGTCGCCTGCCTGCTGGGCGAAGAGCGCCAGCTTCGCGAGCGCCTGGAGGCAGGCGTCGCGCAGGCGCTCGCGCTCGGCGAGGAGCCAGTCGTCATACAGACTGGGGAGCAGATCGCCCCGGTAGACCTCTGCCGCCCGGCGCAGCGCGGCTCGCACTGCATCGCGCTCCCCGCCTCGCTCGGCCACCGCCACCTGGGCAAGGGCGGCCTCGAAAACGGCGACGTCGCACGACCATGGCACCTGATCGCGCCAGGCGAGGCGCTGCCGGTCGACCTGGAGGAAGCGATCGAGCTCGGGAAGGGCGGCCCGTAGGCGGCGGAGGAGCGCGCGCAGATTGGTATGGGCCTGGGCCTCGCTCGCCTCGGGCCAGAGGAGAAACGCAACCTGTGAGCGAGGTAGTGGCGTCTGGCGGTGGAGCGCGAGGTAGGCGAGCAGCCCCTGGAGCCGCGGCGAGTCCAGGGTCGTCACTGGGGCGTCATCAACCAGGAGCAGAAATCCGCCAAAGAGGGTTAGGTGCAGAGCAATCTCCATGATGCTCAACGGCAACGGAGGAGAGCCACGTCATTGAGGGACGGCATCACCGTGTGTTGGCGCCTACAGGATAGCGACAGTATAGTGACCAGACGTGCCAGAGGCAAGGGGAGGCCTCAGACGACTGGTAATGCGCGTTTATATCCGCTAACAGCTACAAACGTGCCTCCCGGACCTGTCGATACCTCATGGCGAGCCTGAGTGGCTTTCAGATGGAGCCTACCTGTTGTAGCTCGTCCTTGACGAGTGGCCCCACGCTTGCGACAATGGCGCTACTCCCTTGACCATATCCCACCCGCTCGCCGCCGGCCAGCCGCCGGCCAGCTGGCGGTCGTTTGTGAGCGGTACGGCAGCAGCTACGCTGTTTGCGCGAGCTAGACACGTGCGCTTGGCTACCAGTGGAATACAGGGACATGAGCTTGGCAGAGCTGCGCGTAGCGGAGGGGACGTGATGAACCTGATCAACCTCGCAGACTACGAGGCGTTGGCGCGTGAGAAGCTGACCGAGACAGCCTGAGATCACTACGCCGGCGGCGCCGAGGACGAGCGCACCGTCGCAGAGAATTGCCAGGCCTTTGGCCGGCTCAAGCTGCGTCCACGCGTGCTCGTCGACGTGCGTACGCGCACACTCGCCACGGAGGTACTCGGCCAACCCCTCGCGCTCCCAGTGCTGCTTGGCCCGACCACCTTCCAGCGGCTGGCCCACCCCGACGCCGAGATCGCGAGCGCCCGCGCTGCCGCCGCAGCAGGTACGATTCTGGTCGTGCCAACCGAGGGTTACTACTCCGTGCGCGAAATCGCTGCTGCTGCGCCGGGGCCACTGTGGTTTCAACTCTACACCTTCGGCGACCGCGAGGCGATCGCGCGCCTCGTCCACGGCGCTGAACAGGCTGGCTGCCGCGCCCTGATCGTCACCGTCACCGCGTTCTACGAGCCGCGCCGTGAGCGGCACCTGCGTCGGCCATTGGTTCTGCCGCCGGAGCTTCGACTGGGCACGCTGGAGGAGGCAGGCGTGGTCAGCCCCGGTTCGCTCAATGAGCCGGCGATGCTGCCCCTGACCTGGTCGGATATCGCCTGGCTACGCTCAATCACTCAGATGCCGCTCGTACTGAAGGGCATTATGACCAAGGAGGATGCACGGCTGGCGGTGGAGCACGGCGTCGATGGCATTATTGTTTCCAACCACGGCGGCCGGCAGGTTGACGGAACGCTGGCGACGATTGAGGCGCTGCCAGAGATCGTCGAGCAGGTTGCCGGTCGGATCGAGATCCTGCTCGACGGCGGCGTCCGGCGCGGGACGGATGTGCTGAAGGCGCTGGCGTTGGGGGCCAAGGCGGTGCTGATTGCACGTCCGTATCTGTGGGGCCTGGCAATCAGCGGCGAGGAAGGCGTCAGAGGGGTGCTCGACCTGCTGCGTGATGAGATGGACTGCGCGATGGCCCAGCTGGGCCGCCCCGACATCACAGGTATTGACTCGACACTGGTGGACCTCCGTCAGGTTGGCAGAAGCACCACCTAGCTGCACGAAAGGCAGAAGCCAAACGTGGGTAACAGGTACGCAGCGGCAGGGCATCGATCCATCGCTTTTGAGGCTTATGCGTTGTAATGCGTCTGCTCGTTGAAAAAGTGAAGTCAGTGTCGTACTATCAAGGCCAACTCACACGAAAGCGGGAGCAGGGCCATGATGGGGTACAAGGCACGGCGATTTGGGCCAATCGGCAACCTC
>Ga0164290_1001479_pt1 | contig 32923 bp, 28 predicted proteins | sample Micstemetagenome_FD_108782 | JGI IMG/M metagenome (GOLD analysis project Ga0164290, IMG submission 108782) | Contaminated culture microbial community from soil near Moab, Utah, USA - Microcoleus steenstrupii SON62 (Illumina Assembly) | ecosystem: Environmental > Terrestrial > Soil > Soil crust...
GAGCTCGGTCTTGCGGCCGGGGATGGTGCGGGTGATCTCCCCGGTCTCGGGGTCGATGACTTCCAGGGGCAGGGAGAGGTCTTCGCGGGCGATCTCACCCAGCGCGATCGCCCGGCGGACGTCGAGGTCCTCCTCACAGCCGAGCTGGCCGAGCAGCTTGGCGCGGCGGGCGACGGCGGCCTTGAGGTCCAGCGCGTCGGCGAGGTCGAGGGTGGCGGTGACGTCGGCGGTGCCGTCGAACCCGACGTTCGTGGTGTCGATGTCGACGTGCCGGGTCTCCTGCGCGGTCTGGCGCTTCTCCTCCGCCGCGGCCGGGTCGAACCGGACCAGGGCGGTCTCGATCAGCCGGTCGACCTGGGCCCACGTGCAGCCGTGCGCGTACGGAGCGAGCTGCCGGTCCACGAACCCCGCCGCGTCCTCGGGGAGCATCCGGGTGGAATCGGCGATCCGCAGTGCCTTCCACACCGGCACCCGACCTTCCAGGACCCGGGCCCAGGTCTGGGGGAGCCGGTAGGCCAGCTCCACGACCTGCCCGACGTAGTTGCGGCCGGAGTCCAGGGACCGGCCCAGGACCGCGGCGAGCTCCATCACCGCGAAGTCGGAGATCAACGGAGCACCCTCACCGGCGACCGGGAGGCCGGTGTCCAGGCCCCGTTCGGTGATCGTCGACGCCTCCGCCTCGTCAGCCACCACATGCTCGGCGGCCCATTCCGCGATCCGGCGAACCTTGGAGATCTCGCGGTCGGCGATCGTCGCCTGGTCCTCGCGGATGCCGGCGAGCAGCTCGTGGGACCGTGACAGTGCCACCGGCTCGGCCGGCGAGGACACGACGTGCTCGTCGGCCTCGTCCGCCACCGGGGCGGTGAGGTCGAAGAGAGGTGCGGTCCCGAGATCCATGGCTCTATTCAACAGAGGACCGCCGACAGATCGAAACGCCCGGAACCCGCCTGTGGAAAGACGAAACCCAGCGACCGCCTGTGGACGACAAGCGGCTCGACGCGCGCGGTGCGGTGTTTCCGCGGCTAGCGTGGTGGCATGCGACTGACCAAGTTCGGGCACTCCTGCGTCCGGGTCGAGCACGACGGCACGACGTTGGTGATCGACCCCGGCGGCTTCACCGACGCGGAAGCCGTCGACGGTGCCGACGCGGTGCTGATCACCCACGAGCATCCCGACCACTTCCTCCCCGACCACCTGCGCCGGACCGACGCGCGGATCTTCACGATCGCCGCGGTCGCCAGGCAGGTCCGCGAGCAGGCCCCGGACCTCGCCGAGCGGGTCACGGTGGTCGCGCCGGGTCAGGCCTTCGATGCCGGGGCCGTCCCCGTGACCGCGGTCGGCGAGCTGCACGCGGTCATCCATCCGGAGCTGCCGCGCTTCGACAACAGCGGCTACCTGCTCACCCTCGGCGAGACGACCGTCTTCCACCCGGGCGACGCGCTGACGGGACCGGGCCGGCAGGTCGACGTACTCCTCGCGCCGGTCTGCGCGCCCTGGATGAAGGTCTCCGAGGGCATCGACTTCGCCCGGACCGTCGCCGCTCCCCGCACCGTGGCGATCCACGACCGGATCTACTCCGAGGCCGGCCTCGGCATCATCGACGGTCACTTCGGCCGGTTCCTCGGCGGCGCGGGACTCGACTACCGTCGGCTCCCGGACGGCGCCGACCTCTGATCGTGGACGGGCGCGTCAGCGCGTCCGCCCGCTGACCCGCCACGGTCTCGCTCGGGGCCGGCAGGCATGATGGCCGGATGCCACTGCGTTCCACGATCGTCGGCGCCGCCTCCGGCGTGGTCCTGCTCGCCGGCGTCTTCGGCTTCGCTGTCGGGCTCCCCGAGGTGGTCGACGACGACACCGAGCCCGCGGCCGACACGGCGAGCGACCCGGGCACCGACGGCAGGCCGGCCGTCGAGCTGCTGCCCGCCACGCTGCTCGACGGTGCGCTGTTGCGCTATCCGGAGATCGACCCGCAGTACTCCGAGATGGTCAACCAGGTCGAGTCCTACGGCGGGGAGAGGCTCACCGAGGCGTTCGGCACCGAGACGGCGGTCGCGCTGTACACGACCGAGGACATCCGCACCCAGGTCGCGGTCACGATCTACGACGGCGAGTCCGGGCTGTTCCTGCAGCAGGGCCCGCCGGTCCCGCGCGAGGTGGCCGCCAACTCCCAGACCTACAGCGACTTCCTGCAGCAGGGTGAGAGCGTCTGCATCGGCCAGTGGCAGGTGCAGGCCCTCGAGCAGGAGGCGCCGCCGTTCCAGGTCCAGTGCCAGCGCACGGTCGGCGGTCGCACCGTCAACGTGTACGCCGCGCCCGGACTCACCGTCGAGCAGACCGCCGACATCGTCGACGACGTCGTCGCCCAGGCCGGGCTGGAGTAGCCGTCATCGCCGCAGCGCGGTGACATCACCGAGCCGGTGCAGCTTGTCCGGGTTGCGCATCGCGTAGATCCGCGTGATCCGGCCGTCCTCGACGACGAAGCTGAGCGCGGTGGTCGATCCGTCCAGGTCGATGTCGAGCCGCGCGCCGGGCAGGCCGTTGATCGAGATCGGCATGCTCGTGAACTCGACCTTGAGCCGCCACGCCGTGCCGAGGAACGTCGCGACCTTGTCCGCGCCGTGGATCGGCTTGCGCGCCGCGGCCGCGACGCCGCCGCCGTCGGCAACCATCACGACGTCGGGTGCGAGCACGTCGAGCAGCGACTGGAGATCCCCGCCCTTGACCGCTGCGAGGAACCGGTCGACCGCTGCCTGTTGCTCGTCGCGTTGCACCTGCATCCGCGGTCGCCGGGCCGCCACGTGCTCCTTCGCGCGGTGCGCGATCTGCCGTACGGCGGCCGGCGACTTGCCGACCGCCTCGGCGATCTCGTCGTACGGCGTGTCGAACACCTCGCGCAGCACGAAGACCGCGCGCTCGGCCGGTCCCAGCGTCTCGAGCACGGTGAGCATCGCGATCGACACGTTCTCGGCGAGCTCGATGTCCTCCGCCACGTCGGGTGAGGTGAGCAGCGGCTCCGGCAGCCACTCGCCGACGTAGTCCTCGCGGCGTCGCGAGTTCGACCGCAACCGGTTGAGCGACTGCCGCGTCACGATCCGGACCAGGTAGGCCCGCGGGTCGCGCACCTCGGACTGGTCACCTTGCTCATTTCTGGCGGCCCACCGCAGCCAGCTCTCCTGCACGACGTCCTCGGCGTCGGCGGCGGAGCCGAGCATCTCGTAGGCGACGGTGAAGAGCAGGCTGCGGTGCTCGACGAACGGATCCACGGACGGCGGTGTCACGGTCACGACCGTACGACTCCGGACGTCGAGGGCTCGGCCAGGGGCTTGAGCCCGCACGCCGCCGCGAACCCGTCGGACTCGATGCCGAGCGCGACGTTGGGTCGGGTGGTGAAGTTCGCGAACGCGATGACCGCGGTCAGCTCGACCATCGCCGCGTCACCGAGCTGCTCGCGCAGGGTCGCCACCATCTCGTCGGTGACGGTGACCGGGGTCTGGCTCATCGCCTCGGCGTACGCCATCACCTGCCGCTCGAGCGGCGTGAAGACGCTCGACTCGCGCCAGCGCGGCACCTCGCGCGCCTTGTCCAGGTCGAGGTGCCTGTTGTAGGCCTCGAAATAGTTGAAGTCCAGGCACCACGTGCAGCCGATGTACGACGCGACCGCCATGTGCGCGAACGTCTTCAGCTCCTCGTCGCAGGCGTCCCACTTCTTCAGCTTGCCGCCGAGCCCGCCCATCGTCATGAGGACCTTCTGGTTGTGCCAGTAGACGCCGACGGACGACGGGACCTGGCCCAGCGTCTTGGTGATCATCCGCTTCAGCATCGCGCCCTTGAAGCCGGTGATCTCGGCGGCGGGGATCCGGGTGTTGCTCATGTCAGTTCCTCCTCGGTGGGGGTGTTCGGACATGAAGACACCGGACGGGCCCGGGGTGTGACACCACCGGGCCCGCCATCGGGAGAAAGCTCGCTAAGACCAGTAGATGACGACCGTGTCGCCGATCTGCACCTGGTCGTAGAGCCAGGCGACCCCGTCGTAGTCGCGGATGTTGACGCAGCCGTGGGAGGCGCCGTTGTAGCCGACGGACGCGAAGTCCGGCGAGTAGTGCACGGCCTGGCCGCCCGAGAAGAACATCGCGAACGGCATCGAGGTGTCGTAGAGGCTGGACACGTGGTCGCGGCTCTTCTGGAAGACGCTGAACACGCCCTCCCGGGTCGGATAGGAAGCCCCGCCGAAGCGGGCGTCGAGGGTCTTCTGCACCTCGCCGTCGATGACCCAGCGCAGCGTGCTGCTCGACTTGTCGATGCAGAGCACCCGGCCCTCGCGGCAGCGGGGGTCCAGCGCTCCTGCGGTGTTCGCCGTCGTCTGGTTGGTCAGCTCCGCCTGGGTCGGTGCGCTCGTCATGGCGTGGAGCCGGTCCAGCGTGCGCCGGTCGACCTCGCCGGTCACCGGGATCTCACGCTTGGCCTGGAAGCCACGCACCGCCTCGGTCGTCACGTCGCCGTAGAAGCCGGTCACGTCGGCGTCGAACCAGTCGATCTGGGCGAGCCGGGCCTGGAGGTCGCGGACGTCGTCGCCGGACGCGCCGGGAGCGAGCAGTGCGGGGCCGGGCACCAGCCTCGGCTCCTGCGCGGGCTCCTCCTCGCCCTCGTCGCCCTCGTCGCCCGGCTCGTCGCCCGGCTCGTCGCCCGGCTCGTCGCCCGGCTCGTCGCCCGGCTCGTCGCCCGGCTCGTCGCTCGGGTCCTCGCCCGGGGGGTCGACCTGCTCGTCGGGCGCGCCCTTGTCCTCCGGACGGTCCTGAGCGGACTGCGCGGGTGCTGTGCTGCGGTCGTCCACCGTGCGCTGCCACGGGAGGCTGCCGGACTGGCTGGCCCAGCCCACGCCGTAGGCGAGCCCACAGAGGAGCGTCGCGACGACGGAGACGATGGTGAAGCGGCGGAGGGTGGACATGGTGGGATCCTCGTGGGGTCGTGGTGCTGCAACCTGGTTCGGTACAGGCTCGGTACACAGAGGACGCCCTGAGCGCCCGTTTGGTTGCGATCAATGCGCACGCCCTAGAGTTCGAGGGTGGCCCGAGCAGCACTGGACAAGCAGCCCGCCGACGTCCGTCGCATGTTCGACGCCGTCGCGAAGCGGTACGACATCACCAACGACGTGCTGTCCTTCGGGCAGGACCGCCGCTGGCGGCGCGAGGTGCTCGAGGCCGTCGACCCGTCGTACGGCGAGCGGGTGCTCGACCTCGCAGCCGGCACCGGTACGTCGAGCCAGCCCTTCGCCGATGCCGGCGCCACCGTCGTCCCGTGCGACTTCTCCATCGGCATGCTGCAGGTGGGCAAGAAGCAGCTGCCGCACCTGCCCTTCACCGCGGGCGACGGCACCCAGCTGCCCTTCGCCGACGACACGTTCGACGCGGTCACCATCTCGTTCGGCCTGCGCAACATCGTCGACCCGGTGAAGGGGCTGACCGAGATGCGGCGCGTCACCCGGCCGGGCGGCCGGCTCGTCGTCTGCGAGTTCAGCCACCCGACGTGGAGCCCGTGGCGCACGGTCTACCTCGAGTACCTGATGAAGGCGCTGCCGGCGGTCGCCAAGGCGGTCTCGTCGTCGCCCGACGCCTACGTCTACCTGGCCGAGTCGATCCGGGCCTGGCCCGACCAGGCCGGGCTCGCCGCCAAGATCGGCGAGGCGGGTTGGGACCAGCCCGAGTGGCGCAACCTCTCCGGCGGCATCGTCGCGCTCCACCGCGCCACCGCCTGAGGTCTCCCTCCGCAGGATCCCGCCAGAAACTTCCACGGCCGGGCGCCTGGCTACCTACCCTCGATGTGTGCGGTCGTGGGGCCGCGTCGCGAGGAGTGGTGCGACATGAGGTGGAACGGTGCGGAGCTCGACTGGTTGATCGTCCTGGCCTTCGGCGGCATCGCGCTCTGGAGCCTGCTGGCCGGTCCCGTGACGCGATGGCGTTTCGAGCGATTCGCGAAAGGGGCGGTCTGGACGACAGCGCGGGTCGTCAGCAAGGAAACCCGGACGATCGCCAGATTCAGCAGGTCCCGCAGGGATCCAGTGACGCTGTACTTCGCCGACCTGCAGTTCACGACCGAGGACGGCCAGCAGGTCGACATCCGGCGGAAGGTGACCCAGGGGGTCAGCGTGGGAGCAGAGCTCCCGGTCGCCTATCGCGCCGAGAACCCGTCAGGCGCGCGGATCGACCGGGCCCCGAGCACGTCGGCGGGACTGTTCGAGACCGGAGGAGTGACCGGGTTCGTCATCTATGCCGGCATCGGCTTCGGCATCCTCTGGGGGATCGGCGCGATCGAGCTCGGCTGATCGCGGCACCCATTTAGGTAAGTCCGACGTGAGGTAAATCCCCAGGTCAGCGGCGGGTTTGCGTACGTCGTACCCCCTTGTGCGGCGGGCGCCGCGGGGTGGCAGTATGTGTCCCGCGACACTCGTGATTCCGTTCACAAGATCACGAATGCGATGCCCGATGAGGGGCCCGCACACGGGAAGGGACGGCAGTTGGAGCTCTACACGCCGGTACTGGTCCTCGCGGCTCTGGCCGCGCTCTTCGCCGTCGGCTCGATCGCCATGAGTGCGCTCACCGGGCCGGCTCGCTACAACCGGGCGAAGCTCGACTCCTACGAGTGCGGCATCGAGCCGACCCCGCAGGCGATCGGCGGCCGCTTCCCGGTGAAGTACTACATCACCGCGATGCTCTTCATCGTCTTCGACATCGAGATCATCTTCCTCTACCCGTGGGCCGTCTACTTCGACCAGATGGCGTGGTTCGGGTTGATCGAGATGGTCGTCTTCATCTCCACCGTGTTCGTCGCGTACGTCTATGTATGGCGTCGCGGCGGTCTCGAGTGGGACTGAGAGGTAACTACCTGTGGGACTTGAAGAGAAGCTCCCCAGCGGCGTCCTGCTGACCACGGTCGAGGGCGTCGCCGGCTACTTCCGCAAGGCCAGCTTCTGGCCCGCGACGTTCGGCCTCGCGTGCTGCGCCATCGAGATGATGACCAGCGGCGGTCCGAAGTACGACCTCGCCCGCTTCGGCATGGAGGTCTTCCGCGCGAGCCCCCGCCAGGCCGACCTGATGATCGTCGCCGGCCGGGTCAGCCAGAAGATGGCGCCGGTCCTCCGCCAGATCTACGACCAGATGGCCGAGCCCAAGTGGGTGCTCGCGATGGGCGTGTGCGCGAGCAGCGGCGGCATGTTCAACAACTACGCCATCGTCCAGGGGGTCGACCACGTCGTACCGGTCGACATGTACCTGCCCGGTTGCCCGCCCCGTCCCGAGATGTTGATCGACGCGATCCTCAAGCTCCACGACAAGGTCCAGACCGGCAAGCTCGGCGCCAACCGGCTCGCCCAGATCCGCGAGCTCGAGGCCGAGGGCCTGGTCGCGCTGCCCACCAGCGACATGAAGGGCATGCTGCGGTGACCGACAAGATCGACCGGACCGGGAAGTCCGACGAGCCCGACGACGTCGGCAAGCCCGTCGCCGACAAGGAGCCGGTCTCCCCGAAGCCCGCGGTCGAGCAGCCCGCCGTCGAGCAGTCACCGGAGAACGTGCCGGCCCCGACCGGCGAGGTGCGCCCGATCGGTGAGCGGCACGGCATGTTCGGCGTCACGGGCACCGGCGACACCAGCGGGTACGGCGGGCTCGTGGCCCCTGTGGTCTACCCGGCGGCCGCCGAGCGCCCCTACGGCGGATGGTTCGACGTCGTCGCCGACGGCCTCGACCCGCTCATCGACGCGGTCGTGATCCACCGGGGCGAGATCACCTTCCACGTCGCGCCGGCCAACCTGGTCGCCGCGGCCACCCTGCTGCGCGACGACCCGAGCCTGCGCTTCGAGCTCTGCGCCGGCGTCAGCGGCGTGCACTACCCCGCCGACACCGGGCGCGAGCTGCACGCGGTCTACAGCTTCTTGTCGATGACCTACAACCGGCGGATCCGGGTCGAGGTCAGCGTGCCCGACGCCGACCCGCACCTCCCGTCGCTGTGCGGTGTCTATCCCGCGGTGGACTGGCACGAGCGCGAGACCTACGACATGTTCGGGATGGTCTTCGACGGCCACCCGGCGCTCACCCGGATCCTGATGCCGGACGACTGGCCGGGCTTCCCGCAGCGCAAGGACTACCCCCTCGGCGGCATCCCGGTCGAGTACAAGGGCGGCACCATCCCGCCGCCGGACCAGCGGAGGAGCTACTCATGAGCACCACCGGGCACGACTTCTACGCCGGTTCGTCGGAGAGCAACGACCCGCCCGCTGACCGCGTGTTCACCGTCAGCGGCCAGGACTGGGACGACATCGCCGCCGGCCTGGGCGAGGAGGGCGGTGACGCGCAGGAGCGCGTCGTCGTCAACATGGGCCCGCAGCACCCGTCCACCCACGGCGTGCTCCGGCTGATCCTCGAGCTCGAGGGCGAGACGGTGACCGAGGCCCGCTGCGGCATCGGCTACCTCCACACCGGCATCGAGAAGAACATGGAGTACCGGTCCTGGGTGCAGGGCGTCACCTTCTGCACCCGGATGGACTACCTCAGCCCGTTCTTCAACGAGGCGACCTACGTCCTCGGCGCCGAGCGCCTGCTCGACATCGAGGACCAGATCCCCGAGAAGGCCCAGGTGATGCGGGTCCTGCTCATGGAGCTCAACCGCATCTCGTCCCACCTCGTCTGCATCGCCACGGGCGGCATGGAGATCGGCGCGCTCACGGTGATGACCGTGGGCTTCCGCGAGCGGGAGCTGGTGCTCGACCTGTTCGAGCTGATCACCGGCCTCCGGATGAACCACGGCTTCATCCGGCCCGGGGGCGTCGCCCAGGACCTGCCGCCGGGTGCACTCGAGGAGATCCGCGGGTTCGTCGCGCTGATGAGGAAGCGCCTCCCGGAGTACGCCGCGCTCTGCAACGCCAACCCCATCTTCAAGGCCCGCCTCGAAGGCGTCGGCCACCTCGACCTCGAGGGCTGCCTCGCGCTCGGCGTGACCGGTCCGGTCCTGCGCAGCACCGGCTACCCGTGGGACCTGCGCAAGACGTCGCCGTACTGCGGCTACGAGACCTACGACTTCGAGGTCCAGACGTGGGACACCAGTGACTCCTACGGCCGGTTCCGGCTGCGTCTCAACGAGATGTGGGAGTCGCTCAAGATCATCGAGCAGGCCGCCGACCGCCTCGCGCGGATGGAGGGCGAGCCGGTGATGGTCGCCGACAAGAAGATCGCCTGGCCCAGCCAGCTCGCGATCGGCAGCGACGGCATGGGCAACAGCCTCGACCACATCCGCCACATCATGGGGGAGTCGATGGAGGCGCTCATCCACCACTTCAAGCTGGTGACCGAGGGCTTCCGGGTCCCGGCCGGCCAGGCCTACGTGCCGATCGAGTCGCCCCGCGGCGAGCTCGGCGCGCATGTCGTCTCCAACGGCGGCACCCGCCCGTTCCGCGCCCACTTCCGCGATCCGTCGTTCAACAACCTGCAGGCCATGGGCGTGATGAGCGAGGGGGGCATGCTCTCCGACGTCGTCGTCGCGATCGCCAGCCTCGACCCGGTGATGGGAGGTGTCGACCGCTGATGGCCGGCCTGAACGACAAGACCCTCGACGAGCTGCGCGAGATCGCCGGCCGCTACCCGGAGAAGCGCTCCGGCCTGCTGCCGATGCTGCACCTCGTGCAGTCGGTGCAGGGCAAGGTGACCCCCGAGGCGATCGAGGCCTGCGCCGAGATCCTCGAGATCTCGGCGGCGGAGGTCAGCGGCGTCGCGACCTTCTACACGATGTACAAGCGGCACGCCGTCGGCGACTTCCACGTCGGTGTCTGCACCAACACCCTGTGCGCGGTGATGGGCGGCGACGCGATCTTCGCCCGCCTCAAGGAGCACCTCGACATCGGCAACGACGAGGTGGCCGAGCAGCGCCAGGGCGACCAGTACTCCGTCAGCCTCGAGCACGTCGAGTGCAACGCGGCCTGCGACTACGCCCCGGTCGTGATGGTCAACTGGGAGTTCATGGACAACCAGACCCCCGAGGGCGCGGTCCAGATGGTCGAGGCGCTCCGCGCCGGCCACGACGTCCGCTCCACCCGTGGACCCCGCCTCTGCACCTGGCGGGAGGCCGAGCGGGTGCTCGCCGGCTTCCCCGACGGCCGCGTCGACGAGGGTCCCACCGCCGGGCCGGCGAGCCTGGCCGGGCTCGAGATCGCCCGGGAGAAGGGCTGGACCGCCCCCGACCCGGCGGCGACGCCGGTGGTCGAGGCGTCGGCCTCGAAGGAGGAGGCGGTGGCCGAGGCCGACACGTCGCGGGCCGAGTCGGAGACCGTCGAGGAGACCAGCGGCACCGGGGAGCCGGCAGCGGAGAAGGAGGAGGCGCAGTGACGACCCAGGAATCGGTGCTGACGCCGGTCCTCACCGACATGTGGGACGTCGAGCGCGGGTGGACGCTGCCGGCGTACGAGTCCAAGGGCGGCTACGAGGCGCTCGACAAGGCCCTCGCCATGAACCCGGACGACGTGATCGCCGCGGTCAAGGACTCCGGTCTCCGCGGCCGTGGCGGCGCGGGCTTCCCGACCGGCATGAAGTGGTCCTTCATCCCGCAGGACAACCCGAAGCCCAAGTACCTCGTGGTCAACGCCGACGAGTCCGAGCCGGGCACCTGCAAGGACATCCCGCTGATGATGGGCAACCCCCACGTCCTCGTCGAGGGCGTGACCATCAGCTCCTACGCGATCCGCGCCAACAAGGCGTTCATCTACATCCGCGGTGAGGTCCTCCACGTCATCCGTCGGGTGCAGGCAGCGGTCGAGGAGGCGTACGCCGCCGGCCACCTCGGGCGGGACATCCACGGTTCCGGCTACGACCTCGACGTCGTCGTCCACGCCGGTGCCGGCGCCTACATCTGCGGCGAGGAGACCGCGCTCCTCGAGGGTCTCGAGGGTCGCCGCGGCCAGCCGCGACTGCGTCCGCCGTTCCCCGCCGTGGCCGGCCTGTACGCGAGCCCGACGGTCATCAACAACGTCGAGTCGATCGCGTCGGTGCCGAGCATCGTCGCCAACGGCGCGAAGTGGTTCGCGTCGATGGGCACCGAGAAGTCCAAGGGCTTCGGCATCTTCTCCCTCTCCGGGCACGTCGAGAAGCCCGGCCAGTACGAAGCACCGCTCGGCATCACGCTGCGCGAGCTGCTCGACCTCGCCGGCGGCGTCCGTGAGGGTCACGACCTGAAGTTCTGGACCCCGGGCGGGTCCAGCACGCCGCTGCTGACCGCCGAGCACCTCGACGTCCCGCTCGACTTCGAGGCCGTCGGTGCTGCCGGCTCCATGCTGGGCACCCGGGCCCTGCAGATCTTCGACGACACGGTCTGCGTCGTCCGCGCCGTGCTGCGCTGGACGGAGTTCTACAAGCATGAGTCCTGCGGCAAGTGCACGCCGTGCCGCGAGGGGACGTGGTGGCTGGTCCAGACCCTCGCCCGGCTGGAGAAGGGCCAGGGCGCCGAGTCGGATCTCGACCTGCTGCTGGACCAGTGCGACAACATCCTGGGCCGCTCGTTCTGCGCGCTCGGTGACGGCGCGACCAGCCCGATCTCGAGCTCGATCCAGTACTTCCGCGACGAGTACCTCGCCCACCTCACCCACGGCGGGTGTCCGTTCGACCCCGCCCGGTCGACGGTGTTCGGCTCCGCGTCGTCGGTGGGGGTGACGGCATGACGACCACCCCGGAGAAGCTCACCGACCTGGTCACCGTCACGATCGACGGCATCCAGGTCGCCGTGCCCAAGGACACCCTGGTGATCCGTGCGGCCGAGCAGGTCGGCGTACAGATCCCGCGGTTCTGCGACCACCCGCTGCTCGCGCCGGTGGGCGCCTGCCGGCAGTGCCTGGTCGACGTCCCCGACGCCGGCAACGGCCGTGGCTTCCCGAAGCCGCAGGCCTCCTGCACGCTGCCGGTCGCCGAGGGCATGGTCGTCAACACCCAGGTGACCAGCCCGGTCGCCGACAAGGCGCAGCAGGGCGTCATGGAGTTCCTGCTCATCAACCACCCGCTGGACTGCCCGGTCTGCGACAAGGGCGGCGAGTGCCCCCTGCAGAACCAGGCGATGTCCAACGGCCGCGGCGACTCGCGCTTCACCGGCAACGTCAAGCGGACCTTCCCCAAGCCGATCAACCTCTCGCCGATCGTGCTCCTCGACCGCGAGCGCTGCATCGTCTGCCAGCGCTGCACCCGGTTCGCCGAGGAGATCGCCGGCGACCCGTTCATCGCGCTCGTCGAGCGCGGTGCGGAGCAGCAGATCGGCATCGCCGAGGACGCGCCGTTCCTGTCGTACTTCTCCGGCAACGTCATCCAGATCTGCCCCGTCGGCGCGCTGACCTCGGAGGACTACCGGTTCCGGTCCCGCCCGTTCGACCTGGTCTCGTCTCCCGGCGTCGCCGAGCACGACGCCTGCGGCTCCGCGATCCGGGTCGACCACCGGCGCGGCAAGGTGATGCGCCGGCTGGCTGCCGACGACCCGGCCGTCAACGAGGAGTGGATCACCGACAAGGACCGCTTCGCCTACGCCTACGCGCACGGCGACGACCGGATCACCTATCCGCAGGTGCGGGGCACGGACGGGGCCCTCCGCCCGGCGTCCTGGCCGGAGGCGTTCGCCGTCGCGGCCCGCGGCCTGGCGGCCGCGAAGGCGACCGCGGGCGTCGGGGTGCTCACCGGGGGCCGGCTGACCGCCGAGGACGCCTACGCCTACAGCAAGCTTGCGCGCGTCGCCCTTGGCACCAACGACATCGACTTCCGCGCCCGGCCGCTCTCTGCCGAGGAGACCGCGTTCCTCGCCTCCCACGTCGCGCTGACGGCCCCCGGCGACGGGGGTGTGACGTACGGCGACCTCGAGGCCGCCTCGAAGGTCGTCCTCGTCGGCCTCGAGCCCGAGGACGAGGCGGGCGCGATCTGGCTGCGGCTGCACAAGAGCGTGCGTGCCGGCGGCACCCAGGTGATCGCGGTCGCGCCGTACACCTCCCGCGGGCTCGCGAAGCTCGGAGCCCGCCTCGTCCCGACCGTCCCCGGCGACGAGGCCGCGGCGCTGCGGTCGCTGCTCGAGCAGTCGGAGTACGGCGTCGACAGCTCCGCCGTGATCCTGCTCGGCGAGCGTCTCGCGACCGCGCCCGGTGCTCTCACCGCTGCTGCCGACCTCGCCGCGAAGTCGGGTGCCCGGCTGGCCTGGGTGCCGCGCCGGGCCGGTGACCGGGGCGCGATCGAGGCCGGCTGCCTGCCGAACCTGCTGCCCGGTGGCCGCCCCGTCGCCGACGCGGGCGCACGGGTCGACATCGCCACCGCGTGGGGCGTCGACTCGCTGCCCGAGGCAGAGGGGCGCGACGCCGACGGCATCGTCGCCGCGCTCAACGCCGGCGAGCTCGCAGGCCTGCTGATCGCGGGCGTCGACCCCGCCGACACGGCCGACCCCGCTGCGACCCGCGCCGCGATCGCGGCCGCCGGCTTCGTCGTCGCCCTCGACCTCCGCTAGACCGAGGTGACCCGCGCGGCCGACGTCGTGCTGCCGGTCGCGCCGGTGACCGACAAGGCGGGATCGTTCGTCAACTGGGAAGGTCGCGTGCGGCCGTTCGAGGCGGCGCTGCGCAACCCCGCCTCGCTCCCCGAGCTGCGACTGCTGTCCGGCATCGCCGACGAGATGGGCACGCCGCTCGGCTTCCGCACGGTGCACGAGGTGCGCGCGGAGATGGCGCAGCTGGGGCCGTGGGACGGGGTCTCGACAAGCTCGACCACCGGACCCTTGTCGGTCGAGCCTGTCGAGACCACCGAGGTGGGTTCGACCGACACCTACGTCCTCGCCACCTGGAAGCAGTCGATCGACAACGGCCGCATGCAGGACGGCGACAAGTACCTCAGGGCCACCGCCCGCACGCCGGTCGCGATCCTGCCGCGGGACCTCTACGACTCCTGCGGGCCGACGGTCACCCTGACCGGCGACCGTGGCTCGGTGACGCTGCCGGCCGAGGTCGGCGCCGACCTGGTGGCCGGCGTGGTCTGGGTGCCGGCGAACTCGTTCGGTGCAGGTGTGCTCAGTGACCTGGCCTCGCCAGGCAGCCGGGTGCGAGTCGAGGGAGGACAGGCATGACCGCCTTGACGACGCCGTTCGCGGCGTACGACGAGCTGCCCGCGTTCGGCAACGACGTGTGGTGGGTGGTCGGGCTCAAGACGTTGTTCGTCTTCCTCGTGCTGGTGCTGCTCACGCTGTTCAACATCTGGTGGGAGCGGCGGGTCGTGGCCCGGATGCAGCACCGGATCGGGCCCAACGTGCACGGTCCGTTCGGCCTGCTCCAGTCCCTCGCCGACGGCGTCAAGCTGGCCCTCAAGGAGGACCTGACGCCGAAGGCCGCCGACAAGCTGGTCTTCATCCTCGCGCCCGTGATCGCGGTGATCCCGGCGTTCGTGACCTTCGCCGTGATCCCGTTCGGCCCCGAGGTGAACTTCTTCGGAGAGCGCACCCCGCTCCAGCTCACCGACATGCCCGTGGCGGTGCTGTTCGTGATGGCGATCGCGTCCATCGGCATCTACGGCATCGTGCTCGGCGGCTGGTCCAGCGGGTCGACGTACTCCTTGCTGGGCGGCCTGCGCTCGAGCGCGCAGATGATCTCCTACGAGGTCGCGATGGGGCTCGCCTTCGTCTCGGTGTTCATGTACGCCGGCTCGATGTCGACCAGCCAGATCGTCGCCGCCCAGGACGACTTCTGGTTCGGGCTGATCCTGCTGCCCTCGTTCGTGATCTACATGATCGCGATGGTCGGCGAGACCAACCGCGCCCCCTTCGACCTGCCCGAGGCGGAGGGCGAGCTGGTCGGCGGCTTCCACACCGAGTACTCCTCGCTGAAGTTCGCGCTCTTCTTCCTCGCCGAGTACATCAACATGGCGACGGTCTCGGCTCTCGCGACGACCCTCTTCCTCGGCGGCTGGCACGCTCCGTTCTGGATCGACGAGGTCTGGGCGGGTGCCAACGAGGGCTACTGGCCGCTGCTGTGGTTCTTCGGCAAGGTCCTGTTCTTCGTCTTCCTCTTCATCTGGCTGCGCGGATCGCTGCCGCGGTTGCGCTACGACCAGTTCATGGCGTTCGGGTGGAAGCGGCTGATCCCGATCTCGCTGCTGTGGATCCTCGCGGTCGCGACCATGCGGGTCGCCCGCGACGACCTCGAGTTCGACCGCCAGACCGCGATGATCGTGGCCGGCGCGCTGCTCGTCGTGTTCCTGCTGCTCTTCCTCATCCCCGAGCGGGTCCCGACCGACCCCACCGACCAGGCGTCGGGGGCCGACGGAGCACAGCCGCGCGCCAGCAGCTTCCCGGTGCCGCCGATGCCGACCGGCGGCGCCGTGCGCGGGGCGGCCCGGCCGCTGGTGTTCGCGTCCGGCGAACCCGCGACGACACCTGGCACCACCGAGCGCACGACAGACCTAGGGGCGAACGATGGCTGAGAAACAGGGCACTCCCTCCCTCAAGGAGCAGTTCTGGGATCCGGTCGCCGGGTTCGGCGTGACGTTCCGGACGATGTTCCGCAAGGTCGTCACGGAGCAGTACCCGAAGGAGAAGTTCCCGACGGCGCCGCGGTTCCACGGCCGCCACCAGCTCAACCGGTGGCCCGACGGCCTCGAGAAGTGCATCGGGTGCGAGCTGTGCGCCTGGGCGTGCCCGGCCGACGCGATCTACGTCGAGGGTGCCTCCAACAGTGACGAGCCGACGGTCGACGCCGACGGCAACACCGTGGAGTCGGGGCGGTTCTCGCCCGGCGAGCGCTACGGCCGCGTCTACCAGATCAACTACCTGCGCTGCATCCTCTGCGGACTCTGCATCGAGGCGTGTCCGACCCGGGCGCTGACGATGACCAACGAGTACGAGCTCGCCGACGACAACCGTGCCGACCTGATCTACGAGAAGTCCGACCTGCTCGCTCCGCTGCTGCCCGGCATGGAGCAGCCGCCCCACGAGATGCGCCTCGGCGACGACGAGGGCGCCTACTACCGCGGTGAGCACACCGCGACGAGCGTCGACGCGAGCGACCGGCCGGAGGCCTCGGAAGCCGCGCAGGAGCCCACCGGGAGGGAGCACCAGTGACCGCGTTCTGGGTCCTCGCGCCGATCATGGTGCTGGCCGCGCTCGGCATCCTCTTCGTCCGCAAGGCCGTGCACGCCGCGCTGCTGCTGGCGGTCGTGATGATCAGCCTCGCCGTGCTCTACCTCGTGCTCGAGGCGCCGTTCCTCTTCGCCGTCCAGATCATCGTCTACACCGGCGCGATCCTGATGCTGTTCCTGTTCGTCATGATGCTGGTCGGCGTCGATGCGTCCGACTCGCTCGTCGAGACGATCAAGGGGCAGCGAGTCCTGGCCTGGGCGACCGGCCTGGTGTTCGCGGTCGTGATGGTGGTGGGGCTGACGCAGATCACGTTCGGCTCCGCCGTCGGGCTCGAAGAGGCCAACGACGGCGGCAACGTGCCGGCGCTCGCGAGCGTGCTGTTCTCCCGCTACGTCTTCGCGTTCGAGGTCACCAGCGCGCTCCTGATCACCGCCGCGGTCGGGGCCATGGTGCTGACCCACCGTGAGCGGCTCACGGCGCGGCCCAGCCAGGCCGAGCTCGCGGCCCAGCGGGTGCGCGACTTCAGCGACAAGGGCGTCCACCTCGGGCCGCTGCCCCCACCGGGCGTCTACGCCCGGCACAACGCGGTCGACACCCCGGCGCTGCTGCCCGAAGGCAGCCCCGCGGCTGCCTCGGTCTCCCGGGTCCTTGCCGCCCGCGGCACCGTCCGAGCGGCCGCCGACCTCGCCGACGACATCGACGAGGTCACCGCGCAGCTCGGGCAGGACGTGGCGACCAAGCCGGAGACCGGTGGCAAGGACGCGGCCACGGCGTCGTCCGAGGAGGACCGCGCATGAACGAGTACGTCGTGCTCTCGGCGATCCTGTTCACGATCGGATCGATCGGCGTCCTGACCCGCCGCAACGCCATCGTCGTGTTCATGTGCGTCGAGCTGATGCTCAACGCCTGCAACCTGGCGTGGGTGGCGTTCGCCCGCCAGCACGGCAACCTCGACGGCCAGATCGCCGCCTTCTTCGTGATGGTGGTCGCCGCAGCCGAGGTCGTGGTCGGGCTCGCGATCATCATGACCATCTTCCGGACCCGTCGGTCGGCCTCCGTCGACGACGCCAGCCTGCTGAAGTTCTGAGGGGCCGATGAGTTCACACCTGTTGCTGACCGCTGCCGTGGAGGCCGAGCACCACATCCCGGTGGTCGCGCCGACCGAGGCCGACGGCGTCTTCTCGCTGCTGTGGCTGATCATCGCGCTGCCGCTGCTCGGCGCCGCGGTGCTGCTGCTCGGCGGGAGGTACACCGACAAGTGGGGTCACTACCTCGGGACCGCGCTGCCCGTCGGGTCGTTCGTGATCAGCCTGATCTGCTTCTTCTCCGTCCTCGGGCGCGACGACGCCGACCGCCAGGTCTCCCAGCACCTCTTCACGTGGATCGAGACCGGTGGCCTCGACATCGGCATGGACCTGCTCTACGACCCGCTGTCGGCGATGTTCCTGCTGCTCATCACCGGCGTCGGCTCGCTGATCCACGTCTACTCGATCGGCTACATGGCGCACGACCCGCGCCGGCGCCGGTTCTTCGGCTACCTCAACCTCTTCGTCGCGGCCATGCTGATGCTGGTGCTGTCGGAGAACTACGTCGGGCTCTTCCTCGGCTGGGAGGGCGTCGGCCTCGCGTCGTACCTCCTGATCGGGTTCTGGCAGCACAAGCCCTCGGCGGCCGCTGCTGCCAAGAAGGCCTTCGTGATCAACCGGGTCGGCGACATGGGCATGGCGCTGGCGATCTTCCTGATGTTCGTCACCTTCGGGACGCTCAGCTTCAGCGGCATCAGCGCGGCGGTCTCCGCGGGCGACGCGATCGGCGCGCTCGACGAGTCGACCCTGAACTGGATCGGCGTCCTCCTGCTCGTCGGCGCCTGCGGCAAGTCCGCCCAGGTCCCGCTGCAGGCCTGGCTCCTCGACGCGATGGAGGGTCCGACGCCGGTCTCGGCGCTCATCCACGCCGCGACGATGGTGACCGCCGGCGTCTACCTGATCGTCCGCTCCAACTTCATCTTCGAGCTGGCGCCCACCGCCCAGACCGCGGTGGTCATCGTCGCGACCGTCACGCTGCTGTGGGGTGCGATCCTCGGCTGCGCGAAGGACGACATCAAGAAGGGTCTCGCGGGCTCCACCATGAGCCAGATCGGCTACATGATGCTGGGGGCCGGCCTCGGTGTCGCGGGCTACGCGTTCGCGATCTTCCACCTGCTGACGCACGGGTTCTTCAAGGCCAACATGTTCCTCGGTGCCGGCTCGGTGATGCACGCGATGGACGACGACGTCGACATGCGTCACTACGGCGGGCTCCAGAAGCTGCTGCCGGTGACCTTCCTGACGTTCGCGATGGGCTACCTCGCGATCATCGGGTTCCCCGGCTTCTCCGGCTTCTTCTCCAAGGACAAGATCATCGAGGTCGCGCTGACCGAGAACCTGCTGGTCGGGATCTGCGCACTGCTCGGCGCCGGCATCACCGGCTTCTACATGACCCGGATGATGCTCATGACCTTCTTCTCCAAGAAGCGCTGGGAGGACGGCGTCCACCCGCACGAGTCGCCCGCGGTGATGACGGTGCCGTTGATCGTGCTGGCGGCGCTCTCGGTGCTCGGCGGCGTGATGCTCGCCGGTGACTGGATCGTCGACTTCCTCACCCCCGTGGTCGGCCACGTCGAGCACGAGGACCCGCCGCTGCCGGCGATCGTGATCACCCTGATCGTGGTGCTCGTGGTCGGCATCGGCGTCGCCCTCGCGTTCCTCCTCTTCCAGCGGCGCGACGTCCCGCGGGAGGCTCCGACGAACGTCTCCTTCGTGACCAGGGCCGCGCGGGCCGACCTCTACGGGGACGCGATCAACGACGGGCTCGTCGTACGACCTGGCGGGCACCTGGTGACCGGGTTGACCGCCACCGACCGTGGCGTCGTCGACGGCTCGTTCACCGGAGGCGCGTCCATCGTGAGCGGCATCGGCCAGGGACTGCGTCGGCTGCAGACCGGCTACGTACGGTCCTACGCCCTCTCCGTCCTCGGAGGCGCCCTCATCCTCGTCCTGACCCTGGTGGCGGTGAACCTCTGATGTTGAGCACCCTGATCTGGCTGCCGCTGGTCGGCGCGCTCGTCGTCGCGGTGGCGCCGGCGAGGCTCAGCAAGCTGCTGGGCATGGGCGTCGCTGCCGCGACGCTCGTCGTCGGCATCGTCGCCGCGGTCTCGTTCGACGTCGGCGGCAGCGGCCTGCAGCTCGACGAGACCTACACGTGGATCGAGGCGTTCGGCGTCCACTACGCGCTCGGCCTCGACGGGCTCGGCCTGCTCATGGTCCTGCTGACGGTGGCCCTCGTCCCGCTGGTGCTCGCCGCCGAGTGGTTCTCGGTGGATGACGCCGGTGGCGGCGGGGCTCGCGCGTTCGTCGCGTGGACCTTGGCGCTCGAGTCCCTCTCGCTCGCGGTGTTCTGCGCGACCGACGTGTTCTTGTTCTACGTCGTCTTCGAGGCGACGCTGATCCCGGCGTACTTCCTCATCGGCGGCTTCGGCCGCGAGGGCCGCGGGGCCGCCGCGGTGAAGTTCCTGATGTTCCAGCTCGCGGGCGGGCTCGTGCTGCTCGCCTCGGTGATCGGGCTGTACGTCGTCTCCGCCGACCAGGGCGAGCCGTCGTACCTCCTCACCGACCTGGCCGCGCTCGACATCGGCACCGACGCGGGCCGCTGGCTGTTCATCGGCTTCTTCATCGCGTTCGCGATCAAGGCGCCGCTGTTCCCGCTGCACACCTGGCTCGCCGACACCACGGAGAAGGCGACCCCCGGCACGTCGGTGCTGCTGGTCTGCGTGCTCGACAAGATCGGCACGTTCGGCATGCTGCGCTTCTGCCTCGGGATCTTCCCGGAGGCGTCGGAGTGGGCGACCCCGGTCGTGATCGTGCTGGCGCTGATCTCGATCGTGTACGGCGCGCTCGTGGCGATCGGTCAGGACGACATCCTGCGCCTGATCGGTCTCACCTCGCTCAGCCACTTCGGCTTCATCACGCTCGGCATCTTCGCGCTGACCAGCCAGGGCTCGTCCGGTGCGGTGCTCTACATGGTCAACCACGGCATCGGCACCGCCGCGCTGTTCCTCATCGCGGGCTACATCTACCACCGCCGCGGCACCATGCGGATCAGCGAGATGGCCGGTCTGGAGAAGGCGACGCCGGTGCTCGCCGGGCTGTTCCTCGTCGCCGGCCTGGCCACCCTCGGCCTACCGGGGCTCAGCCCGTTCGTCTCGGAGTTCCTGGTGCTGATGTCGGCCTTCGACTACGCCTGGTGGGCAGGCGCGATCGCGGTCACCGGCATCGTGCTCGCGGCGATCTACGTGCTGTGGATGTACCAGCGCACCATGACCGGCCCGACGCCGCCCGAGGTCGACGGCACCGCCGACCTCGGCCTGCGCGAGCTCGGGGCGGTCGCGCCGCTGATGGTCGCGCTCGTGGTCTTCGGCTTCTACCCGGCGCCCCTGCTCGACGTCGCGAACCCGTTCACCGACGACCTGCTGGCCCACGTCGGTGTCGAGGACGACGGTCCGGACGTCCCGCCGACCGATGAAGCCCACAGCGAGACGGAGGGTGGCCACTGATGCCCGAGTTCAGCAAGCCGACCCTCGAGTACTTCGAGCTGCTCCCGCTGTTCATCGTCTTCGGCGCCGCGTGCCTCGGCGTGCTCGTCGAGGCGTTCGTGCCGCGCGAGACGCGACGGCTGCCGCAGCTCCTGGTGACCGTCGGCGGTCTCGCGGCCGCGCTCGCGGCCACCATCTGGATCGCGACCGACATCGAGGAGCACGCCGATGGCGCCGCTCGGGGCTTGGTCGGCGCCGAGGGCAGCATCATCATCGACGGCCCGACGCTCTACCTGTGGGGCCTGCTGCTCGTCTTCGGCATCCTCGGCACCGCTCTCTTCGCCGAGCGGCGGCTCGAAGGCGGACTCTCGGCGTTCGCCGGCCAGGCCGCCGCCCTGCCCGGCACCGAGGCGGAGCGGGTCGCTGCCACGAAGGGCCTCGACCACACCGAGATCTATCCGCTGCTGCTCTTCGCCGTCGTCGGCATGCTGCTCTTCCCGGCGTCCGGCGACCTGCTCACGATGTTCGTCGCGCTCGAGGTGCTGTCGCTCCCGCTCTACCTGCTGTGCGGCCTGGCGCGTCGCCGCCGGCTGCTGAGCCAGGAGGCGGCGCTCAAGTACTTCCTGCTCGGCGCCTTCTCCTCCGGGTTCTTCCTGTACGGCGCCGCGCTGGTCTACGGGTACGCCGGCTCGGTGTCGTTCGCCGGCATCGACCAGGCGATCCGGGCCGACAACGACGACCACGGCCTGCTGCTGGCCGGCATCGCCCTGCTCGCCGTCGGGATGCTGTTCAAGGTCGGAGCCGCGCCGTTCCAGGCCTGGACGCCGGACGTCTACCAGGGTGCGCCCACCGCGGTGACCGCGTTCATGTCGGCGGCCACGAAGATCGCGGCCTTCGGTGCGCTGCTGCGCCTCTTCTACGTCGCTTTCGACGCCGAGCGGTGGAGCTGGCAGCCGATGCTCGCGGTGGTCGCCATCGCCACGATGCTGCTCGGTGCGGTGCTCGCCGTCGTCCAGACCGACGTCAAGCGGATGCTCGCCTACTCCGCCATCGCCCACACGGGCTTCCTGCTGACCGGCGTCATCGGTGCGCAGGGTGCGGGCGACCTGGCCGAGGGTCAGTACTCCTCGCTCGAGGGCGTGCTGTTCTACCTGACGACCTACGGCTTCGCCTCGGTCGGTGCGTTCGCGCTCGTCACCCTGGTCCGCGACGCCGGCGGCGAGGCCACGGCCACGTCGGCCTGGACCGGGCTGGGCAAGAGCTCGCCACTCGTCGCGGGTGCGTTCGCCTTCTTCCTGCTCTCGATGGCCGGCATCCCGCTCACGTCGGGCTTCGTCGGCAAGTGGGCGGTCTTCACCTCGGCGATGTCGGCCGGGTTCTGGTGGGTGGTGCTGCCCGCGATCGCGACCAGCATCGTGGCCGTGTACTTCTACATCCGCCACATCCGGGTGATGTTCTTCAGCGACCCGGACCCCGACGAGGCGGCGGCCGTCAGCGAGCCCTCGCTGCTCACCGTCGGCACCGTCGCGATCTGCCTCGCGGCGACGGTCGTGCTCGGTGTCGTGCCGGGCCCGGTGCTCGACCTCGTGGTCAGTGCGGGAGACTTCATCAGGTGAACGCCGAATCGTCGCCCCGTTCGGCGGCGCCCAGCACGACCTCGCTGGCGCTGCCGATCACCGACGACGCCCTCGCCGCCCGCCTGCGGGATCGGATGACGGCCGTCGAGGCTGCGCTGTTCGACCACGCGAGCAGCCGGGCGCCGTACGTCACCGAGGCGGCCCGGCACCTGCTCGCCGCCGGCGGCAAGCGGTTCCGCCCGCTGCTGGTCCTGCTGGCGGCGGAGGCCGGTGACCGGCCCGACGCCGACGAGGTCAAGACGGCGGCGTGCGTCGTCGAGATCACGCACGTCGGCTCGCTCTACCACGACGACGTGATGGACGAGGCCGCCCTGCGCCGCGGGGCCGACTCGGCGAACTCGCGCTACGACAACCTCGTCGCGATCCTCACCGGCGACTGGCTGTTCGCGAAGTCCTCCGAGCTGACCGCCCAGCTCGGCCCGGAGGCGGTGCGGATCCAGGCCGAGACGTTCACCCGGTTGGTCGAGGGGCAGATCCTCGAGACCGTCGAGCCTGCGGCCGACGAGGACCCGTTGCAGCACTACCTCGAGGTCGTCGCCGGCAAGACCGGGTCGCTCATCGCCACGTCGGCCCGCTACGGCGCGCTGTTCGGTGGCGCGCCGCCCGAGGTGGTCACCGCCCTGACGGAGTACGGCGAGCTCGTCGGCACCGCCTTCCAGCTCTCCGACGACATCCTCGACATCGCGTCGGAGTCGGCCGAGTCCGGCAAGACACCCGGCACCGACCTGCGCGAGGGCGTGCCGACCCTGCCGGTGCTGATGGCGAAGGCGTCGACAGACCCCGCTGACGCGCGGCTGCACGAGGTGCTCGCCGCCGACCTCTCCGACGACGACCTCCACGCCGAAGCGCTGGACCTGCTGCGCAAGCACCCCGCGATGGACGAGGCCCGCGCCTACGTCATCGCCCGCGCGGAGGAGGCCAAGCGCCTGCTCGCCGTGCTGCCCGACGGCGCCGTCCGCTCGGCACTCGAGGCCTTCGCCGACGCTGTCGCCGTCCGCACGGCCTGACCGATCTCCGCCCTGCGCTCATAACATTCCGGGGCTCTTCGATCCATTGTCCGATCGACTAGTTCTGCTTCCCCGGCCGGGAGTGATGTGGACGACTTCCCGGGCGCCGTCGTCACCGCGGACGGGATGGATCCACTGACGATGGACCGGCTCGCCACGCAGCCCTGTCCGTGATCGAGTCACGCGCAGGCAAACCCTCAGACCCCCGAAGTTTCGGGGGTATCGGCGCCCACAGGACGAGCTGGCAGCGCGGTTGATCTCGTCCATCTCGGCGACCAGGTCGGCCGCATCGGCCGGGTTTCGCGGCCCGAGCCGGTGCGTCGTACCTCACGTTGACACCTTTGAAACGGCGGGAGGAATCTGCGGAGAAGTCCCCTCCGCCAACACTTTTGAAAGTGAAGTGAGAACAATGTCGTTCATCATTCGGCCGCCAGCTTGGCGGCCGCTGCTCGCCGGGGCGATCGCCTCGTCGGCGCTCATCGGCGCCACCTCAGAACCCGCATTCGCCGGGAGCTCCGCAACGACGGTCACGGTGAGCTCCGGATCGCTCGTCGTCACGTCGGCCGGCGGCGGCGACAACCGGCTGGTCGTCACCCATCCGCTCTCGCTCTCCGGGACCCGCTACTACTACATCACCGAGACCGGCAACGTCGGCTCGACCGTGGTGCCGAGCGGCCGGACCTGCTCGAGCGTGAGCGCGACCCAGGTGCGGTGTGCTTCCTCGGCCGTCACTGCCGGCTACTCGATCTCCACCGGCGATGGCAACGACCGGGTCGATCTCTCCCACGCGTTCGTCACGCTGAAGAGCACCATCAACGCCGGTGACGGCACGGACATCATCGTGCCCGGGCGCGGCGCAGACTCGATCCTCGGAGGCGCGGGCCTCGATCTCGTCACCTATGAGCACCGGACGAGCTCGCAGCCGCTCATCGTCACGATCGACAATGTCGCGAACGACGGAGGCTACCGAGAAGGCGACAACGTGCGCACCGACGTCGAGTACCTCGCGGGCGGCGCCGGCAACGACAAGCTGACCGGAAGCACCGGGAACAACAGGATCTGGGGCATGGCCGGCACTGACACGCTGGTGGGAAACCTGGGCAACGACTGGCTCACGAGCGGTGACGGCAACGACACGATCTCTGGTAGCGGCGGTAGCGACTCGCTGTGGGGTGGCTCGGGAGACGACGACCTGCGTGGCCACGGGGGTCAGGACGTGCTGCGAGGTGAGGGGGGCAACGATGCCCTCAACGGCGGTTCGGGCAACGACAACTACGACGGCGGGAGCGGCAACGACTTCCTCATGGCCATCGGACTGGGCACCGACGCCCTGACCGGCGGTTCCCAGTGGGACTCGACGTGGCGCGACAGCAACGACTCGCTCTCGGACCTGACCCCCGACGAGAGCTCCAGGGGATACCAGCACGTCGTTTCCTCGTTCCACTCGGTGCCGGGCTCGTACTCGACCGGCCTGGATGCCCAAGGTGAAGACCTGCCTGATCCCGCGGCGGAGCCCGAGGACGTCCCCAACGTGATCAAGAAGAACTACAAGTCGAGCCCCCTCTTCGGTCCCGCTGGCCCCCGCAAGGAGGACGTCGACCAGGGCGCCCTGGGCGACTGCTACTTCCTCGCGCGGCTCGGGTCGCTGGCGAGCAGCGACCCGGCGTACATCCGCAACAGCGTCGCGCCCCTCGGCGACGGGTCCTATGCGGTGCGCTTCTGGGACAACGACTTCCCCCATGCGGCCACCTATGTCCGCGTCGATGCCGACCTGTGGACGAACAGCAAGAACCGCCCGGCCTACGCGGGCGTCCTCACCAACGGCGGCTCCTGGGTCGCCATCATGGAGAAGGCGTACGCCGTGGCGCGCCGTGACCTGGTCAGCTACGACTCGATCGATGGCGGCAACGGCGGCCAGCTCGTCCAGGTCGCTGCCGATGACGCATCGTTCAAGATCTCCAACGGCCCGCTGACCAAGGACATGGTCAGGAACTGGTGGGCGCAGGGCTCGCCTGCCGGTGCCATCGCCGACATGGTCAAGGCGCAGAACAAGACCCTGCTCGACTGGCTGCACGCCCGACGATCGGAGAACAAGGCGGTCGGATTCGGATCCATGGGCAACCTGACCAACGATCTGCCGCTGACCACGGACAACTACCGCCGGTCGGCACACATCATGATCATCGACCGCGTCAACTTCGACGCGGGCGGCCAACCGATCTCCGTCACGATCTACAACCCGTGGGGATTCTTGAGCAACTCGGTGCCGGGTGGACCGGTGCAGACGATCTCGGATCCTGCGCGCATCTGGTACCTCATCTCTGGGGGCAAGGTGTTCCGCCCGTACGCCGGGAGCCTGTTGGGCTCCTGAGTCAACGACCGGTTGGCCTCACTCGCGATCGCGGGTGAGGCCAACCGTGTCTGTTGCTACCGGGCCGACCGTGTGCCTGCCGAACAAGAGGGATTTCCCCTATTGACGCTGCGATCGGCGCACGGGATTCTTCGGATCAGTGGCGGACCGGGCCGCAGTCCAGTCCGTCCTTCGAATGGGGTCGAAGTGAACACGTCCTTCTCCGTCCGCAATCTTCTGGGTCCGTTCGTCGCGATGGTCCTCGCGTTCGCGTTCCTGTCGGGGGGCACCTCGCCAGCACAGGGCGACTCCAACGAGGGCAGTCCCGTCACGATCCCGTCGTACAAGACCAAGGCAGGCAAGATCACCGCCGGTGACGGCCACACCTGCGCCGTCATCGGTGCCAACAGCACGGTGTGGTGCTGGGGTCACAACGACGCCGGCCAGCTCGGCAACGGCACCACCGTGGACTCCTCGACCGCCGTGCAGGTATCGGGCTTGTCCGGGGTGACCCAGATCAGCGCCGGGGGCAACCACACCTGTGCACTCCTCAGCAGCGGCGCGGCCCGCTGCTGGGGCGGTAACGGCAACGGCCAGCTCGGCAACGGCACCACCCAGTCGTCATCGGTCCCTGTCACGCCCGCCGGCGGACACACCTTCACGTCGATCTCGGCAAGCCGCGTCTTCACCTGCGGCACGACAGCCACCCAGGTGCGCTGCTGGGGCCTCAACGCCAGTGGTCAGCTGGGCACCGGTGACTTCAACCAGCGCAATTTCCCTGCCGTCGCGGGCGTGCCGGGCACGCCGAGGATCGTGAGCACCGGCCGCAACCAGGCATGTGCGGTCAACAGCACCAAGACCCTGTACTGCTGGGGCGCCAACAGCTCCGGTCAGCTCGGTCTCGGGGTGAGCGGCGCACCCCAGGCAGCGCCGCAGCAGGTGACCACCCTGACCGGCATCGAGGCGGTCTCGATGGGCACCCACCACGCCTGCGCGTTGTCCTCGGCCGCCTCCGGCGGGGGGACGTACTGCTGGGGCCTTCAGTCGCAGGGTCGGCTCGGCAACGGCAACACCAGTTCGACGATCCAGAGCACGCCGGTGCACCCCTCGGACCCGAACCCGAACGGTGACCGCGTGATCAGCACCGGGATCGACCACACGTGCGTCACCAACGCGTTCTTCCTGCGCTGCTGGGGCGGGAACTCCGAGGGCCAGCTGGGCAACGGCACCACCACCGACTCTGCCGTGCCGTTCCGGGTGCCGGGGTACGACACCGAGGTGCCGATCATCACCACCGGGGCCGATCACACCTGCGTTCAGTACACGTTGGGGCAGGTCGACTGCTGGGGCGAGAACCAGTTCGGAGAGCTCGGCAACGGCACGACGACGGGTTCCGCGACCGGCGTCCACGCCATCCGAGTCCCGCGCCCGCCGGTGACCATCGACGTGAAGCCCGGAGGCACCGAGCGGTCCCTGGAGGTGTCCTGGACACCGGGAGACCGGGGCGGCCTGCCGACCAAGAACTATCGCGTCCGCGACCTCAACGGGGCGTTCGACGTGCTCGTCCCCGGCAATGCGACGTCGCACACGATCACCGGCCTGTCACTCGGCCAGCCCTATCGGTTCTACGTCTCGGCCATCAACGAGCTCGGTGAGGGGCAGGGCCTCGAGCGGGTTCCGTTCACGCTGACCTCCGAGACGTACGTCGAGGTGAACGACGTCTCGCACGTCGAGGGCCACTCGGGGCTGAAGACGATGAGCTTCACCGTGACCCGCCTCGGCAAGACCAGCACCGCCGGGTCGGTGAAGGTGACCACGCAGAACGGCGGTGGCTTCGACTCGGCACCCGCCACTGCGCCGAGCGACTTCACGGCGAAGACGGCCACTGTCAGCTTCGCGGCCGGTCAGAGCACGAAGACCTTCAACGTGACGACCAAGGGCGACAAGCTCACCGAGGACGACGAGACGTTCCTCGTCGTCCTGTCCAGCCCGGTCGGAGCGCAGATCTGGCGCACGTCGGGCCGCGGCACGATCGTCAACGACGACCCTGGCGAGAAGCCCGCCTACAGCATCAGCAACGCGAACATCGTGGAGGGCAACTCGGGCACCACCAACATGGTGTTCACCATCACGCGAACCGGTAGTACGGCGGTGGCCGGGTCGGTGAAGTACTTCACGGTCGGCCTCGCGGGGCACGCGACGGCCGGGGAGGACTTCACCAACAAGTCACCGACGGGCGTCAGCTTCCCGATCGGCGTCACGAGCAAGAACGTCACGGTGGCGATCAAGGGCGACCTCGTGGCGGAGTCGGACGAGTACTTCCAGGTCGGCCTCAGCCATGCGGTCAACGGTGACTTGCCAGCCTTCCCCTACGGCTACGGCCAGATCCTGAATGACGACTCGAACGATCCGCCGACGATCGCGATCGCCGACGCGACCTTCCTCGAGGGCGACGGGTTCTCGAAGAGCGTCACTTTCACGATCACCCGGAGCGGAAACCTGGCTGGGACGACGGCGTTCAAGTACCAGACCCAGAACGGGTCCGCGGTCGCGCCGACCGACTACGTCGCCAAGGCGCTGACGAACCTTTCGTTCTCTCCCGGGCAGACGACCAAGACGGTGTCGATCTCGGTGAAGGGTGGCAGCGTCGTCGAGCCGGACGAGGAGTTCTACGTAGTGCTCTCGGCGATGTCCGGCGGGTCCATCTCCGACGGGAGCGCGACGGGGACCATCCTCAACGACGACTGAGCCCGTTGCGGGGCAGTGCCCGGTGCTCCTGGCCGGCGGCAGTGGGGGTCGTCTGGTCAGTCCGCCAGGGCCTCGGCGTAGTCATAGCGCATGGCTCGTACGGGCGACGCGAGGAGGATCACGACGACCGCGGCGAAGATGAGCGCAGCGCAGATCAGGGCAGCGCGGTTGCTCGTCTGGACCGCCAGCAGTCCGCCGAGCGGGGCGACGACCACCAGGATGGCGCGGTTGAAGGACCGCATGGTGGTGATGGTGCGGGCTCGCAGGCCGTCCGGAGTGACAGCCTGCCGGTAGCTCTCCTCGTGCGAGTTCCCGAAGGAGAGCCCGAAACCGAGGAACGCCTGACCCGCAGCCAGAACTGACGCAGCTGCCCACGATTCGGTGCCGATGCCGGCGAGGACCATCACCGCCACGCCCACGGCGGTCATGGCATGCGCCGCGATGATCGCGCCGCCCGTGCCGAGCCAGCGCCCCCCACCGCTCGATGTGACTGCCCCGACGACCCCGCCGACTCCGGCGAGAGCGGTTGCCACACCGAACTGCAACGCGTTCAGGTCCAGGGTGATGAACGCGTAGGCGGCGACAACCGCACCAAGGATGGCGTTGCCCACGAACCAGATGTGTGTCGTGACGGCCAGCAGGAGCAATCCCGAACCGCGGTAGACCCAACGGACTCCTTCCCGGATCTCCCGGATGACGTGCGGGGCCTGGGTCGGGGCTGTGGGGGCCTCGGTGACGCGGATGGAAAGCACCATGAAGGCCGAGAACACGTAGGTGGCTGCGTCGACGAGCACGGCGAGAGGGGCGCCGACGAGCTTGACGAGCAGACCGGCCAATGCGGGGCCTGCGCTTTGGGCCACTGCGTCGGTCGTGTCGATACGCGCATGGGCTTGTTGCAGATGCGAACGGGGGACAAGCCGCGGGAGGAATGACATGACAGCGGAGTCGTTGACGAGCGAGGCCGCGCCGAAGCAGGCGACTATCCCCATGAGGAAGGGCAGAGACAGGAAGTCTGCGGCCCAGGCGATGGGAATCAACAGCAGGAGCGCGGCGCGCACGAGGTCGGTGACGACGATGACGGGACGGCGGCGGTATCTGTCGACGAGCGCACCGACGAGCAGGCCGAACACCAGATAGGGGAGCCACCGCGCCGAGTTGAGCCAACCGACGTCCTGCGCTGTCCCGTCCAGGGTGAGCACGACGATGGCCGACAGGGCCAGAGAAGTGAAGTAGGAACCGAGCGTGGATACCGACTGAGCCCACCAGATCCGAGCGAAATCCCGTGTCGGGAACTCCTGCGGAGTCGAGGGCTCGCTCACCCGGCCCAACCTAACCCAGCGCTGCTGGGCCGACCGACGCACTGGATCCGTCATCAAGATCTGACCGGATAGAGTCCGCCCCATGAAAACCGGGCCGGCGGTTCAGGGCTGATGCCGACGGACCTGAGACGAGCGTTGCAGCAACTGGTCGACTCCTCTTCCGGGTCCGTCCTCGTACTGCATGACCAGTCCTGCCTGAACCTCGCGGGCTTGCTGACGGACGTACACCGCGTGGACGCGGAGGCGGCAACGGTGGCAAAGGTCGCCAAGCGACACGCAGCCGTCTTGTGTCTGATGTCGGACGCCGCCGCCCTGCGACGGCTTCTGCCGGCTCTACGCCGTCTTGGACGGACCCGCACCGTGTTGATCTGCCTGCGGGAGGCGTCTCAACCGATCGTGCTTCGTCCCCGACGCGATTGGCCGGCAATCAGCCGGTTGAGCGCCCGATTGCTCCCCACGGGGGAAGCGCTGACCACGGTGAAGCTGTCCAGACCCATTCCTGTGATCGAGGTGCTCGAGCAGGTCGGCATCGACACCTGCGTGGCTCGTCCTGCACTTGCACGGGTGGTCATGCTCCGAAACGGAACGGCTGTTGGGCTACGTGCCGGTGCTCCGCCGGACACCATTCTGCGACACGATGAAGGCGAGACTGTGCCGGAGTATCGGTCGATCAGGGCCGGGCCCCCGGTCGTCGTCACTGACCCCGATCTCGCCGAAGGGCCGGTCGACGAAGGTGACCTCAACCCGATTGGCTTTGTGCGGCAGCCCAGCCGGGGCCTGGCGCGCTTGTGGACCGATGGCGCTGCCAACATCCGCCTGGACGAAGTTTCGGGGGTGTCGCACGTAGATCGATCGCGAGGAGCGACGGCCGCGATCGTCGCCGCTCTCCGCGAGCATGAAGGCGTTCAGGTCTCGTGGCAGGGGGCCGACCGGGCCTTCGCCCGAATCGTGGCCGGTCTGGCGATGGCCGGGGTACCCGTCGTCGGAGATCGTGCTGCACCCGACCTCGTGCGTCAGCTCGGGCCGACGCTGTGCCAGCTTATCCATCCTGCGCGAGCGCGCAGCAGGCTCGAACGCGAGGAGCAGAGCGTCAGCTTGAGGCGCGAGGCGCTGCTGACTCACTCCCGCATCGCCTGGCGGACACGCTCCGCCCAAGCCTCAGGCAAGTCCCTTGCGCTGTTGCCCTCCTGCAGCGTCGTGCTCGCCACCATGCGTCCTGAGCAACTGGAACTCGCCCTCGGGCAATTCAGCAGGCAACGTGGCGTAGAACGAGAGCTGATCCTCGTCGCACATGGTTTCAAGATCGATGATGGCTGGCTTCGCGAGCGGGCTCGATATGCCTGCACTGTGGTGCAGGCTCCATCATCGGCTGTCCTCGGCGACGTTCTGAACATGGGCCTTGCGAGGGCGTCTGGGGATGTCATCGTGAAGATGGACGACGACGACTACTACGGCCCGGACTTCCTGCTCGATCTTTTGCTTGCTCGCCACTACTCGGGTGCGGATCTCGTGGGAACGGCGGCCGAGTTCATGTACCTCTCAGGAGAACATCGAACGCTTCGTCGCAGGCAGGAATCTGAGCTCTTTGCCGAGAGCGTGGCGGGTGGAACGATCATGGTCGGCCGCGAACACCTGCGCGAGCTGGGGGGATTCCCCTCGCTGCGGGTTGGGGAAGACCAGGTTCTCTGCAACGAGGTGCGGACTCTCGGGGGCTCGGTGTACAGATCACACGGTCTGGGCTATGTGCGGCGTCGTTCACCGAATGGCCACACCTGGGACCCTGGCTTGGACTATTTCCTGAACGAATCGCTGGTCGGCGAGGAGTGGGATGGATTCGTGCCCAGCAGGCTGCTGGAGGCGGACAGCGCGGATCAGCCCGGCATACCGAAGTGAACTCGCGAGCGCGACCCACGGCGCCTCGAGTAGATGACTCCCGAACCGGATCCGCAGTCGCGGTGGAGGGCGAGGAGCATGTGTGCGAGCAGGCCTCGTCGGCGTTTCTCGGTGCGGGGGTCGGTCAGGTGCGGCGGTGGAAGCGGATGTCGCCGTTGGGGAGGATCTCGTGGGTGTAGCGGGGGTCGTGGAAGAGGTGGTGGTGGTGGGGGCAGCCCAGGACTGCGTCGTCGATGTCGGTGTTGCCGCCTTGGGACCATGGGACTAGATGGTGGGCCTCGCACCATCGGGCTGGGACGGTGCAGCCTTCGGCTCGGCAGGTCTTGTCGCGCTGCGCCAAGGCTTTGCGTTGGGCTGGACTGAACAGGCGGCGGGTGCGGCCCAGGTCGAGGATCTCGCCTTTGCCGCCGAGGACGACTGGGATGATGCCGGCGGTGCAGGCCAGGCGGCGGATCGCTTCGGCGGAGAGGTTGTCCCCGGCGTCGAGGTCGGCGTCGATGATGCCGCCGGTGGCCAGCTCGGCGCGGAGGGACTCATAGGAGATGGTGACCATCACGGTGGTCGCATCGCCGCCGTGGGCGGGGAGCTTCTTGGGGTCCAGGTGCTCGAGGAGGGCGCAGAACGCGCGTCCCAGCTTGCGGGGGTAGGGGATCTTGTCCTCCTCCCCGCTGATGGCGTCCTTGGCCTTGCGCGGTGAGGTGAAGGCTTCGAGGTAGGTCTTGAGCCGGGCGGCGGCGTCGTCGGGGATCATCGCGGTCAGTCGGGTCGACCCGTCCCCGACCGGACGCAGCGCCAGGCGGCACTTCTCCCGCGCGGTCTGCTCTTCTGCCTCGAGCCGTTTGGCGGCTTCGCCCTCGGCGACCTCCGGGGCGACCACGTCGAGGATGTGGCGGCCCAGGCGGCGCAGCTCACCGGGCCGGAACTGGGGTGCGTATTCGACGAGCTGTACCTCGGCGCGGTCGATGACCTCGGGCCCGACCCGCTCGGGGAGCGCATCGAGGGCGGCGACGATCACCCGGGCATGCTCGGCCGACACGGTGCCGTCGGCCATCCCGGCGGCGACCTTCGTCCAACGCCGGTCCAGGGCCTCGGCCAGCCGGGCCTGCGCGCGAGCCGGGCCGGGGTCGGTGTGGGTCAGGTGAGAGGCCCAGGCGCCGACATCACGGGGGTGTCAGATGACCTGTGTAAACGGCCGGGTCCGTCGGCGGGCAGGCTGTGCCTGCTCGTGGAAGGAGACCAATCCGGATGTCAGACCAGAAGCCGACCTCGAAGTCCAAGACCGC
>Ga0164290_1001480_pt1 | contig 32883 bp, 27 predicted proteins | sample Micstemetagenome_FD_108782 | JGI IMG/M metagenome (GOLD analysis project Ga0164290, IMG submission 108782) | Contaminated culture microbial community from soil near Moab, Utah, USA - Microcoleus steenstrupii SON62 (Illumina Assembly) | ecosystem: Environmental > Terrestrial > Soil > Soil crust...
CGGCCCACGTCATGCAGTACGAGTACGACCACCGCGCCGGCGGCCGGCAGGCAGGCTACCCGCAGATGAGCTGGGGGCAGAACTACCGCCTGCCGGCCAACGGCGTGATGTGGACGCTGTTCTTCGCCGGCGAGGCGTTCGCGCCGTCCGCCACCGTCGAAGGTCGCAGCGTCCAGCGTTACCTTCAGGATCACTATCTCGGCTCGATGCGCGCGGTGGCCGAACGCGTCGCGGACCTCGACAACGTCGTCGGCTTCGACACGCTGAACGAGCCGGGTTCGGGCTGGATCGGACAGGGCATGACGGACCGCGGCCGGACGCTGTCCGGCCCGGCCTTCGCGCCGCTGGACGCGCTCGCGGTCGCCGCCGGCATCCCGCGCACGCTCCCCGTGATGGAGTTCGGCCGCGGCGCGGTCGGGGAGCGCCGGGTCAACCCCGACGGCGTGTCGATCTGGCTGCCCGGGCGCGCCGATCCGTTCCGGGCGGCGGGCGCCTGGGACGTCGACGCGGGCGGCGAGCCGGTCGCGCCGCAGCCCGACTTCTTCCGCGTCGCGGGCGGCCGCGAGGTCGAGGTCGAACGCGATTTCATGGCGCCGTTCTTCGCCCGCGTGGCAACGACCGTCCGGGCGGTCCGGCCCGACTGGCTGCTGTTCGCCGAGGTCGACCCGTTCGCCGCGCTGCGCGGCGGGCACGGCTTCCCGGAGAGCACGCCGGAGCGCACCGTCAACGCGTCGCACTGGTACGATCTCGGCGCGCTCGTCACCAAGCGCTTCGACGAGGCGGCGCACGCCGACGTGCTGACCGGCCGGCACCTGTCGGGGCGCGCCGAGATCGAGGCGGCCTACGTCGAGGGGCTGTCGCGCCTCAAGGCGATCGGCGACGGACTCGACGGCGGGGCGCCGACGCTCGTCGGAGAGTGCGGCATCCCCTACGACATGAACGGCGCCGAGGCTTACCGCCGCTGGGCGGAAGGCGAGCGCTCGCCCGCGGTCTGGGCCGCGCAGGCGACGGCGCTCGAGCTGATGTACAACGCGCTCGACCGGCTGCTGCTGTCCTCGACGCAGTGGAACTACACGGCGTCCAACCGGAACGATCCGATGGTCGGCGACGGCTGGAACCAGGAGGACCTCTCGATCTGGTCGGCCGATCAGGCGACGGACGAGGGCGATCCGAACTCGGGCGGCCGCGCGGTCGAAGGCTTCTGCCGGCCCTACGTCCGGGCCGCGCAGGGCCGGTTGATCGCCCAGGGCTTCGACCGCGCGAGCGGCGTCTTCGAAGCGGTGATCGAGCCCGATCCGACGATCGAGGCGCCCACCGAGATCTACGTTCCCGAGGCGCAGTATCCGAACGGCTACACGATCCGCGTCGGCGCGCCCGCGCTGGTCGCGCAGGGCCACCAGATCCTCACGCTCAAGACGCTCGACGACGAGCCGCTCGTCGTCCGGATCGAGCGCAGGTCCGCTCCCACCCCCTCGGCCGGGTGACTCGCGGACGGGCGGGGTGCGCGATCGCCCGACGATAACGACGGGCGCGGTTCCGGCGGGCCGGACGATCGGGCGGAAGGACCGCGAATGGTGCTGCCGGCGAGGATTGAACTCGCGACCTCAGCCTTACCAAGGATGCGCTCTACCACTGAGCTACGGCAGCAGGCCATTCGCGTGCGGGGCCTAATGGGGACCCGGCGGTTGGTTGTCAAGCGCGGGCGAGCGCGCTTATGGGACGCGGATGGCGGACGAGAAGAAACCGACCCGAGAGGAACGGCTGGCGCAGGCGCTGCGCGCCAACCTCGCGCGTCGCAAGGCGCGGGCTCGGGCCGAGGGGGCCGAAGCCGAACCGGGCGACAAAGAGAAAGAGTAAGGCCCGGCGTTTCGCGCGCCGTCGGTCGCGGCGAAGCCGCGCCCTGGAGCGCGGCACCGACGCGCCGGCCATGCTACTCCGCCGCCTGTTTCTCCCCGAAGCCGAGGATCGCCTTCGTCTCGAGGAACTCAGCGAAGGCGTGGTCGCCCCATTCGCGGCCGTTGCCGCTCATCTTGTAGCCGCCGAACGGCGCCATGAAGTCGACGCCGGCGCCGTTGATGTTGACCTGGCCGGCGCGCAGCGACCGGGCGACGCGACGGGCGTGCTCGGGCTCGCCCTGGACATAGGCCGCGAGGCCGTACTCGGTGTCGTTGGCGGTCTCGATCGCTTCGGCCTCGGACCCGTAGCCGAGGATGGCGAGCACCGGCCCGAAGATCTCCTCCTTGGCGATGGTCATGTCATTGGTGACGTCGGCGAACACGGTCGGCTTGACGTAGTAGCCCTTGTCGAGGCCCTCGGGCCGGCCGGGTCCGCCGGCCACGAGCGTCGCGCCCTCCTCGATGCCCTTCCGGATCAGGCCCTGGATCTTGTCGAACTGCGTCTCGGAGACGACGGGCCCCATCGCGGCGTTGCCGGTAGGGTCGCCGACGTTGTGCGCCTCCGCGGCCGCCTTCGCGATCTCCTTCACCTCGGCCATGCGGCTGCCGGGCACGAGCATGCGCGTCGGCGCGTTGCACGACTGGCCCGAGTTCATCATCACCGCCTTGACGCCCGCGGTCACCGCGGCGCGGAAGTCGGCGTCCTCGAGCACGATGTTCGGCGACTTGCCGCCGAGTTCCTGGTGCACGCGCTTGACGGTCGCGGCGGCGTTCTTCGCCACCTCGATCCCGGCACGCGTCGAGCCGGTGAAGCTCACCATGTCGATCTGCGGGTGCGACGCGATCGCCGCGCCCACCGTCGGCCCGTCGCCGTTCACCATGTTGAACACGCCGGCCGGCACGCCGGCGGCGTGCAGGATCTCGGTCCAGACGTAGGCCGAGAAGGGCGCGATCTCGGAGGGTTTGAGCACCATCGTGCAGCCGGTCGCGAGCGCCGGGGCGACCTTCGTGGCGATCTGGTTGATCGGCCAGTTCCAGGGCGTGATGAAGCCGCAGACGCCGATCGGCTCCTTGGCGATCAACGTCGTGCCGCGCTGCTCCTCGAACCGGTAATCCTTGAGCACGGCCATCGCGGTCTGGAGGTGTGCGACGCCAAGCGCGGCCTGCGCCTGGTTCGCGAGCCAGGCCGGCGCGCCCATCTCCTCGGTGATGGCGGCCGCCATGTCGTTGTAGCGCTTTTGATACTCGGCGACGATCGCGCCCAGGAGGTCGAGCCGGTCCTTCACGCTCGTCTGCGAATAGGCGGCGAAGGCGCGCCGCGCGGCCTGCGCGGCGCGGTCGACGTCGGCGGCCGAGCCGAGGCTGATGCGGCCGGCGGTCTCCTCGTTCGCGGGGTTGATGACGTCGAGCGTCCTTGGCTCCATGGGCTCCACCCACTGGCCGTCGACGTAGAACTTCAGATAGTCGCGCATGGCGTCCGCTCCGTTAGGCTGGCTTTGCGCCAGCTTAGCAGAGCCGACGCCGGAGCGGCCTAGCTGGCGGTCGCGCTAGGTCGCAGCCCCGGGGCGCTCAGGCGCGGAGCGGCAGCAGCCGGCCCGTCCAGGCGCGCTCGTGGAAGAAGAAGGCGACCGCGTTGACGCACGGTTCGATGAGCGCGATGCCGCTCGCGATCTCGACCGACCCGGTGAGCAGATAGGCGACCGTGAAGCCGATGGTCAGGTGCAGCGCGAGATAGGTCAGCGTCTTCAGCAGCTCGGTCGGCATCGGGCATCTCCCTCACGAAAGGGGGATATGCGGACAACTCGCAACGACCGCCAATTGATTGTCGCGATGGCCGTGAGCGACGAGGTCGATGACGCTACCGGCCGCCCTTCGGCATTAGATGGAGCGCCGCCGACGTCATCGCCTCGACGCCCATCGCGAGCGTCGGGACCGGATCGGGCGCGAACTTCGACGAGTGCAGCGACGGCAGCCGCAGCGGATTGCCCTTCGCCGCCGCCCAGGTCTTCCGCTCGACGGCGCCGAGCCAGAAGATGAAGCTTTCGACCGACCGATCGGCGCGGTGGTACTGGCTGAAGTCCTCGCCGCCCATCACCGGCGGCTGCGGGATCACGCGGTCCTTGCCGAACCGGTCGACGAGGACGTCGGCGACGCGGCGCGTGAGCTTGTCGGTGTTGAAGGTCGCCGGCGTGAAGTCCTCCTTGATCGCCACGAGCGGCATGCGGTCCGTCGGCACCCCGGCGGCGATCGCCTCGCCCTCGGCGACGCGGCGGATGCCCGACAGCAGCCGCTCGCGCGTCTCGTCGGTGTAGCTGCGCACCGTGAGCTGCAGCTTCACCTCGTCCGGGATGATGTTGTAGCTCGTCCCGCCGCGGATCGAGCCGACGGTCACCACCGCCGGCGACTGTGGGTCGTTCTCGCGCGAGACCAGCGTCTGGAGCGCCATCACCGTGCGCGCGGCGAGCACGATCGGGTCCTTCGTGGTGTGCGGATAGGCGCCGTGCCCGCCGACGCCGCGGATGGTGAGGTCGACCGAGTCGACGTTCGCCAGCGCGTAGCCGTTCGAATAGGCGATCATTCCGGCCGGAAGCGCCGCGTGGTCGTGCAGCGCGAGCACGTAATTGGGCTTCGGAAAGCGGGTGTAGAGTCCGTCGGCGAGCATCGCGGTCGCGCCGCTGCCGCTCTCCTCGGCGGGCTGGGCGATCATCACCAGCGTGCCCGACCAATCCGGCCTCATGTCGACGAGGCGCCGCGCCGTGCCGATCCAGCTCGCCATGTGGATGTCGTGCCCGCAGGCGTGCATCGTCGGGCTGGCGATGCCGGCCGGCGTCGTGGCCGTCGCCTTGCTGGCGTAGGGTAGGCCCGTCTCCTCGGCGACCGGCAGTCCGTCCATATCGGCGCGGATCATCACGACCGGGCCCGGTCCGTTGCGCATCACCGCGACGACGCCGGTCTTGCCGACGCCGGTCGTCACGTCGAAGCCGAGCTCGCGCATCTCCGCCGCGAGCCGCGCCGACGTCTTCACCTCCTGAAAGCCGAGCTCGGGGTTCTGGTGGAGCTCCTTGTAGAGCGCGACGACATAGGCGTTGTCGGCCTGCACCGCGGTGCGGAGCGGGTCCGCGGGCGCCTGCGCCGACAAGGCGACAAAGAGCATCGGCGCCAGGACTGCGCGCATCGGCTTCCCTCCCCAGGTTTGCCTTTGTTTTCCTTGACAACAGCGTAACGGAACCACCGTTCCGGCCAAGAGTCTTTATTTGCCTCGGGCCTTTTGTTGGGGTTAGGTCCGGCCGCGTGGGGCGGGTTGGGAGTTCGATGCTAAAGGTTTCTCGTTCGGCGGTGCTCGCCGTCGCGCTCGGCTGCGCGGCGCCCATTTTCGCGCAGACGGCGCCCGCCACGCTCCCGAGTCCGACCGGCGCTCCCCAGACCATCGATCCCGCCACCGACCCGCTGCTCGGCTTCGTGCGCCGCACCGACGGCGGCGCCGACTTCCGCGGCCGCGTCGGCCAGGCGATCGAGAAGCACCCGAGCGTCCAGGAGGCGATCAACGTCCAGCGCGAGGCCCGGCAGGTGCGCGCCGAGGTGCGCGCGGGGCTGCTGCCGCGCATCGACGCCGGGCTCAACGGCGACTACAGCCTCGCCCGCAACTTCGACCGCGACGACGACCTGATCATCGAGCGCTCGCGCCCGCGCACGCGCACCGACGCCAACCTGACCGGCGAGCAGCTGCTCTTCGACTTCGGCGCCACCTCGCAACGCATCTCCGCCGCCAACGCGCGCATCCGCGCCGCCGAGTCCGAGGTGCGCGCCACCGCGAGCGACGCCGGCCTGCGCGCCGTCTCCGCCTATTACGACGTGCTCGTCTATCAGACGTTCGTCGACCTCGGCCAAGACTTCATCAAGCGCCACGAACAGATCCTCGCCGACACGCGGCTGCGCTTCGAGCAGGGCTACGGCCCCGCCGGCGACGTGGCGCGTGTCGAGGCCTATCTCGCGGACGCGCAGGGTCGGATCGCGCGCTTCGAGCGCGACCTCGCGTCGGCGCGCGCCCGCTACCTCGAGGCGTTCGGGGAGGCCGCGCCCGCGCGGGTGCCGCGGCCCGAGCCGCCGAAGAGCGCGGCCGCGAGCCAGGACGAGGCGGTGGCGCTGAGCGCCAAAGCGCCCGAGGTGGCCGCCGCCAAGGCGCGCGAGGACAGCGCCGAGCGCGAGTGGCGCGCGGCGCGCGCCGACCGGCTGCCGCGCGTCACCGGCGTGGTCGACGCGACGCAGTACGACATCCTCGAGGACGGCAACGACTACGACATCCGCGGCCGGGTCGTGCTGCGGCACAACCTGTTCGCCGGCGGCCGCGTCGGCGCCCGCGCCAACCAGGCGCTCGCCCGCTTCCGGCAGGCGGAGTTCGCCGCCGACCGCGTCGTCGCCGAGGCCGGCCGCGACGCCGGCATCGCGTTCGAGGACGTTCGCGTGCTCGAGCGCCAGGCGGCGACGCTCGAGCGCGCCTACATCGCCAACCGCCGCACCCGCGACCTGTTCGTCGAGCAGTTCAAGGTGTCGCGCGGCACGCTTCTCGACGTGCTGCAGGCGGAGCAGGATTACTTCGAGGCCGCCGTCGCCTTCCTTCAGGGCACCGCGGAACTCGACGTCGCCCGCCACGTGCTGCTCGACCGCACGGGCGAACTCTTGGGCAATTTCGACGTGGCGTTCAGCTTCAACGACGCCGCCACGCTGTTCGGAGGACGGTAAGGCCATGGCCGACCACGCGATCCACATCCCTGCGCCGAAGCTCGCGCCGTGGCTGATGGACCCGATCCGCGCCAACAAGCGCATCTACGGCCAGGTCGCGATCGCCGCCGCGCTGATCAACGTGTTCGCGCTCGCGACCTCGCTGTTCTCGATGGTGGTCTACAACCGCGTCGTGCCGAACAACGCGACCGAGTCGCTCATCGCGCTGTCGATCGGCGTCGCGATCATCCTCGTGTTCGACTTCATCCTGAAGTCGCTGCGCGGCTATTTCATCGACATCGCCGGCCAGCGCATCGACCGCGACGTCGGCGATTCGATCTTCCGCCGGCTGCTGTCGATGCGGATGGAAAGCCGCAAGGGATCGGCGGGCGCGTTCGCCGGCCTGCTCCGCGAGTTCGAGGCGCTGCGCGACTTCTTCGCTTCGGCGACGCTCGCCGCGGTCGTCGACGTGCCCTTCATCGTCCTCTTCCTGCTGGTGATCGCCGCGATCGGCGGGTCGATCGTCGTGGTGCCGCTCCTCGCCGTGCCGCTCGTGCTCGCGGTCGGCTGGCTCGTCCAGCCCGCGCTGGCGCGGCTGTCGGCGGGCGGCATGGGCCAGGGACTGTCGAAGCAGGGCGTGCTGGTCGAGACGATCTCGGGGCTCGAGACGGTCAAGTCCTCGTCCGCCGGCCCGCTCCTCGCCGATCGCTGGTCGCGCGCAGTCGACGGCCACGCCGACCTGTCGATGCGCCAGCGCATGATCGGGGCGATCGCGATCAACACCGCGGGATCGGCGCAGCAGATCGCCTACATCGGCACCACCGTCTACGGCGTGTTCCTCATCGCGCAGCAGCAGATGACGATGGGCGGCCTCATCGCCTGCTCGATCCTCGCGGGCCGCTGCGTCGCGCCGCTGTCGCAGATCGCCAACCTGCTCACCCGCATCAGCCACACGCGCACCGCCTACCGCCAGCTCAACGAGATGATGAGCCAGGGCGGCGAGGTGAGCGAAGGCACCGACTATCTCCGCCGCACCAAGCTCGAGGGCCGCGTCGAGTTCAGGAACGTGATCTTCCGCTATCCCGGCTCGACCCAGCGCGCGCTCGACGACGTGTCGTTCAGGATCGAGGCGGGCGAGCGCGTCGCGATCCTCGGCCGCGTGGGATCGGGCAAATCGACGATCACGCGCCTCATCCTCGGCCTCTACCAGCCGACCGAGGGCGCGGTGTACATCGACGAGACCGACGTCCGCCAGATCCACCCCGAAGACCTGCGCCGCAACGTCGGCGCGGTGCTTCAGGACGTGTTCCTGCTGTCTGGATCGGTGCGCGAGAACATCACGCTCGGCGACGCGCACGTCGACGACGAGGAGGTGCTGCGCGCCTCGCGCCTGTCGGGCACGCACGACTTCATCGGCCAGGTGCCGAACGGCTACGACCTGCGCCTCGCCGACCGCGGCGAAGGCCTGTCGGGCGGCCAGCGCCAGTCGATCGCCATCGCCCGCGCGCTCACCGCCAAGCGCCCGATCCTGCTGTTTGACGAGCCGACGAGCGCGATGGACATCCAGTCGGAGAACGCGCTGATCGCCCGCCTCGAAGGCGAGCTCAAGGGTCGCACGGTCGTGCTCGTCACGCACCGCGCCTCGATGCTCAAGCTCGTCGACCGCGTCATCATCCTCGACCGCGGCAAGATCGTCGCAGCCGGTCCGCGCGACGACGTCCTGAAGTCGGTCGCGGTGGGAGGACAATAATGGACTTGACCGCCACCCTCGAACGCCTTCCCGACCGCATCGAGCCGAGCCGGGCCGCCAACCTGATGCTCTACGCCATCGGCGGCTTCTTCGCGCTGTTCCTTGCGTGGGCGACGTTTGCGCGCGTCGACGAGGTGAGCCGCGCGCAGGGCCGCGTCGTGCCCTCGCTCCAGCTCCAGGTCGTCTCGAACCTCGAAGGCGGCATCGTGCGCGAGATCCTCGTGCGCCAGGGGCACAAGGTGGAGAAGGGCCAGACGCTTCTCCGGCTGGACGCGACGCAGTTCTCGGCGCAGTTCTCGAAGGAGCAGGAGGGCTACAACGCGCTCGTCGCGCGGATCACCCGCCTCCAGGCCGAGGTCGACGGCGGCTTCCCGGTCTTTCCCGCCGGGCTGACCGGCGCCGCCCCGGCGCTCGTCGCCGCGGAACGCTCCCTGTTCGAAGCCCGCCGCTCCGAGCTCGCCGCCGCGCTGTCGGTGGCGCAGTCGAAGCTCGATCAGGCGCGGACTGCGGTCTCCACCCGGGCGCAGGCGAAGAGCCTCGCCGATCGCGAGCTGGCGCTGATCGGACCGCTCGTCGAGAAGGGGATCGAGCCGCAGGTGGCGCTGCTGCGCGCCCAGTCGGCCGCCTCGCAGGCGGGCGGCGATTTTCGCGAGGCGCAGTCCGCGGTGAGCGAGGCGAGCTACGAGATCCAGTCGATCCGCGAGCAGTTCCGCGCCAAGTCGGTCGACGAGCTGACCGCCGCGAAGGCCGAGCTCGCCGGCATGGGCCGCGAGCTCCCCGCGCTCCAGGACCGCGTCACCCGCACCGAGGTGAAGGCGCCGATCTCGGGCACGGTCAACCGCGTGCTCGTCGCGACCGTCGGCGGCGTGGTGAAGCCGGGCGAGCCCCTGGTCGAGATCGTACCCGCCGACGACGCGCTGGTCGTCGAGGCGCGCGTCTCGCCGGCCGACATCGCCTTCGTCCATCCCGGACAGAAGGCGCAAGTGAAGCTCACCGCCTACGACTTCGCGCTCTACGGCTCGCTCAAGGGCGAGGTCGAGCGCATCTCGCCCGACGCGGTGGTCACCGATGAGCGCACCGGGGAGACCCACTACCTCGTCCGCGTGCGCACCGAGGACGTGCTGCGCGACCAGAGCGGCCGCCGCCTGTCGATCGCGCCCGGCATGATCGCGGAGGTCGACCTGCTCGGCGAGAAGCGCTCGATCCTCTCCTACATCCTGAGCCCGATCGAACGCGGCGCGGAGAAGGCACTTCGGGAGAAATAAGGCCCTAGGCTAGCTGGCTCCCGATCGGCAGCTTGCGGACGCGCTTGCCGCTGGCGGCGTGGAGGGCGTTAGTGAGCGCCGGGGTGAACGGCGGCATCGACGGCTCGCCCATGCCGCGCGGCGGCGCGTCCGACGGGACGATGTGGGTCTCGATCCGCCCCGCCGACCGGTCGATGCGCATCATCTCGTAGCCGTCGAAGTTCGACTGCTCGACGCGACCGTCCTTGATGGTGATGGCTTGGCCGAGCGCCGTCGACAGCGCGTCGTTGATCGCGCCTTCGTTCTGCATCGCGACGCCGTTCGGGTTCACCGCGATGCCGCAGTCGATCGCCGAGACCACGCGGTCGACCGAGAAGGCCCCGCCGTCGGTCATCGACACGTCGACGACGTGCGCGATGTAGGAGCCGAACGAGAAGTGCCCGGCGATACCGCGGCCCTTGCCGCCGCCTCCGCCCGGGCCATTCCACCCGGCCTTCTCGGCGGCGAGCTTCAGCACGTTCGCCAACCGCCCGGTCGAGAAGACCGGCCCGCCGTGCCCCTCGTACTTGAGGTCGCGCGGCTCCCCCAGGAGCTCCAGGCGGTAGGCGAGCGGATCGCGGCCCGCCGCGGCCGCCACCTCGTCGAGGAAGGCCTGCTGCACCCAGGCGTTGACCGTGTGCCCGGGCGCGCGCCACGCGCCGCGGATCGCCGCCGACCGCATCGGCACATAGTCGTAGCGCTGGTTGGGGACGAGGCTCCCCGGATGGTCGTCGGGGAAGAGCTCGGACCGCGCGAAGATGTCCGCGCCGGGGTTCGCCTCGCGGGCGGTGCGGTAGAGCCGCGACTGGCTCGCCACCCGATGCTCCCAGGCGGTCGGCCGGCCGTCGGCGTCGATCGCCGCGCGGAGCAGGTGCGCGCCGCCCGGCCGGTAGAGATCGAAGCCCATGTCGCACTCGCGCGTCCACACGAGCTTCACCGGACGGCCCACCGCCTTCGACAGGATCGCGGCCTCGGCGATCGGATCCTGATAGAGGCGGCGCCCGAAGCCGCCGCCCGAGCGCACCGGCGTGATCTCGACGTTGGCCGGCGCCACGCCCGCCACCGCGGCCGCCGTCATGACGGCGCCCACCGGCTGCTGCGTCGGCGCGATCAGGCGCACGCGCCCGTCCGCCACGTGCGCGATGCAGTTCTGCGGCTCCATCGTAGCGTGGGCGACGAGCGGCGCCTCGTAGCGCGCCTCGATCACGCGAGCGGCCTTATCGAACGCCGCCTCGACGTTGCCGACGTCGCGCACCCGATGCCGCTCGCCGTTCGCCAGCGCGTCCCACGCCGCGGCGTAGACGTCCGCCGTGTTCTCGCGCAGCGGCCCCGGCTCCCATTCGACCTTGAGCGCGTCGAGGCCCTTGCGCGCCTGCCACAGCGTGTCGGCGACGACGGCGACGCCCTCGCCGAGCGTCTTGTTGCGGATGCCCGACCCCAGCTCGGGGCGCGGCAGGCGCACGACGTGGCGCACGCCCGGCACCGCCCGCGCCGCCGCGTCGTCGAGCGACCGGACGGCGCCGTCAAGATAGGGGGAGCGGAGCACGACCGCGTGCAGCATCCCCGGCATCGTTTGGTCGATGCCGAACAGCGGGCGGCCGGTGACGATGGCCAGCGCCTGCTTCTGCTTCTGCGGCTTGCCGATGAGGCGATGCTGCGCGCGGGGCTTGAGCGGCAGGTCGCCGGCCGGCAGCGTCTCCGCCGCCGCGGCCGACGCGAGCGCGCCATAGGGCAGGCTCCGACCGCTCGCGGCGTGGCGCACCGCGCCCCGGTCGGTGGAGAGCTCCGCGACCGGCACGCCCCACCGGCGCGCCGCCGCCGCCATCAGCAGGTGGCGCGCCGCCGCGCCCGCCTGCCGCGCGCCGTCGTAGCTCTCCCACACCGCGGTCGATCCGCCGGCGCCGGTCGCGAAGTTCGCCTCCTCGACCCGTCCTTCGGCATTGACCGTGAAGCTCGGCGGGATGTTCTCGACCATCACGCCCGCGAAGTCGACGTCGAGCTCCTCCGCGATAAGCATCGGGATCGAGGTGTTGGTCCCCTGCCCGATCTCGGTGGTGGCGGTGCGGATCGTCACCCGGTTGTCGGGCGCGATCCGGACGTAGAGGCCGAGCCCGTCGCCGGACGGCGCCGGCGCGTCGGCGGCGAGCGCCTCGCGCGTCGAGGCCAGGACGAGCGCGCCGCCGACCGAAGCCGCCTTGAGGAACCCGCGCCGCGAGGGGTTGAACGTCGCCGTCATCGATCAGGCCTTCATCAGCTGAGCGGCGCGGTGCACCGCCTTGCGGACGCGCGCGTAGGAGCCGCAGCGGCACAGGTTGCCGACCGACCGGTCGATGTCGGCGTCCGACGGGTCGGGGTTGTTCTTCAGGAGATCGACCACCGCCATGATCTGGCCGGCCTGGCAGTAGCCGCACTGCGCCACGTCCTCCTCGATCCAGGCTTGCTGGACCGGGTGCAGCCTGTCGCCCTGCGCCAGGCCTTCGATCGTGGTCACGCTCGCGCCGGCGAGCGCCTCCATCGGCACCGAGCAGGCGCGCGTCGCCTCGCCGTCGACGTGCACCGTGCAGGCGCCGCAGCTCGCGATGCCGCACCCGAACTTGGTGCCGACCAGGTTCAGCTCGTCGCGCAGGTACCAGAGCAGCGGCATCTCCGGATCGCCCGCATAGCGCCGCTGCCGTCCGTTGACCTTAAATTCCATGCGCTCCGCTCCCGCCGTGCGTCGTACCCCGGCCGAAACTAGCGCGGATGCGCGCGCGCGAACACAGGCATCGACGAACGGCCGGCCGGCTTCGACCGGCGGCGTCAGCCGGGCTGCGCGTCGAACCAGGCCTTGTACGGGGTGTTCGCCGCCTTGCGGCGCGTGAGGTCGGGCGCGCCGTCGGTCCACCACACCGGCCCGCGCTCGCCGAGCGCGACCTTGGCCGCGTGCACGCGGGTTCGGGCGGCGCGGCGCGCCTTGTCGCTCTCGGCCCGACCTACCGCGCGGCGGGCCGCCATGAGCTCGGCCACCAGCTCGCGCCGCCGGTCCTCGGGCAGGCTTGGATCGCTGCGCCGCCACAGGACGCCGTCGACGACGAGGTAGCGCCCGTCCGGCGTGGAAAGCACCTTCCGCATCGCTGCCAGAACGCTCGGGAACGTCCGACGGTGTCCGCTGTTGTCGTCAGGCCGTCACCGCCAGGAGGTCCGCCGATGCGCATCCATCACCTCAACTGCGGCACCTGCTGCCCCGCCGGCGGCGCGCTGTTCGACGGCGTGAGCGAGGGCGCTTTCGGCCGGCTCGTCTGCCACTGCCTGCTCGTCGAGCCCGACGACGGGCTCGTCCTCGTCGACACCGGCTTCGGCAGCCGCGACATGCACGACCACAGCCGGCTCCCGCTGTTCTTCCGGCTGCTCAACAACATCCAGTTCCGCCCCGAGGAGACCGCGATCCACCAGGTGCGCGAGCTCGGCTTCAAGCCCGAGGACGTTCGCCACATCGTGGTCAGCCACCTCGATTTCGATCACGCCGGCGGGATCGAGGACTTCCCGCACGCCCGCGTCCACCTGCTCGCCCGCGAGCGCAAGGCGGCGCTGGCGCGCGACGGCGGCGTCCACGGCCGCCGGCGCTACCAGCCGCGCCAGTGGGACGAGGTGATAAACTGGGAGCTCTACCGCGCCGGCGAAGGCGACCGCTGGATGGGCTTCCAGGCGGTGCGCGACCTCCGCGGCCTGCCGCCCGAGATCCTGCTCGTGCCGCTTTACGGCCACACCTGGGGCCACAGCGGCGTCGCGGTGCAGGAGGACGACGGCCGCTGGCTGCTCTACGCGAGCGACGCCTACTTCTACCGCGGCGAGATCGGCAGCGAAGCGTATCGCTGCACGCCGGGCCTGCGCTTCTACCAGACGATGATGGACACCGACCGCACCGCGCGCCTGAAGAACCAGGCGCGGCTGCGCCGGCTTTCGATCGAGCGCGAGGGCGAGGTGCGCATCTTCTGCGCGCACGACGCCGTCGAGTTCGACATCCTGAGCGGCCAGGCGTCGGCGGCGATGCCGGTCGGCGAGCCCGCGGCGCGGGCCGACCTGCACCCGTGACCGAGCCGGCCGGGCTCGCGTCGCACGGGGTCGCGGTCTCGAGCCCCGACCGCGAGCTGTTCCCCGGTCTCTCTAAACGGGACCTCGTCCGCTACTACGAGGCGGTGGCGGACGCGATGCTCCCGCACGTCGCCGGCCGTCCCCTCACCCTGCGCCGCTTCCCGCGCGGCGTGACCGCGCCCGGCTTCGTGCAGCAGCACGACAACGGCGGGCTGCCCGGCGCCTTCCGCGCCATCGACATCCGGGAGGCCGGCGGCGAGGTCGAGCCCCACCTCTACATAGAAGACGCCGCCGGGCTCGTCGCCGCGGTGCAGATGGCGGTTCTCGAGCTCCACGGCTGGGGCTCGCGCATCGCCGACCTCGACGCTCCCGACCGGCTGGTGTTCGACCTAGACCCCGACCCCAGCGTCGGCTTCGCCGAGGTGAAGGCCGCCGCCCGCGCGATCCGCGGCCGGCTGGGCGGCGTCGAGAGCTGGCCGATGCTGTCGGGCGGCAAGGGCATCCACGTCGTCGTGCCGCTGGAACCCGGTCACGACTGGCCGGCGGTCTCGGGCTTCGCCAAGCGCTTCGCCGAGACGATGGCGGCCGAGGAGCCCGACGCCTACGTCGCCGAGATGTCGAAGGCCGAGCGCAAGGGCCGCACCTTCGTCGACTGGCTACGCAACGAGCGCGGCGCCACCGCGGTGATGCCGTATTCGACGCGCGCCAAACCGGATGCGCCGGTCGCGATGCCGATCGGCTGGGACGATCTCGACGCGGTCGACGCCGCAAACGCCTTCACGGCGCGGCGCGTGCTCGACGAGGGCCTGCGCGTGCCCGACGGCTGGGGCGGGACGCCTCAGCGGCTGGCGTAGGCCTCGCGCAGCTCACGCTTCAGCACCTTGCCGATGTGGCTGCGCGGCAGCTCGTCGACGAGGCGAACGTCGGACAGGCGCTGCGTCTTGCCGAGCCGCTCGTTCGCCCACGCCTTGATCTCGTCGGCCGACGCGCCCTTCGAGACCGCGAAGGCGACCGGCGTCTCGCCCCACCGGTCCGAATGGACGCCGACCACCGCCACGTCGGCGACGTCCGGATGCCCGCGGACCACCGCCTCGAGGTCGGACGGGTAGATGTTGAACCCGCCCGAGATGATCATGTCCTTCTTGCGGTCCATGAGCGTCAGGAAGCCGTCCGCGTCGAATCGGCCGACGTCGCCGGTGCGGATGTAGCGCCGGCCTTCGGGCGACACCCAGGTCGCCTCCGAGGTCTTGCCCGGCTGGTTGTGGTAGCCGTTCATCATGGCGGCGGACGCGCCGACGATCTCGCCGACCTCGCCGACGGGGACCTCGCGCCCGTCCTCGTCGATGAGGCGGATGTCGTGGCCGGGGATGGGGCGCCCGACGGTGTGGAGCTTGTCCGGCCACTCGTGCGCGACGAGCGCGCAGGAGCCCCCGCCCTCGGTCATGCCGAAATACTCGACGAGGCCGCCGGGCCAGCGCCGCAGGATCTCGGCCTTGAGCGCCGCGCCAAACGGCGCCGACGTGCAAAATTTCATGCGGAAGCTCGACAGGTCGTGGCGATCGAACGCCGGGTGCGCCATCAGCCGGCCGTACTGCACGGGCACGAGCATCGTGTGCGTGGCGCGGTGTTCCTGCGCGAGCTCGAGGTAGCGCTCGACGTCGAACTTCCGCATCAGCACGACCGCGCCGCCGAGCGCGAGCGTCGGGAAGAAGCTCACGAGCGTCGTGTTCGAATAGAGCGGCGTCGACAGCAGCGTCACCGCGTCCGGCCCGTAGCCTGACGCCTCGCCGCGGTTGACGTGCTGGAAGCGCATGCCGTGGCTCTGGACGATGCCCTTCGGCGTGCCGGTGGTGCCCGACGAATAGATGATGTTGAACGGCCAGTCCGGCCGGATGTCGACCGGCTCCGGCCGCGCGCCCTCGGGGCCGAGCCACGCGTCGAGCGCCTCCAGCCGCACGCGCGGCGCGGCGACGCCGCCGAGCACGTCCGCCAGCGCGGCCTCGACCTCGACATCGAGGAAGAACAGCTTCGCCCCCGAGTCCGCGACCATGCCGGCGATCTGCTCGGGCGTCGACGAGGGCGCGAGCGGCGCCACCGCCGCGCCGGCGCGCAGCGCGCCCAGGAACAGCGCGGCGTAGTCGATCGCGGTGCCGGCGCAGACGGCGACGCTCTCGCGCGGCCGCAGGCCGTCGCGCTGCAGCGCCGCCGCGATCCGGTCCATCCGCGCGTCGAGATCGGCGTAGGCGAGCCGCGCGCCGTCCTGGATCAGCGCCGGCGCCCGCGGTCTTGCCGCGGCGTGCGCGCGGATCATGTCCGGGATGGTGGCGAATTCGGCGTCCATCGTCAGCGCCCCCTCCGGATCGCGGCGCTCGCGTCGCGCACGACCTTGTATTCGACGCCGTCGTTCCACGTCGGCCAGCGCGTCGCGTTGGCGAGCTCCAGCCCGAGATCGTAGGCGATCTGCCCTTCCTGCGCCGCGCCGGCCATGTCCCAGCCCGGATCGAACTCGTCGCAGGTCTGGTGGTAGCAGCGCTCGTTGTAGGCGACGGTCTTCGCGGTGCCCGCCGCCGTCCCGCCGTTCACGAGGTCGCGGCCCTCCCGGAAGTAGAGCGAGGGCACGCCCTTCTTCGCGAAGGCGAAATGATCGGACCGGAAGTACCAGCCGGCTTCGGGATAGGGCTCCGGATCGACGCGCAGACCGTGGCGGAGCGCGACGCGGACGAGATCGGATTCGAGGTTCGTGCGCCCGCCGCCGATGAGGTCGACGCTCCGCGCGCGGCCGAGCACGACGTGCGGGTCGAGGTTGAAGACGGCGGCGGTCGTCTCGAGCGGGAACAGCGGGTTCGCCGCGTAATGCTCGGCGCCGAGCAGCCCCTTCTCCTCCGCGGTGTAGGCGATGAACAGCACCGATCTGTCCGGCCGGGGGCCGCGCGCGAAGGCGCGGGCGACCTCGATGAGCGTGGCGGTGCCCACCGCGTTGTCGACGGCGCCGTTGCGGATTCGGTCGCCGCGCGCGTCGGGCTCGCCGACGCCGTAGGCGTCCCAGTGCGCGCCGTAGACGATCGTCTCCTGCGGGCGCGTCGCCCCGACGACGCGCGCCACGACGTTGCGGCTGACGACGCGAGACGCGGTCGTCGCGAGCTCGGCGGACAGCCGCGCGTCGCCGATCGGCACCGGGCGGAAACCGCGGTCGCGGGCTCGGACCTTGAGCGCCTCGAAGTCGAGGCCGGCGCGGCGGAACAGCTCGACCGCCGCGCCGCGGCGCAGCCAGCCGCTGAGGCCGAACGGCGCCGGCGCAGGCCCGGTCGGCGTCAGCGCGAAGCCGGGCGCGCGGTCGCCGTTCTGCACCTGCGACCAAGGGTAGCTCGCCGCCGCGTCCTCGTGGACCACCAGCACCGCCGCGGCGCCCGCCTTCTGCGCCGCGGCGACCTTCGCGCCGAAGCGGCCGGCGAACACCAGCGTGCGGCCGCCGAAGTCGCCGGGGACCGGCGCCTCGAAGTCGGGGTCGTTGGCGAGGAAGACGGCGACCTTGCCGCGCAGGTCCGCCCCGTCGAAGCCGCGCCAGCCGAGCGCGGGCGCGTCGATGCCGTAGCCGACGAACACGAGCGGCGCGTTCCGCAGGCGCGTCGTCCCGACGACCCGCGAGGACGCGGTGACGTCGGGCCCGACCCTGAGCGTCAGGGTCACGTCCCCGACGTCGACGGTGAAGGACCCGACCTTCGTGCGGTCGTAGCGCGTGAGGTCAACGTCCTGGAACCAGGACCCGTTCGGTCCGGCCGGAACGAGGCCGACGCCGGCGAACGCCCGGGCGAGATAGTCGATCGTCTTCGCCTCGCCCGCCTGCGCCGGACCGCGGCCGGCGAAGTCGTCGCTCGACAGGATCCGGACGTGCTCCTTGATCGTCGCGGCGTCGATCGTCTCCGCCGCGAGCGGAGCGTGGAGCAGGAGCGCGGCGACCGCGGCGCGCAGCATCATCGCTTACCTCCGGGCCGCGCCGGCCAGCCGGCCAGCAGCGCGCGCAAGCCCGCCACGAAGGCGAGCGGCTGGTCGACCATTACGTGGTGCGCGGCGTCCGGGACGACAATCTCGGGCGTGCCGGGCGGCGCGGTCGCGCGCATGTAATCCGTGACCTCGGACGGCATCAGCATCGAGCGGTCGCCCCACATCAGCGCGAACGGACAGGTGGCCGCCGACAGCAGCGGCCCGGTCTCCCCGATCCGGAAGTCGCTCCAGAGGAAGGGATCGAACTTCCAGGTCCAGCCGCCGTCGACCTGCTTGAGCGAGGTGCGCGCGATGAAGTCGGCGACGTAGAGCGTCTCGCACGGCTGCTCGGGCGCGAAGCGGAAGCGCGCGAGCGCCTCGCGGAGCGTCGGGTAGATCTTGTGCGGCCGGTTGGTCGCATTGGGCGGGCGGCCCTTCCGCCGTTCGGCCTCCTGCTCGGGCGTGCGCACCGGCGTGTCGACCATGACGGCGGCGCGCAGCCGGTCGCCGCGGCGCGACGCGCAGCCCATCAGCGGGAAGCCGCCGAAACTGTGCGCGACGAAGACGGGCTTTTCCGCCGCCTCGAACAGCCCTTCGGCCTCGGCGACCGCGAAGGCCTCGGCGACGAAGGTGTCGAGCGAGTAGCGCTCGCGGTGATCCGAGCCACCCATGCCCGACCAGGACAGCGCGGCGACCCGGTGCGTGTCGGCGAAGAAGGGCGCGACGAAGCTCCACCAATCGGCGTGCGCGCCGTTGCCGTGGAGGAACAGCAGGCCCGGTCGGCCGCGCTCGCCCCAGGCGAGCGATTCGATGTTCGCGCCCTCGACCTCGACGAACCGACGCTCGGGCGCGCGGGCGATCGCCGCGTCGAACCACGCCGGAGCCGGCGGCTTCGATCCGCCCAGCGCCGCAAGCGGCGCGCGGAGCGGCTGCGGGTCCGAGTCGCTCACGCCATCTTGCCCGGCACCACCGGGTGCGAGGAGGACAGGCCGCCGTCGACCGCGATGGCCTGGCCGTTGACGTAGGACGCTTCGTCCGACGCCAGGAACAGCGCCACGCGCGCGATCTCGTCCGGCGTCGCGGCGCGCTTCAGCGGATTGAGCTGACCGAGCTTGTGGTCGGTGCCCCGCGCCCGCGCCATGTCGAACACCGGCTGCGTCATGCCGGTCTCGGTGAGGCCGGGGCACACGGCGTTCACGCGGATGCCCGAGCCGGCGAGCTGGTTCGCCACCGTCTGGACGAGGCTGACGACGCCCGCCTTCGAAGCCGAATAGGGCACGCCGCCCGCGCCCGAACGCAGCCCGGCGACCGAGGCGGTGCAGACGATCGAGCCCTTCGTGCCGCGGTCGACCATCGACTTGGCCGACGCCTGGACCGCGAGGAACACGCCGATGAGGTTCACCCGCAGCACCTCGGCCCACAGTTCGGCGGTCAGCTCGAACAGCGGCACGAGCCCGCCCGAGACGCCGGCGTTGGCGAAAGTGACGTCGAGGCCGCCGAAACGGTCGATCGCGGTCGCGACCGCCCGGTCGACGAGCGCCGGGTCGGCGACGTCGCCGACCAGGACCTCGGCCCTGCCGCCGGCGCGGCGCACGAGATCGACCGTCGCTTCGACCTCCGGCGCGCGGTCGACCGCCACCACCCGCGCGCCCTCGGCCGCGAAGAGCTGCGCCGCCGACCGCCCGATGCCGCTCGCCGCGCCGGTTATCAGCGCGGTTTTGCCCTCAAGCCGCATAGTCCCTCCTGGATGCTTCAGCCGCCCGCTTTCATCGTTTCGCGCGCGATGACCACCTGCTGAATCTGGCTGGTGCCCTCGTAGATACGGAACAGGCGGACGTCGCGGTAGAAGCGTTCGATGCCGTAGTCGGCGATGTAGCCCGCCCCGCCGTGGATCTGCACCGCCCGGTCGGCGACGCGGCCCACCATCTCCGACGCGAAATACTTGGCGGCGGCGCCGCCGAGCGTGACGTTCTCGCCCGCGTCGCGCCGGCGCGCCGTCTCGAGCGTCAGCGCCTTGGCCGCCATCGCCTCGGTCTTCGAGTCCGCGATCATGCCCTGGACGAGCTGGAAGTCGGCGATCGGCTTGCCGAACTGGCGGCGCTCGGCGGCGAAGGCGACGCAGTCGGCGATCAGCCGTTCGGCGACGCCGACGCACACCGCCGAGATGTGGAGGCGTCCGCGGTCGAGCACGCGCATCGCCACCTTGAACCCCTCGCCTTCCGCGCCCAGCCGGTTCTCGGCGGGCACGCGCACGCCGTCGAAGGTGACGGTGCAGACGTGCGCGCCCTGCTGGCCCATCTTCCGCTCGGGCCGGCCGACCGAGACGCCCGGCAGGTCGCGCGGCACGAGGAAGGCGCTGACGCCCGCCGCGCCCGCCTTGCCGGGATCGGTGCGCGCCATGACGGTGAAAAGCGCCGCCTTATCGGCGTTGGTGATGTAGATCTTCTGACCGTCGAGGACGTAGGCGTCGCCGTCGGCCCGCGCGCGGGTCTGGACGTTCGCCGAGTCCGAGCCGGCCTCCGGCGCGGTCAGCGCGAAGCTGGTGATCGTCTCGCCGCTCGCGATGCCGGGCAGCCACTTTGCCTTCTGCTCGGGGGTGCCGTGCATCACCAGCCCCTGGCTGCCGATCCCGACGTTGGTTCCGAAGGTCGACCGGAACGCCGGGCTGGTGCGCCCGAGCTCGACGGCGACGAGGCACTCCTCCTCCATCGTCAGCCCGAGGCCGCCGTATTCCGGCGGGATCGACAGCCCGAACAGGCCGAGCTCGCGCATCTCGGCGACGATCGCGCCGGGCACCTCGTCGGTTTCGGCCACCTGCGCCTCGAGCGGGCGCAGCCGCTCAGCGACGAAGCGGCGGACGGTGTCGATAAGCTGGTCGCGGGTGTCGCTGTCGAGGGCCATGTCCAGGAAGCTAGACCGTCGGCTCGGGGCCCCGCAATGCGAGAAGGAATAGGGCGAGCGCCGACAGCGACAGCGCCGTCACCATGACGGCGGCCATCGGCACGGCGGTGCCGTCGTGGACGACGCCCGCGGCGGCCGACGCGGCGGCGCCGACGACGAAGCCGAGCGCGCCCATCAGCCCCGACACCGAGCCGGAGCGGTGCGGATCGACGCTGAGCGCGCCGGCCGTGGTGTTGGCGAACATGAAGCCGAAGGTCGACACCACGAGGAACAGCGGCACGAGCACGCCCCACATGCCGCCGATGCCGGTGACCGCGGCGCCGAGCATGACGAGGCCGAACCCGGAGGCGGCCAGCACCGCGGCGCGCAGCACCTGATCGGTCGTCCGCCGGGTGAGCAGCGCGCGGTTGACCTGGCTCGCGGCGATCAACCCGAAGGCGTTCAACCCGAAGATCCAGCCGAAGTGCTGGGCGTCGATGCCGTAGGTGCCGATCAGCAGGTCCGGCGAGGCGGCGATGTAGGCGAAGAGACAGGCGCTGTTGAACGCGCCGGCGAGCATGTAGCCGAGCAGCCGCCGCTCGCGCAGCAGCAGCCGGTAGCTCTGGAGCGCTGTCTCGCCGCCCGCGATCTCGGCGGTCTTGGCCGAGCGCGACTCCCTCAGCCGGAGCAGCACCGCCGCGCCGACCGCGGCGCCGAAGCCGGCGAGCAGCCAGAAGATCGTGCGCCAGCCGCCGAACAGCAGGACGAAGCCGCCGAGCAGCGGCGCGAGGATCGGCACCAGCCCGAAGACGAGGTTGATGAGCGAGAGTATGCGCGCCGTCTCGGTGTGGTCGTAGCGGTCGCGGACCACGGCGCGGCTCACCACGAGCGCCGAGCAGGCGCCCAGCCCCTGCACGAAGCGCGCCGCGGTGAGCTGCGTCACGTCGGGGGCGAGCGCGCACCAGACCGAGGCGGCGATGTAGAGCGCGATGCCCACCAGGATCGGAGGGCGCCGGCCCACCCGGTCGGAAAGCGGGCCGTAGACGAGCTGTCCGGTCGCCAGCCCGAGCAGCAGCGCGGACAGCGTGCGCTGCACCTCGGCCGGCGCGGCGTTCAGGTCCGACCCGATCGCGGGGAGCGCCGGCAGGTACATGTCGATCGAGATCGCGCCGAACGCGGTCATCGCGCCGAGGAGGACGATCATGCCCACGGTGGGGTGCTCGGTGCGGGGTGCGTGCATGGGAACCGTCGGGGAGTCGCGCGATCGTCGGCGTCGCGCAACACCGTAATCGACCCAGACTCCCTTCTTTGGATGGTTGCGGGCGGGCTTGTATCGGCTAACGTCCGCGACCGCAAAGAACGCCGAACGAGGGAGCAAGTGCCATGGCCGGTTTCAAGTCGCGCGAAGTCCGTCTGAAGAGCCGCCCGGTCGGCACGCCGCAGCCCGGCGACTTCGAGGTGGCGAGCGTCGAGTTGCCCGAACCCGGCGAAGGCCAGGTGCTCGTCCGCAACCGCTGGATGTCGGTCGATCCCTACATGCGCGGGCGCATGTACGACCGGCCGAGTTACGTCCCGCCGTTCCAGGTCGGTCAGCCGCTCGAGGGCGGCGCGGTCGGCGAGGTCGTCGAGAGCCGCGCCGACGGGTTCGCGCCCGGCGACCTCGTGATGTCGATGCTCGGCTGGCGCGAGGCGTTCGTCGCCCCGGCGGGCGCGCTCGAGAAACTGCCGTCGAACGCCGGCGTCCCCGAGGAGGCCTTCCTCGGCGTGCTCGGCATGCCCGGGCTCACCGCCTACGCCGGCCTCCTCGAGATCGGTCAGCCGAAGCCCGGCGACACGGTGTTCGTGTCGGGCGCGGCGGGCGCGGTCGGGTCGGTGGTCTGCCAGATCGCGAAGCTTAAGGGCTGCACGGTCGTCGCCTCGGCGGGCAGCGACGACAAGTGCCGCTGGCTGACGTCGCTCGGGATCGACCATGCGATCAACTACAAGACCGCGGGCAACCTGCTCGACGCGGTGCGCGCCGCCGCGCCGAAGGGAATCGACGTCTACTTCGACAACGTCGGCGGCGAGCATCTCGAGGTCGCGCTCGAGGTGGCCAAGCCCTTCGCCCGGTTCGTCGAATGCGGGATGATCGCCCAGTACAACAACGAGCAGCCGGTCCCCGGGCCGCGCAACCTCATCTACGTCGTCGGCAAGAGCCTCAAGATCCAAGGCTTCATCGTCACGCAGTTCGCCTCGCTCCGCCCGCAGTTCATCAAGGACATGAGCGGCTGGATCGCGAACGGCCAGCTCAAGTGGGAAGAGACGGTGGAGCAGGGCGTCGACAACGCGGCGGCGGCCTTCCTCAAGCTGTTCTCGGGCGGCAACACCGGCAAGATGCTGGTGAAGCTGAGCTAAGGCTCACCAGTCGAACGGCTCGACTGTCGCGCGGCGGCCGATCATGAAGGCGTCCGCCACGAGGCGGAACGGGTCGGCGTCGACGTCCGACTCGCCCTTCCGGAGCAGCTCGTCGAAGCGTTCGTAGATCGCCTCGTATTCGGCGGGCGGTTCGGCGGCGACGAGCGCGCCGTCGATTTCCAGCCGGCTGCCGCCGTTCGCCAGCCTGAGCGCGAAGCCGTCCGCGTCGACCTCGATCTCCCAGGTCTGGTCGCCGGTCTGACGCCAATCGAACTCGGCCGAGCGCCCCTCGCCGAGGTCGAGCGAAGCGGCGATGGGCGCGTCGCGGTTGGCCGGGAAGCAGAGCTCGGCCCGCCGCACGAACACCGGCTCGGGCATGATCCGCGTCACGATCGACAGCGCGTTGATGCCCGGGTCGAACACGCCGAAGCCGCCGGCCGCCCAGATCCACTCCTGCCCGGGGTGCCAGCGGCGCACGTCCTCCTTCCAGGCGACGGCGAGCCGGCGAACGCGCCGTCCGGCCAGCCGGCGCCGCGCCTCCTCGACCGCCGCGGCGTGGCGCGAATGCCAGGTGGCGTAGAGCACCCGGCCGGCGCGTTCCGCGGCGCGCTCGAGGTCGACGAGCTCCGACAGCGTCGCGGCGGGCGGCTTCTCGAGCAGCACGTGCCGGCCGGCGGCGAGGCAGTCGCTCGCGATCGCGCGGCGGACCTGCGGCGGCGTGCAGACGGCCACCGCGTCGAGGTCGGGCATCGCGTCGAGCATCTCGCGGTGGGTGGCGAAGCAGCGCACGCCCTCGGGTCCGGGGCTGCGCGGGCTGACCACCGCGGCGAGCTCGAACGCCGGGTTGCGGGCGATGACCGGCAGGTGCTGGTCCTGCGCGATCTTGCCGAAGCCGACGATGCCAACGCGGTGGGGCATCAGCGCTGCTGCGGCGCGATGAAGCCGATCGGCTGACTCGAGAGCGCGTCCTGCTTGAGCGTGCTGCGCATGCGCTCGTACTCCGCCTCGAGCTCGGGCGTCACCGACGGCCGGCTGTCCGCGAGGGCGGTCTCGAAGTGCGCCATGTTCACGCGCTCGTTCTTGAGCGACTCGCGCAGCGCGTTCAAGCCCGCGCGACGAACCACGTCCTCGAGGTCGGCACCGGTGTAGCGGTCCGTGCGACGCGCGACCTCGTCGAGGTCGACGTCGTCGGCGAGCGGCATGTTCTTGGTCTGGATGCCGAGGATGTGGCGGCGCCCCGCTTCGTCGGGTACCGAGACGTAGACCAGCTCGTCGAAGCGGCCGGGGCGGAGGAGCGCCGGATCGAGCAGCGTCGGGCGGTTGGTCGCGCCGATCACCACCACCGACTGGAGCTCCTCGAGCCCGTCCATCTCGGCGAGGATGGTGTTGACGACGCGCTCGGTCACCGCCGGCTCGCCCAGGCCGCCGCCGCGCGCGGGCACGAGGCTGTCGATCTCGTCGATGAAGATGACGGTGGGCGCCACCTGGCGGGCGCGGGCGAACAGGCGCGACACCTGCTGCTCCGATTCGCCGTACCATTTCGACAGCAGGTCGGAGGACTTGGTCGAGATGAAGTTCGCTTCCGCCTCGCGCGCCACCGCCTTCGCCATCAGCGTCTTGCCGGTGCCCGGCGGGCCGAACAGCAGGAAGCCCTTGGCCGGCCGGATGCCGAGCCGGCGGAACGCCTCCGGGTCCTTGAGCGGCAGCTCGACGCCCTCACGCAGCCGCTCGCGCGCCTCGGTGACGCCGCCGATGTCCTCCCAGGTGACGTCGGGCGCCTGGATCATGATCTCGCGCAGCGCCGATGGCTGGACGCGCTTCAGCGCGGCGAGGAAGTCCTCGCGCCGCACCTCGAGCCGTTCGAGCACCTCCTGCGGGATCGTGCCGTCCTTGACGTTGATCTCGGGCAGCATGCGGCGCAGCGCGTCGATCGCCGCCTCGCGCGCGAGCGCGGCGAGGTCGGCGCCGACGAAGCCGTAGGTGGTGCGCGCCAGCTCCTCGAAGTCGACGTCGGCGCCCAAGGGCATGCCGCGCGTGTGGATGGTGAGGATTTCGCGGCGCCCGGGCTGGTCGGGGACGCCGATCACGATCTCGCGGTCGAAGCGGCCGGGCCGGCGCAGCGCCTCGTCGATCGCCTCGGGGCGGTTGGTCGCGGCGATGACGACGAGGTTCTGCCGCGGCTCCAGGCCGTCCATCAGCGTCAGCAGCGTCGCGACGATGCGGCGCTCGAGCTCGCCCGTCACCTGGCCGCGCTTAGGCGCGATCGAGTCGATCTCGTCGATGAAGATGATCGACGGCGCGTTCTTCTGCGCCTCCTCGAACACCTCGCGAAGCCGCTTCTCCGACTCGCCGTAGGCGGAGCCCACGATCTCGGGACCGGCGATGTGGAAGAACTGCGCCTCGGACTCGTTGGCGACTGCGCGGGCCAGCCGCGTCTTGCCGGTGCCCGGCGGGCCGTAGAGCAGCACGCCCTTGGGCGGGTCGACGCCGAGGCGCTGGAACAGCTCGGGGTGGCGCAACGGCAGCTCGACCATCTCGCGGATCTGGTCGATGGTGTTCCCGAGGCCGCCGATGTCGTCGTAGGTGACGTCGGCGCGCCGGGTCTCCTTCGGCTCCTCGTACTCGGGGCGAAGCTCGATCTCGGTGTTCTCGTCGATGACCACGAGGCCCTTGGGCGCGGTCGAGACCACCACGAGGCGGATCTCCTGGAGGCTGTAGATCGGCGCGTTCATGAGCTGGCGCAGCTCGGGCGGCATGCGTTCGCTCTGCGGATTTCGCTGGTGGCCGGAGGTCGAGACGACGTCGCCGGCGGTCAGCGGACGCCGGTAGAAGGTGCGCCGAAGCGCCTCCGCCGACCCGGCGAGGCGCAGGTTCTGCTGCGCCGGCGCGAACACGACGCGGGTCGCGGGCTTCACCTCGGCGCGGCGGACCTCGACGAAGTCGCCGCTGCCGACCTGCGCGTTGGCGCGCTGCAGGCCGTCGAGCCGGATGATGTCGAGCCCCTCGTCCTCCGGGCGGGCGCCGACCGCGATCGCCGTCGTGGTGCGGCTCCCGACGATCTCGATCGGATCGCCCTCGCTCAGGCGCAGCCGATCGAACATCGCGCGGCTCAGCCGCGCGAAGCCGCGGCCGGCGTCTTCGGCGCGCGCGTTGGCGACCTGGAGCCGCTCGCCGTCGTTCTGCTCGGATTTCGGATGGGTCGCCATGGGAGGATCCGCTCGCTCGCTGTGCCGAAGCCCTTCAAACTTGGCACCGACCCAAGGCGTTCCGCCCCCCGTTCAGAAAAGAGGACCGGCCGCACCGGATCGGCCGCGGCGCGAATCGCGTCGAGCGACGACCCGCCGAGCCCTTCTTGGTTCCTTCCGCTCATCGCGGAGAAAGGACTATTTACCTTTATTAACGTCTGCTACGGTTGCGCCGTCGCTCGGCTGTTAACTAAGCCTAACGCGGTCCGAACGGCCGCGCTGTCCCTGGGGGGATCATCGGGCGCCGGACGCGTCGAGTGACAGATCAGGCGGGGGTTTCGCCATGTTGAAGCTAGCGTTGACGCTCGCGGCAGCCGCCGTGGGCGCTTCGATCGTACAGGGCGCGCCCGCCGCGGCGACCGTGCTCGAGATCGGCGACGACGGCGCGGTGCGCACCCGGACCGCCGGACCCGGCGTGAGCTGGCAGACCGCCGAGGAAAAGGCGGCCGAAGAGAAGGCCGCCGCCGAGGCGAAGGCGATCGCCGCGGCGACCGCGGCCGTCGCGGGCCCGGCGCTCGTCCAGGCGCCGGCCGCCCCCCAGGTCCCGGTACCGCCGGCCGCCGTCGCGGTCACCGCGACCGCGCGCATCCCGGCCGCGCACGCGAAGTCGGTGCTCGCCGCCGCCGAGAAGTACAACCTCAGCCCGCTGCTGATCGACGCCGTCGCGCGCCAGGAGTCGGGCTACCGCGCCAACGTCGTGTCGCGCGCCGGCGCCATCGGGATCATGCAGCTCATGCCGGGCACCGCGCGGCTAATGGGCGTGACGAACCCGCGCGACCCGCACGCCAATATCGACGGCGGCGCGCGCTACCTGCGCCGGATGCTCGACCGCTTCGGCGGCGACGTCGCGCTCGCGCTCGCCGCCTACAACGCCGGGCCGGGGCGCGTCGAACGCGCCCGCGGCATCCCGCGCATCGCCGAGACGCAGGACTATGTCCGCCGCATCCTCGGCAGCCTGTCGAACGCCGCCGCGGCGGCGCAGGCCGTCGTCACCATCGCATCCGTTTCGGGAGAATAAGATGAGCCTTCGCTTTGCCGCGCGCGGCCTGTCCGCCGCCCTCCTCGCCGCCCTCGCCTCGCCCGCCTTCGCGCAGACGACCAACCCGCAGGGATCGGGTCCGATCCTCGCCGCGATGCAGTGGATGCAGGGCACGCTGCTCGGCAACGTCGCCACGACGGTCGCGGTCATCGCGGTCGCGATGGTCGGCTTCATGATGCTCACCGGACGCATGAACTGGCGCTTCGGGGCGACCGTCATCCTCGGCTGCTTCATCCTGTTCGGGTCGGCCTCGATCGTCGCCGGCATCCAGTCGGCCGCGCAGACCGCGTCGTAAGCCGCCGTGGCCGAACTCCATCGCACGCCGGTGTTCAAGGCCCTGACGCAGCCGCAGATGTTCGGCGGCGTGACGTTCAGCTTCTTCATCATCAACGGCGTCGTCACCACCGAGGCGTTCCTCATCACCCGGTCCTTCTGGGCGTTCGCGGTGGCGCTGGTGGTGCACGCGGTGGGCTACCTCGCCTGCCTGCGCGAGCCGCGCATCTTCGACCTGTGGCTGACCAAGGTCAGCAAGTGCCCGCGCGTGAAGAACCACCGCCACTGGCGCTGCAACAGCTACGCACCTTGAGGAGCCGACCGATGGCGAACTGGCAGGGATTCGCGGCCTGGGGGAAGCGCGAGCAGCGCGCGGGCGACCGCCTGCCCTACGCGCGCCACCTCGACGACCGTACGATCGAGCTGCGCGACGGCGCGCTCATGCAGTGCATCCACCTCGAGGGCTTCGCGTTCGAGACCGCCGAGACCGACGACCTGAACCACCGCCAGAACGTCCGCGACCTGTCGCTGCGCGCGGTCGGCAGCTCGCGGCTGGCGGTCTACCACCACGTGGTCCGCCGCCGGGTGAGCGTCGGGCTCGACGGCGACTTCGCCGACGAGGTCTGCGCCGACCTCAACGACCGCTGGCAGGCGCGGCTCGCGTCGCGGCAGCTCTTCGTCAACGACCTGTTCCTCACGATCGTGCGCCGGCCGGCCGAGGGCAAGGTCGGCTGGGCCGAGCGGGCGGGCCGACTGTTCGCCCGGGCCGGCGGGGCCGCGCGCGACGCGCAGCGCGCCCGCGAGCTGCGCGAGCTCGACGCCGCGCGGACCTCGCTCCTCTCCGCTCTCGCGTCCTACGGGCCGCGGCTCCTCGGCCGCTACGAGACGCCGCACGGCGTCTGCTCGGAGCCGCTCGAGCTGCTGTCGACGCTGTTCAACGGCGAACTCCGCCCGGTGCTCGAGCCCGACTCCGACATCGGCCACTATCTGCCCTACAAGCGGGTGAGCTTCGGGCCGGACGCGATCGAGACCAAGGGGCCCGGCGACAAGAGCTTCGCCGGCATCCTCTCGATCAAGGAATATCCGCCGCACACCGCGCCGGGCATGACCGACGCGCTGCTGCGCCTGCCCTACGAGATGGTGCTGAGCGAAAGCTTCGCCTTCGTCGACCGGCAGATCGCGCTCGAGCGGGTGTCGCTGGCGCTGCGCCGCTTCAAGTCCGCCGACGACGACGGGGTCAGCCTGCGCCGCGGGCTCGCCGAGGCGAAGGACGAGATCGCGTCGGGCAAGGCGAGCTTCGGCGAGCATCACCTGACGCTCCTCGTCCGCACCGAAGGCCTCGACAAGCTCGACGCAGCGGTGGCCGACTGCGCCTCAGCGCTCGCCGACATCGGCGCGATCGCGGTGCGCGAGGACGTCAACCTCGAGCCCGCATTCTGGGCGCAGTTCCCCGGCAACTTCGACTATGTCGCGCGTCGCGCGCTCATCTCGACCGCGAACTTCGCCGGGCTCGCCTCCTTCCACGGCTTCGCCATCGGCCAGGCCGAAGGCAACCACTGGGGCGCGGCGATCACCGTGCTCGAGTCGACTTCGGGCACGCCCTACTTCTTCAACTTCCACAAGGGCGACCTCGGCAACTTCACCGTGATCGGCCCGTCGGGCTCGGGCAAGACGGTGGTGCTGAACTTCCTCGCCGCGCAGGCGCAGAAGCTGAAGCCGCGCACCGTGGTGTTCGACAAGGACCGCGGCGCCGAGATCTTCGTGCGCGCGATCGGCGGCCGCTACGCCACGCTCCGCGCCGGCACGCCCACCGGCTTCAACCCGCTCCAGCTCTCCGACACGCCGGGCAACCGCGCCTTCCTCCGCGGCTGGATCGCGCGGCTCGTGGCGCCGCGGCAGGGTCCGTTGCGGGCCGAGGACGAGGCGACGATCGCCGCGGCGGTCGACGCCAATTTCGACCAGGACCCGGCGTTCCGCCGGTTGCGCTTCTTCCAGGAGCTGATGTCGGGCGGCCGCCGCCCGACCGAGGGCGACCTCGCCTCGCGCCTCGCGCCCTGGTGCGGTTCGGGCGAGAAGGCCTGGCTGTTCGACAACGCGTCGGACAACCTGGACATCGGCGCGCCGACGCTCGGCTTCGACATGACCGAGCTCCTCGACGACCCGAGCCTGCGCACGCCGACGATGATGTACCTGTTCCACCGCATCGAGGAGCGGCTGGACGGTTCGCCGACGATGATCGTCATCGACGAGGGCTGGAAGGCGCTCGACGACGACCTGTTCGCCGCGCGGCTTCGCGACTGGATGAAGACGCTCCGGAAGCGCAACGCGATCGTCGGCTTCGGCACCCAGTCGGCGCGCGACGCGCTCGACAGCCGGATCGCGGCGACCATCGTCGAGCAAACCGCGACGCAGATCTTCATGCCCAACCCGCGCGCGCAGGCGGAAGACTATTGCGACGGCTTCGGGCTGACCGCGCACGAGCTCGATCTCATCCGCGCGCTGCCGAACCATTCGCACTGCTTCCTCGTCAAGCACGGCAACCATTCGGTGGTGGCGCGGCTCGACCTGTCGGCGATGCCCGACATGCTGACGATGCTGTCGGGCCGCGAGGCGACGGTGCGCAAGCTCGACGACCTGCGCGCGCAGCTCGGCGACGCGCCGGCCGCCTGGTGGCCGGCGCTCATCGGCACGCGCTACCCGGGCGCCCCCGAGCTCAAGCCCTTCGGCCTGCGCGAGGCCGCCGAATGATGCGCTGCCCCGCCTTCCCGCTGAACGGCGGCGTGGCCGACATGCTGCGCGTCGTCGACTGCCAGACGCACAACGCGGTGGCCGAAGGCTACGGCCGGCTGTTCGGCACCGGCGGCGCGCTCGGCGCGGTGCTGACCGCCGCGCTCACCCTATACGTCGCCTTCTTCGCCTACCGGCTGCTCCTGGGGCGCGGCGGGCTGTCGCTGTCGGTGATGACGCCGCGTGTGCTGGTGCTCGGCCTCGTCCTCACCTTCGCGACCTCCTGGCCGGCCTACCAGGCGATGGTGTTCGATCTTCTGACCAAGGGGCCAGAGCAGATCGCGGGCGTGGTGATCGGCGGTGAGGCGGCGGCCGAGCACGGCTTCGTCGCCTACCTCGACAAGCTGTTCGCCCGCCTGCTCGACGTCGCGACGCAGCTCGGCGCCGCGGCCGGGCCGAAGGCCGCCAAGGCCGCGGCGCTCACGCCCGCGACGATGGTCCAGTACAGCGCGATGATCCTGTTGTTCGGCACGATGGGCGTGCTCGTCGTCGCCAAGATCATCCTCGCCATGCTGCTCGCGGTCGGGCCGATCTTCATCGTGATGGCGCTCTATTCGGGCACGCGCGGCCTGTTCGAAGGCTGGCTCCGGACCTCGGTGCTGTTCGCGCTGGCGCCGCTGCTCGCGACGCTGGTCGGCTGGGCGGGGCTGACGATGCTCGCCCCGGTGATCGCCGCGATCACCGACCCCGCCGCGGTCGTGTCGGTGCGGCTGACGATGATGCTGTTCGCCGGATCGTTGATCTACGCCGCGCTGCTCCTCGTCGCGTTCCGCACCGCGGTCTCGGTGACGAGCGGGTGGAAGCTGCCGAACGCCGAGCCGCGGGCCGCGACCGACGGAACGCCCGCCGCCGCGACCGGCGCGTCCGCCTTCGTCGCCTCGACCGCCGCCGAGCGCATCGACACCGTGGTCGCCGCCGTCGGCCGCGACGACGCGATGTCGGGCGTGTCGCGCGCCGCGCCGATGGCCGCGCTGCCGACGCCCGCGAACGACACCGCCGTGCCCGGCCAGCCTTCGCCGTCACCCGCGTCGCGCACGCGCGGCCTCGGCCAGACCTTCCGCGGCCGCACCGCCGCGCCACGCCAGAACATCACGGGAGCCCTTCGGACATGAAGCGTCTCGCATTCGCCGCCCTGTTGCTCGCCGCGCCCGCGCAGGCGGCCCAGGTCCCGACGCCCGGAACCCTCGACCCGCGCATCCGGCTCGTCGACTACAGCGCCGACCAGGTGGTGCGCGTCACCGGCTTCCCCGGCTACCAGATCACCATCCAGTTCGCCCCCGAGGAGCGCATCGAGAACGTCGCGCTCGGCGACTCGGTGACCTGGCAGGTGACGCCGAACAAGAAGGCGAACCTTCTGTTCGTGAAGCCGACCGCGCCCAACGGCCGCAGCAACATGTCGGTCGTCACCGACAGGCGCACCTACAACTTCGATCTCGTCGCCAAGCCGTCGGCGCGGGCGAACGCGAAGGAGCTGATCTACGCGCTGCGCTTCAAGTACGCGGAGCCGCCGAAGGCCGTCGCGGCGGCGCCCGCGCCCGCGCCCGGCCCGATAAACTTCGCCTACAAGTTCAAAGGATCGAAGGCGAATCTGCCGGTGCGCGTCTACGACGACGGCCGCTCCACCTACTTCCAGTGGGCCGAAGGCGTGTCCACGCCCGCGATCTTCGCGGTCGGCACCGACAAGCGGGAGAGCATCGTCAACTACACGGTGCGCAACGGCACGGTGGTGGTCGACCGGATCAGCCCGACCTTCACGCTGCGGCACGGCAAGCAGGTGACGCAGATCGTCAACGCGGGCTTCGCCGAGCCGAAGCCCGCCGCCCCGCAACCCCAGCAGCAGCTCGCTTCGCAACGATAAGGGGCGTCCCGTCATGGCTCTCACCCGCAACCGGTCGCACCTCGACCCGCGCTCGCAGATGACCGAGGCCGAGATCTCGGCCGCCGCGCTCAGCGTCGTGCCCGAGGTCGCCCGCCAGACCCGATCGGGCGACAACCTCGGCCTGTTCGCCGGTCTCGCCGGCGCGCTCATGCTCGGCGGCATCACCTTCTATTCGCTGTCGAGCGGCCGCGACGCGCCGGTCGAACCGACCCCGGCGCCCGTCGTCGCGCCGCCCGCGCCGGCGCCGGCGCCCGAGCCGGTCGAGGAGACCGTGCCCGTGGCCGCGCCCGTGGTGGTCCAGGCGCCGGAGCCCGCCCCGGCCCCCGCCGCCGATCCCAACGCGAATCTCGAACGCTACCGCGCGCCGGCGCTCGTCGTCGATTCGAGCACGGCGCCGATCGACACCGCCGCGCCGGGCGCGCCGGCCGGGACCGCGCGCACCGGCCTCAGCGCCGACGAGCGCTTCGCCGAGCGCATCGGCGCGTCGAACGTCCAGGCGACCAAGGCGACGCGCATGGAAAACCCGGATCACGTGGTGCCGCAGGGCGCCATGATCCCGGGCGTGCTCGAGACCGCGCTCAACTCCGATCTGCCGGGCTTCGCGCGCGCGCTGGTGACGCAGGACGTGCGCAGCTTCGACGGCACCCGCGTGCTGGTGCCGCGCGGCTCGCGCGTGATCGGCCAGTA